>Ga0268266_10003176_pt1 | contig 16665 bp, 17 predicted proteins | sample KBSS13metaG_FD_190356 | JGI IMG/M metagenome (GOLD analysis project Ga0268266, IMG submission 190356) | Switchgrass rhizosphere microbial communities from Kellogg Biological Station, Michigan, USA - KBS S1-3 metaG (SPAdes) (version 2) | ecosystem: Host-associated > Plants > Roots > Rhizosphere...
GCCGTGATCGAGGTCGCCGATCGCCGCGAGCGCGGCGGCTTCGTCGGCGGTGCCGCTGCGCGGGCCCGACGCGCCGTTCTGGGGGCTGCCGGCACGCGCCTTGGCGCCCGGCGGAGGCAGCGGCGTATCGTCGGGATCGTCGAGCGACGGCACGCGCTTGCTCGACACGATCATCTCGCGCTTGCGCGGATCGAGCTGGATCAGCTCCGACACCGGATCGCGCTGGTACGGCACGTCGTCGACGCCGGTCGCATCGTCGAGATCGGCGAGCAGTGAATCGAGCCGGCCGCCGGTGGCCTGGCCCGGCGACGGCGCACCTTTTTGGCGCTGGGCCGCGGCGGCGGCGCGCATGTCCATGCTCGGCCGCGTCGGTGTGACCGACACCGCAGCGCTGCCGAGCGACGCGAGCAGATCCTCGGTCGCGTCGTCGATGTTGGTCTCGCCGGCGAGCAGCCCGGCTTCCTTGACCAGCTCGCGGCGGTCGGCGAGCTCCCAGCGATCGTCTTCGAGCGCTTCGATCAGGTTCTCGAGCAGCTCGGTCGCGCTGCGATAGCGGCGCTTGGCGTCGGTGTCGAGCGCGCGCTGCACGAGCCGCTCGACCGCGGGCGTCGCGCGCAGGTTGCCCGGCGGCGCCTCGCCGGTGAGCATCGCGAACAGGAGCGCGCCGACCGCGAACACGTCGCTGCCCGGCGTGGGATCCTCGCCGACGACGATCTCGGGCGCGATGTAGCCGCCGTGGCCGCGCCACAGCGCCGAGTCGGCGCCGGCGGCAACCGCGGTGGTGAGCGCGCGGCCGCTCACGAAGTTGTCGAGCCGGATCGCACCGTCCTCGTCGATGATCACGCTGCGCGGGTGCACCGCGCCGTGCACGACGCCGCGCTGGTGCGCGTGCGCGAGGCCCTCGACGACCGAGCGGCCGATCAGACCGGCGACCGGCGTGGCGAGCCGTCCACCTTGCTTCTGGCGCGCCTTCGCCGACGTGATGAGGTCCATCACGGTGACGTAGCGGCCGGCGCCGCGGGTCACGACGACCACGTCGGGCCCGTTCGACTCGACGGTGAACGTCGGGACGATGGCCGGGTGATCGAGCTGGGCGACGCTCTCGATCACCTGCTGATCGGTGATCGTCTGACGGAACTGATCGTCTTCGAGGAACTTCGCGTCGATCACCAGGCCGCGCAGGTTGCGCTGGCCGTTGAACTGGGCGCGGTGAATCGCGCCGTACGTCGTGACTGCGAGGCGCTCGCTCAGCACGACGCCGGCGATGATCTGCTCGGCCGCTTGGCCACCCACAGCGCAACTATAGCCGGAAGTGCACCCCGATCCATGGCGCGGCGAACAGGTAAAACACCGCGGCCATCGCGAGAAACGGCCCGAATGGCAGCTCGGTCTTCATGAGCGTCGGCGCCGGCGCTTCGCCTTCGGTGTGTGCGGGTGCCTTCGAGCGCGCCGCGAGCAGCGCGGCGATGCCGATCACCGCGCCGACAACCGAGCCGCCGAACAGTGTGAACACGACGCCATGCCAGCCAAGCAGCGCGCCGACCACCGCCAGGAGCGTGCTATCGCCGAGCCCGAGGCCCTCTCGCCCTCTGACGCGAAAGTAGACCTCGCCGATCAACCACGGCACGCCGTAGCCGATCGCGGCGCCGACGAGCCCGAACCACCACGCATGGCCGAGCAGCAGCGACGCACCGTAGAACATGATCATCGATGGCACGGTGACCAGGTTCAGGATCAGCATGTGATCGAGATCGATGAACGTGATCACGACCATCACGAAGATGAACGCGGCGTCGACGACGAACTCGACGAGCCGCGTCTGATCGGGAGCCAGGAACCCGCCGGTGCCGAGCGTGTACCACCACGCGACCCCGAACAGCGCGCCGGTCACCGCCTCGACGAGCAGGTAGCGCGGTGAGAACCCCGCCTGGCAGCGCCGGCACCGGCCGCGCAGCCACAGGTAGCTCAGCATCGGCACGTTGTCGTACCAGGCGATCGGCTCCTGGCACGAGCCGCAGTGCGAGCCCGGCTTCACCACCGACTTGCCCGCAGGCCAGCGGTAGATGCACACGTTCGCGAAGCTGCCCCACACCAAGCCGAGCACGACGGCGAATACGCCCGCTCCGGTCGTATGCAAGGGCTCTAGCACGTAGGTGGAAACGGTAGCCTGGTTGACCCCGGCCGTCGAGACGGCTAAGAACCCAGCGTATGCGTGGAGTCGCCCTCGCCTGCCTGCTCGTCTCGTGCGGGCGCTCGCAGGGGATCCCGGACCGCGATCTCGGCGGGCTGGTGATCGCACCAGCCAAGCCCGGCAAGATCGACGTCGACGCGGCGGCGAAGGATCCGGCCGCGCTCGGCACCGCGCTCGCCCTGCCCGAGCACGCGATCACGTCCGCGCTCGGCGTGCACACGACCACGATCGCGATGGCGACGCACGTGACCGAGAACAGCAAGCCGGTGAGCGATCTCGACGACACGACGACGATCGAGCTCGGCGACGCCGGCGCGTTTCACGCGCTCTACGCCAACTCGGCCGACTACGGCCGCGAGGTCACGTTCACGCCCGCGCGCGGCTCGGATGCCGCGGAGCTCTACCTGCGCCCGCGCTACCAACGCTGGCACGAGCGCGCGCCGGAGACGCCCGACGAGGCGCAGCAGATCCTCGACAGCTTCGACGAGCCCGTGTTCGCGACGTGGGACTTGCTCGCGCCCGGCGCCGAGCTGTCCGATCGCGGCGTCGTGCAGGTCGCTGGCCGCAGCGGCCGCAAGATCGAGGTCAAGCCGGCGGGCTCGCCGCGAAAGCCCGCCGCCGAGCCGCTGCCGCAGCGCAAGTGGCGCGAGCACCGCACGATCGACGGGCTCACCGGCGAGATCGTCCTCGATGCCGATACCGGCGCCCCGCTCAGCGTGAAGCTGTCGGGCACGGTCGGCTTCGTCCGCGACGGCCGCCACTTCGCGATGCAGGTGTCGGTGCAGAGCGATGTATCGAACGTCGGCAAGGCCGTCGCGATCGCGGCCCCGAGCGGCGACGACGTGGTCGCGACGCCCGAGCGCATGCGCGAGGTCGACGATCGCGACTTCCTGCTGCAAGGCATCGCGCCGCCGCTGCGCAAGAACGCCGACGGCACCGCGAAGAAGCCGGAGCCGCGATGACGCAGCTCGTGCTCCGCCGCGACTACCTCGGCGGCCAGCGCCGCGGCATCATCGCGCGCGCGATCCTCGGCAGCCTCGCGGGCGCGGTGCCGCTGCCGTTCGTCGACGACTGGGCGATCTCGGCGATCATCGGCGGCGGCTACAAGCGGATCGCGGCCGCGCACCAGGTCGATCTGACGCCCGAGGCGACCGCGAACCTCGTCCACGGCACCACGCCGCCGCCGTCGCTCCTCGATGTGGCAGCCGGCGGCCTCGTGCTGCGGATGGCGAGCGCCGCCGCCAAGCGGATGATGGTCGCGCTCGCCACGGTCAACCGCGCGCGCTCGGCCGCCCGCACGTTCGTGACGATGACGCTGTTCGATCACTACTGCGCGCGGCTGCACACCGGGCTCGCGCTCGACGGGCCGACCGCGCTCGCGCTGCGCGAAGAGATCGGCCGCGCGATCGATCAGACGCCGGGCGCGCTCGCGTTCCATCCGTTCCGCCGCGGCGTGCTGTCGGCCGCCCGCGCGACGCTCAAGGCGCCGCTCGAGCTCGCCGATCTGGCATCGCGCGGTGCCGTGCGCCGGCTGCTCGCCCGCCGCAGCGAGGTGACCGACGCCGAAGGCGTCGACGAGACCGAGGCCGCGATCGAGCAGGCGCTCGCCGAGAAGACCAACTTCTTGTCGCGCACGGTCGCCGCGGTCGAGACCCAGCTCTCGGCCGAGGTGAACCCGTTCCTCGACGGTGCGATCGAGGCGCTCGATCGCAGGTGGCGCGCGCGCATGGCGGTCAAGTGAGCGAGCGCGCCGCGCTGGCATCCGTCCGGCGTGTCGTCGTCAAGCTCGGCAGCCGGCTGATCGCGGAGGCGCCGGCGAGCCGGCCGGCGTCGATCGCCGATCAGGTCGCGCGGCTCGGCAAGCGCGGCATCGAGCTCGTGATCGTGTCGTCGGGCGCGATCGCGCTCGGCATGGGCCGCTTGAAGCTGTCCGCGCGGCCGACCGAGATGCCCGCGCTCCAGGCCGCGGCCGCCGTCGGGCAATCGCGGCTCATGCAGATGTGGGAGCACGCGTTCGGCGCGCACGGCATCGAGATCGGACAGGTGCTGCTGACCCACGACGATCTCGGCGACCGCCGGCGCTTCTTGTCGGCGCGGCTGACGCTGCGCGCGCTGCTCGATCACGGCGTCGTGCCGATCGTCAACGAGAACGACACGGTCGCGACCGAGGAGATCAAGTTCGGCGACAACGATCAGCTCGCCGCGCTGGTGTGCAACCTGATCTCGGCCGACCTGCTCGTGATCCTCACCGACGTCGAAGGCGTGCGCGGCGCCGACGGCATCCGCATGCCGCTCGTACGCGACATCGACCGCGAGGCCGCACCGGTCGCCGGCGCCTCGACCAGCGGCGTCGGCTCCGGAGGCATGCAATCGAAGGTCGGCTCGGCGCGGATCGTCACGCGCACCGGCGTCCCGGCGATCATCGCGCCCGGCCGCGAGCCCGACGTGATCGAGCGCGTGCTCGCCTGCGAGGATCTCGGCACCCTGTTCGTGCCGGCCACGCTCGACGTGCTGAGCTCGCGCAAGCACTGGATCGCCTATGGCGCCCGGCCCGCCGGTGCGCTCGTCGTCGACGACGGCGCGATCGCCGCGGTCACCCAGCGCCAGACCAGCCTGCTCCCGGCCGGCATCCTCGACGTCCAGGGCGACTTCGAGCTCGGCGACACGGTCTCCATCGTCGCGCGCGACGGCCGCGAGCTCGCCCGCGGGCTAGTCGCCTACGGCGCCGATGACTTGCGGGCAATCCGCGGGCTCCAATCCGCGGCGATCGAAGCTCGGCTCGGTTACAAGAGCGCCGACGAGGCGATCCACCGCGACGACCTCGTGATCATCTGACCTTGCAATCCGGCCGATCCGGGGCCAGGCTGGACCTGGATAGCCCAAAGACCCTCGTGACCTCCTCGCTGGAGAGACAGACCCAGATCCGAAGCGTGGCCCAAGCTGCCCGCGCGGCGTCGAGGACTCTCGCGAAGGCGCCCGAGACCCGGCGCACCGCGGCGCTCGTCGCGATCGCCAGCGCGATCGATCGGATGCATCCCGAGATCCTCGCGGCCAATGCGCGCGATCTGGAGACCAGCGCGGCGACCGGGCCCATGCGCGACCGGCTGATGCTCGATGCCGCACGCCTCGCCAAGCTCGCCGTCGCGGTGCGTGAAGTCGCCGCACAGCCCGCATTGCTCGGCCGCGTCGAGAAGCAGGACACGCGGCCCAACGGCCTGGCCGTGTCGCGCGTGCGGATCCCGCTCGGCGTGGTCGCGATGATCTACGAGGCGCGGCCGAACGTGACCACCGATGCGGCCGCGCTCTGTCTCAAGAGCGGCAACGCCTGCATCCTGCGCGGCGGCAGCGAGGCGCTCGAGACCAATCGCGCGCTGCTCGCGGCCGTCCACGCAGGCCTCGGCGCCGCCGAGCTGCCCACCGAGTGCGTCCAGCTCGTGCCGATGACCGATCGCGATGCGATCGCCGATCTCGTCAAGCTCGACGACCTCGTCGACCTGTGCATCCCGCGCGGCGGTGAAGGCCTGATCCGGTTCGTCGCCGAGCACGCGCGCGTGCCGGTCATCAAGCACTACAAGGGCGTGTGCCACATCTACGTGCACGCCGCGGCGAACCTCGAGCTCGCCGCGAAGATCATCCGCAACGCGAAGACGCAGCGGCCGGGCGTGTGCAACGCCGTCGAGACCGTGCTCGTCGATCGCGCGATCGCGGATCGGTTCGTGCCGAAGCTCGCCGCGGCACTGCCCGACGTCGAGCTCCGCGGCGACGACACCGTGCAGCGCCTCGCGAAGGCGACCGCCGCGACCGAAGACGACTGGTACGCCGAGTACCTCGATCTCGTGCTCGCGGTCCGCGTGGTCGACGGCCTCGATGCCGCGATCGCGCACATCGAGCAGTACGGCTCGAGCCACACCGAATCGATCATCACCGACGACGCGCAGCTCGCCGAGCGCTTCCTGCGCGAGTGCGACTCCTCCACGGTGATGGTCAACGCGTCGACCCGCTTCGCCGACGGCGGCGAGCTCGGGCTCGGCGCCGAGATCGGAATCTCGACGACACGCCTCCACGCCTATGGCCCGATGGGTGCGGAGGGTCTGACGACAACCAAGTTCGTGGTCCGCGGGACCGGGCAGGTCCGGACGTAACCCGCGGTCGGAAGGGACAGACGAGCCAAGCATGACCCAGAAGAAGAGCGCAGCAGCCAAGCCCCAATCACGTAGCCGCCGTAGCGTCCCGACAGGCGCGGCGCCTCCCGAAACCACCGACGGCCTCGACGGCGCGTTGCGCGCCCTGGCACTCGCGCTCGACAAGAAAGCGCTCGAGCCGGTGCTGCTCGACGTACGTCAGCTGTGCTCGTTCTGCAATTACCAGCTCGTGTTATCCGGTCGCTCGGACCGCCAGGTCGATGCGATCGCCGATGGCATTGCGGCTGGGCTCAAGGCAGACGGGCTGCGCGCGATCAGCGCCGAAGGTGCACGTAGCGGCCAGTGGGCGCTGCTCGACTACGGCGACTTCGTCGTGCACGTGTTCCTGCACGCAGCGCGCGAGCACTACGACCTCGAAGGCCTGTGGAACGACGCGCCGCGGATTCCGATCGACGTGCCCGCCGACGCGCGGATCTCGCTCGACGAGCAGTACGAGACCTCCGCGGTCTCGTGAAGGTCACCGTCGCCGCCGTCGGCCGGCTCAAGGAGCCGTATCTCGTCGCCGCCTGCGCCGAATACGAGAAGCGCCTGCGGCCGTACTGCACGCTCGCGGTCACCGAATCCAAGGACGAAGCCGCGTTGCTCGCAGCGCTGCCGAGCGGCGCGCACGTCTACGCGTTCGACGAGCGCGGCGAGCTCGTCACGAGCGCACAGCTCGCCGAGATGATCGCGGCCGAGCAAGGCCACGGCGGTGGCGCGCCGGTCGTGTTCGCGATCGGCGGCGCCGACGGCCACGGCGATGCGCTGCGCAAGCGCGCCACCAAGCTGCTCGCGTTCGGCCGCATGACGATCGCGCATCGGCTCGTGCGCGTGCTCGTGCTCGAGCAGCTGTACCGCGCGTTCAAGATCGTGCGCGGCGAGCCGTATCATCGGGACTGATCGTGCTGCGCACGCTCGAAGATCTCGTTCGGCGGCCCGATCTCGTGATCGTCGAGATCGTGATCCAGGACGAGTACACGCACGACGTCGTCGTCAGCGACGGCGCGACGTTCCTGGTCTACGACTCGACGTGACTGGGCGCGCTGGGCGAGGTCTCCGTGTGGGACCACCGACCGACTGCCGACGAGCTGCTCGCAGCGCGAATCGCGCGCGGCTGGAGCCCGACGCCGACCGCGACCGTCGATGGCCAGCAGGTGCTCGGCCACGCGTGCAAGCTGCGGTTAGACTAGACGGCGATGGCCGACACTGCGCTGCTCGATTTCGGGTACCAGGCGCCGGACGCGGTGTGGGCACTACCTCCCACGGAGCGCTCGCCGCGCAACACGCCCGACTTCGCCGAGCTCGGCGAAGCGAGGGCCGGCCGATCGCGCGGCGGCCTGCTCGCAGCTCGTGGACGGCTGCGCGGCCTGACGCCCGCACCGTTCGGTGGGCCTACCTTGCGCGCTTGACGACCCTGTCGATCTCGCGCTGGTCGTCGGCGGCCTTCTTGCTCGCGCGCTTGTCGTGCTGCTTCTTGTTGGTCACGAGCGCGAGCTCGACCTTCACGCGATGACCTTTGAAGTAGAGCGATAGCGGCACGAGCGTGTAGCCCTTGAGCGTTGTCTGCTTCGCGAGCTTGTCGAGCTCGTGGCGGTGGAGCAGCAGCTTGCGCACGCGGATCGGCTCGTGGCCCCACCGGTTGGCTTGCGCGTACTCCTCGATCTGCACGTTGTGCAGGAACGCCTGGCCCTTGCGGACCTCGGCCCAGCCGTCGCTGATCACGACCTTGGCATCACGCAGCGACTTGACCTCGCTGCCGACGAGCTGGATACCGGCCTCGAACTTGTCGTGGATGTGGTAGTCGTGCGTCGCCTTGCGGTTGGTCGCGATGACCTTGAGGATGTCGTCGGCCGTCGCGCGCATGGGTTACCACTCGCCGACGTTGGGCATCGACGTCCACGGTTCGGCCGGCGCTTTGGCCTCGCCGCGCTGGAGGAGCTCGACCGAGATCAGGTCGGGCGAGCGCACGAACGCCATGCGACCGTCGCGCGGCGGCCGCGAGATCTGGTAGCCGTGATCGATGAAGCGCTGGCACGCGGCGTAGATGTCGTCGACCTCGTACGCGACGTGGCCGAAGTTGCGGCCACCCGTGTACGCATCTTTTTGATCCCAGTTGTGGGTGAGCTCGAGCTGCGGTGAGTCGCCTTCTCGCTCGCCGAGGAACACGAGCGTGTAGCGGCCGTTCTCGTGATCGCGCCTGCGCATCTCGCGCAGTCCGAGCCCGTCGCAGAAAAACTTTATTGCGGCGGGAAGGTCGCGCACGCGGATCATCGTGTGCAGGTAGCGCATGGAAGTTGCGTAGCAGATCTGGGTATCCTCGCGCCATGAGCGACGGCAACGTGCTGGTCAACTTCCGGCTCGACAAGGACCGCCCGCTGCGGCTCAAGTGGATGGCGACCGACGGCGTGCCCGGCGACGGCTACAAGCCGCAAGTCACGGCGGTCCGGCTCCCGGATGGCTCGCGGCTGCAGATGGACTCGACGGCGATCCTCGAGCAGACCGCGCCGGATCCGGGCGGCGGGCTCGGTGCGTACTTCCTGACGTTCAACGGCATGGTCGGCTATGCGCCGGACCATCCCGATCGCAAGCACGTCGATGCGATCTCCGATCAGGAGATCGATTACGAGCTCGAGTTCATTCACGAAGAATCCGGCCGCGTCGCGATCGACGACGAAGACTTCAAGATCGTCGAGCGCCCGCGCGCGTGGGCGCACAAGCTCACCAAGCGATCCTGATGGCGCTTCCGGCGACGATGCGCCGGTTCGCGATCGCGCTCGCGCATGCCGATCGCGAGCTCTATGCGGACCTCGATCTGCGCGTCGCGCAGCACCCGTCGGAGAGCGAGCGCTATCTCGTCGCGCGCGTGCTGGCGCGGGCGCTCGAGCATCGCGACGGCCTCGACTTCAGCAAGGGCGGCGTATCCGACGATACCGAGCCTGCGCTGGTGCAACGCGACCTGCGCGGCGATCTCGTCGCGTGGATCGAGGTCGGCTCGCCGAGCGCGGAACGGTTGCACAAGGCCGCCAAGGCAAGTCCGCGCGTTGTCGTCTACACGTGGAAAAGTCCTGCGGCGCTGAAGGAGGCGATCGCCGACATCCACCGCGCCGACGAGATCGAGATCGTGGGACTGCCTGCAGATGTGCTCGATGCGGTGGCGCTCACACTCGACCGCACCAACCGCTGGGACTTATCAGTAACCGGTGGGACCGTTTACCTCACCGCCGACGGTAAGTTGTTCGAAGCCGCGCTCGAGATGCTAGGCTCGCAACAGGAGCGACCATGAAGCGACTACTTCTAATGGCGTTGTTCGCGGGCCTGGCAGCTGGCTGTTACAGCGAAGAGCCTGCCGTCGGCGTGAGCTACGGCTATGGCTACGGCTATGCCGCGCCACAGATGGAGGACGTCGCGCCGGGCGTGCAGGTCATCAGCGACTACGACTACCCGGTGTTCTACTCGGACGGCTTCTACTGGCGATGGGACGGCGGCGTCTGGTACCGCTCGGGCTTCTACAACCGCGGCTGGGGCGTCGCCTACAACGTGCCGATCGGCATCCGCGGCATCGCGCGGCCCGAGGCGTACGTGCACTATCACGGCGGGTTCTACGGCGGCTATCGCGGCGGGTATCGCGGTGGCTATCGCGGCGAGGTTCGCGGCGGCTATCGCGGTGGACCGGCACGCGGCCCCGCGCCGGCGTATCGTGCCCCCGCTCGTGCGTATTCTTCCGGCCATCGTCGTTAGCTTCACCGCGTGTGCGCCGACGCCGCCTCCGCGCGTCGTGCAGCCCGCACCGCCTGCTGCGCCTTCCGCCGCAGCACAGCCGGCCGCAGCGCCCGGGCCTTATCACGATCCCGATCACGCGCGCGGCGCGTTGCCGTCCACGGCGGATCGCGAGCGCGAGCTGGTCGCGCTGCGCACGAGCCTCGATGCGATGTACGCGCATCGCGCCGCGAAGCTCGCGCGCTACGGGCTCGACGAGAACGCCCTGTTCGACGACGCGCGCCGCGCGCTCGACGCGGCGACGACGTGGGCGCAGTACGACGCCGCGATCTACAACGCGCTCGCGCGGTTCCACGACGGTCATCTGTCGTACAAGCCGCCGCCGACGGCCGCGCCACGCCGCGGCTACACCGCGTTCTCGCTCGGCATCCAGACCGTGCGTGCCGGCATGCAGTTGCTCGTCGCCGCGGTCGACCAGCCGAGCGATGCGGCGACGGCCGGCGTCGCGCCCGGCGACAGCGTGATCGCGATCGATGGCACGCCGGTCGCGGGCGTGCTCGCCGACGCCGGCAAATCGCGCTCTGTCTCGCGGCCCGAATCGGCGATGACCACGTTCGCGCGCACGTGGACCACGGTGCTCTATCCCAAGTCCGACGCGCCGCGAAAGCGATCGCTCCGCGTCGCCAAGCGCGACGGTACGCAGGTCGACGTCGCGATCACGCCGGCCGAGAAGCCGCACGTCCATCACGATCCGGTGGTCGTCGGCGGCGATGCCGCGGTCGCGATCGTGTCGGTGCACTCGCTCGAAGGCGGCACCAAGACCGCCGCGCTCGTCGACGATGCGTTCGCGAAGGCGCGCGCGTCGCAGGCGATGGTGATCGACCTGCGCGGCAACCGCGGCGGCGTCGACGTCGTCGGACACCGCCTGCTCGCCGATCTCGCCGACGGCACGGCGTCGCTCGGCAGCTATCGCGTGCTGGTCGCGCCCGAGACGCTCGCGCTGCGGCCGATGTGGAAGTCGCTGGTGGCCACGGCGGACGGCTTCTCGCCGCCGCAGCCGATCACCGTGCCCGCGCTCGATCACGGCTACAAAGGCAAGGTCGCGGTGATCGTCGATGCCGCGTGCGCGTCGACGTGCGAGGTCGTCGCGGCGGCACTGCGCGCCGATCTGCACGCGTTCGTGATCGGCGAGACGACCGGCGGCAGCTCCGGCGCGCCCGTCACGATCCAGCTGCCGGTCAGCCGCGCGAGCGTCAGCATCCCGACGTGGAACCTGATCTCGGCCGAGGGTCAGCCGATCGAGGATGTCGGCGTCGTGCCCGATCTCGCGCTCGATCCGACGCCCGAATCGCTCGCCAAGGGCCAGGATCTGCTGCTCGACACCGCGATCGGCAAGATTCATCCTTGACCCTCACGCGACGTCAGGCCGCATGGTGACCTCACGATGGCGTTCACGGTAGGAGAGCTCGCGAAGCTGACCGGCATCACGGTCCGCACGCTGCACCATTACGACGAGATCGGCCTGGTGCAGCCGTCGGATCGCTCGCGCGCGGGATACCGGCTCTACGGCGACAACGACGTGCTGCGCTTGCAGCAGGTCCTCGTCTACAAGGAGCTCGGCATGCCGCTCGACGAGATCGCGGCGGTGCTCGACGATCCTGCCCAAAAAAGTGAGAAGGCACGCACGGGGGCGCTCGAGCGTCACCGCGCGGCGCTGGTCGCCAAGCGCGACCGGCTCGACCGGATGCTCGCGTCGCTCGACGCCGCGATTCGCCACGAGAAAGGCAGCAGTGTCATGGACGTCAAATCACTATTCGATGGGTTCGATCCCGAGGAGCACGCGGCGGAGGCCGAGCAGCGCTGGGGCCACACCGACGCATACAAGGAGTCCGCGCGCCGGGCGAAGCACTACGGCAAGGCCGAGTGGGCGCAGATCCGCGCCGAAGGCGATGCGGTGTACCTGCGGTTCGCGGAGCTTCTGGGCACGCCCGTCACCGACCCGCGCGTGCAGGAAGCCGTCGTCGCGCATCGCGATCACATCACGCGCTGGTTCTATCCGTGCAGCGTCGAGATGCAGCGCGGCCTGGCGGAGATGTACATCGCCGATCCGCGGTTCACGGCGAACATCGATCGCATCGCGCCGGGGCTGGCGCAGTACATCCACGACGCGATCGTGAACGGTTAGTGGCTGCAGTTGAACACCTGCAGCGTACCGCTGGAGGTGTTGAGCAGCGAGAAGGTCACGCTATCGGCCGTCGACGACGTCGTGTTGCCCGGCAGGCCGCCGAAGTCGCCGCTCGGGCAGCTCAAGAGCGCGCTCGGATTCGAGCTCGACCACGTCGTGCCGTCGGGACATGCCAGCTCGATTTCGCCGCTGCTCGTGCTCTCGCTCACCGTCTTACACAAGCCGTTCCACAGGGCGATGCTGGTGGAGGTTTCCTGGTACTTCATGCACTGCTCGCCGCTGGACGTGAGGACCTCGAAGTCCCACTTGGGACTGTCGGGCAACGGCAGCGTCAGCGGCGTCGTGAACATCACGACCTGACCGGTCGCGTACGTGCAGCTCGCGTTGTCACTCGAGAGCACGCCGACGGCACTTCCTGCCGGCAGGCAGCTCTGCACCTCGCCCGCCGTGGTCTTCCAGCAATTGTCGCTGCCGGCGAGGTAGGCGCAGTCGAGCGAGTCTGCGCCGTTACCGGCGCTGGTGCTGCCGCAAGCCGCGAGCATCACGAGGAAGAAACGCCTCATGGCTCATCGTACATCGTCTACAGCTGCGCCGGGATCCAGAAGTCGCGCGCGTAAAGGCGGAACACGTGCGCTTGTTTGCCGACGGAGGCGTGCAGGTACGCGTCGTACGCCGCGAGCTGCTTCTCGGGGCCGATCACGAAGTACGTCGCCTTCGGGTCGAGCTTCGTGAGGCCCGGCAGCACCTTGCCGTAGACCGCCGGCATGCGCGCGAACAGCGCGTCGGCGAGATCGGCGCGCTTCGCGAGCTCGAGCACGCGGCTGCGGAACGCGCGCACCAGATCGGGCGGGATGCCGTCGACGAGATCGGCCGCCATCTCGTCGGCGCGCGACTCGTACGGATCGGCGATCCGCGACGCGAACGCGTTCGCGATCGCGTAGCGCGCGATGTTGAGATCCGGCTTCTGCGCCTTCAGCGTGTCGACCACGAAGCGGATCGTCTGCGGCAACAGCGGGCAGCGCTCGGCGTAGTAGTCGAGCTGGCCGTCGTGCACGTACGGGTGCAGCCCGTTCGAGTACGCGAGCCCGGCGGCCCACGTCTTGGCGTAGATCGAGTGACCGCCGTGCCCGGTGTAGAGGTTCGACGCGAGGTAATCGAGCACCGCGTCGTCGCTGGTGTCGCCGAGCCACGGCGCCGGCGCGAGGTTCAAGAACACGCCCATCGACATGCTCGGATCGACGAGCCCGACGAACGTCGCGCTGGACTTCGCCGTCGCGTCGCGCTGTGCGAGCCGCGCCGCGAACAGCCCGGCCGCCTGCTTCTTGGCGGCGCTCGCGTGCTGCGTGGCCGGCAGCGCGTGCACCAGCGCTTCGACGCTCGGCGCGAGCGTCTGCTCGTTGGCCGGCGAGCCGACCTCGACGAGCCGCGCCAGCGAGCCCGTCACGATGTCCTTGCGCACGCCCTCGAGCCGGGCGAGCGCGTTGCCGGCGCCGACCTGGAGATCCTTCGCCATCTCGCGGCACAGATAGCTCCAGTCGCTCGCGAGCGAACCGTCGGGCAAGTCGCCGAGCGTGACCGCGAGATCCTTGCCGGCGAGCTGCGCGAGCGGCTTGGCCTTCGCCGACAGCGCCGCGGCTTGTGCCGCAAACCGCGCTGCCGCGCCTTTCGCCGGGCGCTGCTCGGCGAGCGCCGCCGCGAGCTCGACGAGCTCCGTACGCGGCAGTCGCGCGCTCGCGAGCGCCGTCAAGAACTTCACGGCGTCGGCCGTCGCGGCCGCATCGCCGGGGTCGGCGAACATCCAGCGCAGGCGATGCAGGTCGTGGAGCTGCGTGAACATCGATTGCGTGTGCGCTTCGATCGGATCCTGCTGGGCCCACGCGTCGCGCGGATCCTTGACCCAGTACTCCTCGTAGCCGAGCATCAGCTGGCGCAGCTCGGTCTCCTGTTGACCGAGCAGGTCGCGCAGCCGCGGTAGGTTGTCGATGCGCCAGTCGGGCGAGAACAGCACGCGGCCCATCCAGGCGATCGCCGCCTGCGTCTCGGCGACGCCGTTGCCGGCGCCCGCGACCGCGAGCTCGACGCGATGCGTGCGCGGATTGCCGATGTAGCGCAGCGACAGCTCGAGGATCTCCTTGCGCTGGCGCTCCTGCACCTCGGCCGCGGAGATCGGCGTGCCGTGATCGATCACGCCGGCATCGCCGAGCAGCGACGGCAGCGCCGCGAGGAACAGCTGATCGGCTTCGGGCACGGCGTCCTTGACGTCGAACGCGAGCTCGACGCGCGCGCTGGCCATGCCGCCGACCTTCGCGACGAACGTGCGCGTCGACGCGAGCTCGCCGGTGTCGTACTGGAGCGAGTCGTCGAGCGTCATCGGCGGGCTCGCGACGAGCGGCGGCAGCTCGGCCGCCTTGGCCTGCGCCTCGAGCTCGTGCGTCGCGCGATCGTAATCGGCCGCGTAGCGCGCGAGCGTCGACGCCGCATCCTTGGTGCCGTATTGCGTGCCGAGCCGCGCGAGCTCCGCGGCGATCCGCTGATCGCGCGCGGCGTCGAGCGACTTGCGCAGCGCCGGGCTCGGCCGCGCGGCCACGCCGTACGGCTTGGCGTCGAGGCCCCACGCGTGGATGCGCGCGCGCCACGGGTTGGCGGGCTGCGCGAGCAGCGCGTCGATCTGCTGGAGCTGGTCGTGGAGGGTGAGCGACTTCTGAAAGCTCGGGGTGCCGTTCAGGTCGTCGAGGTGATACATCCACGTCGAATCCTCGGCGCGCTCGCCGAAGCCCGGCGGCGTGTCGAGCAGCTTCGCGAGCCGGCGGCGCAGCGCGACCACGCGGCTCTGGACCTGGCGGTCGAACGCGAGCAGCTGTGGATCACCGTCGGGCAGCTTGGCGATGCGATCGAGCTCGCTCGCGATCACGGCGCGCACCTCATCGATCGCCTTGGTGTCGAGCTTGTCGGCGCGCACGCCCGCGAGCTCCATCTGGATCGGCTGGCCCTGATCGCGCGAGATCGACGCGCTGATCGCGGTCGCGCCGAGGTCGAGCACGCGCGTCTTGCTGTCGATCAGCTTCGCGTACAGCGGCGTGCTCGAATCGCCGGCGAGCGCGTCGAGGAACAGCGCTGCCAGCGTTCGCTCGCGCATGTCGAGGTGGTTCGCGGCCGGCCACTCGAACATGATCGGGCTGGGACTCGCGGTGTCGCCGAACGGGTACTCGACCGTCGCGGTCGCGCCGATCGGCGCGGGCGCAGGCTTCGGCAGATCCGCCATGTGGACGACCACGCCGGTGCGGCCCGACGCCTTGACCAGGATCGCATCGGTGCGCCCGAGCACGGCGTCGAGCGGCATGCTCGACGGATACGCGCCGATCATGCCCATGTTCGCGAGGTGATAGTGCGCGGTGTGAAACGCCCGGATGTCGGCCGGCGTCATCGTGCGGATCGCGTCGGGGAACCCGCCCGACTCGAACGCGAGCGGATGCGACGCGCCGTACACCATCTGACCGATCGCGCGGCGCGCGACGGCTTCCGGGTTCTCGTAGTACCCGACCATCTCGTTGTAGACGGTGCCCTTCTCCCCGAGGCGCAGCTTGCCGTCATCGCCCTTGTCGATGCCGAAGTTGCGGACCTCGCGCCGGATCTCCTCGTCGGTCTCGTCCGGGTTGAGCATCGCGTCGAGGTGATCGGCGAGCTCGCCCCAGTACGCCTCCGGGCCGGCGACCGTCTTGAACGTGTACGACGTCCGCCACTGCTCGGTGTACGCGTTCGACGTGACCAGCGCCATCGCCTCGTTCGAGCCGAGCCGGCGGCCGCGATTGCCCTTGCCGAGCAGCAGGTGCTCCTGGGTGTGCGGCTCGCCCTTGTCGCTGGTCGGAAACGTCGTGACCCACACATGCGCCTGCGGCGCGCTCTCGATCCGGACGTAGTCGAGCGTGAAGCCGGTCTTGTCGTGCACGAACCGCGCACCCACCGGCGCGCCGGCATCGTCGAGATACAGCGCGCGCACCGTGAAGCCGCGCACGTGCGCGCCCTCGGCAAGCGTCGCGAGCTCCGCCGGACCGGAGATGACCGGAGCCGACGGCGGTGCCGCTGGACCAACAACAGGCGGCACCGCCGTCGTAACTGATTTCGAAGCGCACGCCGCAAAGACGATCAGCGACGCGTAAATCGTGCTGCGCATCGCGCAGCTATAACACCAGAGCCATGGCTCGGCGGTCGTCCGGCTGGTCCGGCCGCCGTCACCACGCGAACGCAAAGCGGCACCCTAGTAAATTCGTCGGGATCGCCATCGATCGTGATCCGTGGTCGACACGCCAATGCTGGCATCGCGGCTGCAATACCGCCGGTCGTGACCGACCTCGACCTCACCGATTCCCGATGGCTCGCGCAGCCTTGCGCGC
>Ga0268266_10003178_pt1 | contig 16664 bp, 16 predicted proteins | sample KBSS13metaG_FD_190356 | JGI IMG/M metagenome (GOLD analysis project Ga0268266, IMG submission 190356) | Switchgrass rhizosphere microbial communities from Kellogg Biological Station, Michigan, USA - KBS S1-3 metaG (SPAdes) (version 2) | ecosystem: Host-associated > Plants > Roots > Rhizosphere...
GACACTCGCCATGATGTCGTGCGCCCCGATGAGCACGATGACCCGGTCCGGACGTAGTGCGATGACTCGGTCGAGGCGCTGGACGGTGTTGAACGAAAGATCGCCGCCCACACCGAGGTTGACGAATTGAAATCGGCGGTTTTGGGGTCGCCTTTCCAGCTCGTCGATCCACTTGTAGGTTCCCCTTGACGCCGTGGTGCTCGAGCCGAGACAGGCCACAATTTCGGACCTCAGCGGATCGGCCATGGAGTACGACCGAGGATCTGACACAGCACCCGGCCGAGATCAGTTTTCGGCGACCGTGGAAGCGTGTCGGCGCGCCAGGCGACGAAGTCGTCGGGGCGCACCAACAACGCCCCGTCCGGTGCGAGTTTCCCGGCGGCAGCCCAGGCGCCGTCGACGTCGAGCGCAGTCCCGATGCGCCGCACGCAGATCGGCGTGCCGAAGGTATTCGACGCGAAGGCTGCGGCCTCAGACCATGCGGCATCGTCGTCTCCGGTGAATAACGTGAAGCCGGGGCCTAATAGATCAAGGGTGGAAACCCGTTTCCGGCCGTCAACCACCCAGGCGTGCGGAACCCGGGTACCGGGTTGCCCGCGCAATTCCTCAATCAGTGACACGGTGTTCAGATCCTCCGGAACGGGATCATCGGAAACCACAGCGGCCGAGCGGTATTGGTAACCGATCAGCAAGGGGAACATCGGCGCCTCTTCGTCTGCCGGCAACTGCGGCCGATGGTCATCCAGCCGCAGGAAGGCCAATGATGGCCCGGTGAGCGACTGGCGTGCGTTGAAGCGCCCGACCGGGTGTCGCTCGGCGTGATAGGTGCTCAGCAGCGCCGGGTCCGCGGTCCCGCTCAAGACGGCGGCCAGCTTCCAGGACAGATTGTGCGCACTCTGAATGGCCGTGTTAGCTCCGCCGGCCTTGAACGGCGGCATGGTATGGGCCGAATCGCCGACGAGAAACACTCGGCCGCTGTCGAATTGGTCAGCCACCCGCTCGAAGGGCTGCCACGGCGCAACGTCGATGACTTCCAGCTCGATCGGCTCACCGATCGCTTTCGTCAGCAGTTCACGGCACCGGTCGGCGCTGAACTGGTCGGCGGTTTCTCCGCGGTTGGGCATGTAGGTGGTGATGAACATGCCGAAGTCACCGCGTACAGGCAGAAAGATGCCCTCCACGTCCGGGTTCTTGACTTGAATGCCGTCGCCGCCGCCGAGGTGTGGGACGAACTTTCGCCAGGGTCCCCGGAAGTAGATGAAGACGACATAGATCGGCAGCGCCCCATAGCCGGAAGTCGTCACCCCAAGCGAGTCGCGGATCGGGCTGTGCACGCCGTCGGCCGCGACAAGATAGTCGGCCCGTATCGCCTCCGTTGCGCCCGACTCCCGATCGCATACGACCGCAGTGACGCCACTCGCATCCTGTGCGAACGAGCCCAACTCTGTGTTGTAGCGCACCTGGCTCCCCTGCCGACGGATATGCGCGAGAAGGATCGGTTCGAATGCACTCTGTGGACAGTATTGCCCGGCGGGCTCGGGACTCAGTTCTTTGAATGGCGAGAAGATGGCGCTGATGTCGAACGCCTGATGCTCCTCGGCGCTGTTGAGCGTCGGCTTGCTCAGCATGTCCGACACGCCCTGGGCGATCGCATGGACCTCGTCGGCGAGCCCCAGCCCACGCAGGATCTCAAGGCTGCGGAAGCTCAAGTTGCGGGCTTTCGGATAAATGAATACTTCACTGCGCTTTTCGATGAGCAGCGAGCGAACGCGATGTTTGGCGAGCAGCGCAGAAGTTGTCAGACCCGCCGCCCCGGCGCCGACGATCAGCACGGGAACATGCTTAACGGCCATAGCAATCTCCGATCTAGACGGAACCATTCAGTTCCGTCTAGATTCCAATCTGGCACGCGGTTGTGGAATGCGCAAGAACTACGCCGGTGGGGCGCCGGCGAGCGGCAAAATCACGTCTTCGAGGACGCGCCGGACGTAAACCCGGTCGATCGGCCTGCCCGTGATCACCCGAAGTACGTTGAGGCCCAGTGTGACGTCGGGGATCAGGCTCAGGTCGCGCCCGGCCGGAATTTCGCCGCGGGCCACCGCTTGATCGAGCATCGCTCGGATGACCTGTCGCGGAGTCGACAGCACAAGGTCGTCTAGGGCCGCGGCCAGAACGGGATTGTGCATGGCTGCGGTGGCCACCCCGACTACGACCCGAATCATGTTCGTATCGGCATCATTCAGGTCAGGTGTGGCGGCAACAAGAGCGTCTATGTCACCGCGGAGGCTGCCCGTGCTCGGCGGCTCGATAGGCCCCAACCGCCGTCTCCAGTGGGCGATGGCGTCGGCGACCACCACGGCCTTCGTCGGCCAGCGACGATAAATTGCCGCCTTTCCGACACCTGCGCGCGACGCGACATCGTCCATGCTCAACCGGTCATAACCGACCTCGGCCACACCAGCCAGCGTGGCGTCGAGGATCACCGGGTCCAACGATCGATCGAGGCGCCCCGGCCTGCGTGCCCGGCGCGAGGTGCGCGCCGCCTGGCCGCCTTCGATATCCATATATGCTCCTGACCGATACTGACTAGTTCCGCTCCATGCTATCCTTCGCCGCAAAATGCACAACCGCTCCCCTGCGGCGCCTCGCGCCACTACCAACTGAACTACGAAGGGTCCTGCGCAGTCTTAGATTGAGGCCATGACCGAGATCCCGCATCGCGTCGGCGCTCCGGCTCGTCGCGCCTTCGACGCCGCCGGTTACAAGACGGTTGAGGAACTGCTCGCCGCCGACGAGGACGAGCTGTTGGCGCTCCATGGCGTCGGCCCCCGAGCGATACGCATCCTTCATGAGGAAGCCGGGCAGCTCTAGTTCGCAGGCAGATCCTCACCTGGAGACATCCTTCGAGCGCAAGGCTTTAGCGCAAATCTCAGACAGAACCCTCTGCGCGCGGCATGGTTAGTAGATGACGAGCCACAAGGTTCCGACCCCGAAAGAGATCAAGGCCGTCGCACAAGCGGCCGCAGAGACCGCGCAGTCGGTCGCCAGCGGAGCGATGCGCATTCCGCCCGCATCGATTCAACTAGCCAGCCAATTGCCGGATCTCATCGAGAATCTGGCGGTCGCCACCGAACGCCTCAACACTGCGATCGACCGCGCCGAGCGATACCTGGCGCTGGCCGACCCGATGATCCGCACGATGGATGCATTGCTGCCTCAGCTCGAAGCGCTTGTCGCGACTGGCAATGACGTATACAACGCGGTGTCGTCACTCCCCGGCGCGTCAACCCTCAGTCGATTTGCGACCGCAGGCGCATCATCGGTACGAAAGAAGCCGACGCGAGCTCGAACCACCGACAAGAAGGCTTGAGCCTGCCCCGTAATAGCCGGTTAGACTTTTCGACAGCTTCCGCCGACGTGGGCCAATCTGTCAACTGCGTCGTAAAGAGCAGCAGCGAACCGTGTTTTGGTGAACTGCTCGGCATGCTTGCGGATGGTGTCGGCGTCGAAATCCATTGTTTCAAACCGGTCGAGCGCCTGTGAAATCGCAGCCGGTTGCGCCTCGTGGAAAGAGATTCCGGTGACAAGTTCGTCGACAGCGTCGAGGTAACCACCCCATCGCAGCGTTACCGACGGCTTTCCCTGGGCTGCGACCGTAGGCGCGTTCGATTCGGCGTTGTGTCAGAGTCGAATTCGCCAAGTAAACGTCCGCACCCAGCGCTGCTCGACGATTCCATCGTTTGAGGTAGGGTGACATCGTCATCAAGCCGATGCGTTCCGTCCAAGGGGTCGACTCACCCAGATACTCTGCGGCCATGTAAGTGTTGCGGTATGGGTTGGCAAACACAGCTCCGTCAGGCGAAATCGATTCGCACGATTGCGCTGTCCGGCCACACATTTCGATGGCGCATACGTCGTAGCTTCTCACCGACCGTCAGATCTTCGTGAACGTTGGTGACGCCCGGGATCTTGAACATCGGGACGACGTTCCACTGCCAGCCATAGCGCCGATGCAGTGCCCGGTTGGCCTCTTCGGCCTGACCGCCGGACAGAATCGTCGCCCGGCCTGCGAACGTCGTCGCACCGCTGCGGACGCGACCGCGATGATCGCACGCAGTCAGTTCGACGTCGGGACGCGCGGCCACGCGCTTGGTCTTTGGCCCGACCTTCGTTCTGAACACGACTGAACTCCCTTCGACCTCGAACCAGATCGGAGTGTCTACCGCCGTCCCGTCTCGCCGATAGGTCCGCAGCAGCGCATAGCGGGCGCCGGCCAACTCGCCAAGGACATCAACGTGATGAGGGTTCTTCTGCATGGGTCCAGTCAACGACTTAGAGTTGGCTCTAAGTCAAGCCCGATTCAAAGGAATAGCCATGGCCGCCAGCCTGACGATCGGCGAACTCGTGCTCCAGGCCGGCGTCGCAGCGACCACGCTCCGCTACTACGAGAAGATCGGCCTCATCCACTCTCCCGCCCGCGTCGGCGGTCAACGCCGTTACGACGACTCCATCGTCGCCCGGCTCGACGTCATTCGGCTGTGCAAGGCCGCCGGGTTCGCGCTCGACGAGATCCAGCTGTTGTTCGCAGACGACGCCCCTGGCCGGCCCGCCAGCCGCGCCCTCGCCCAGACCAAGCTCGCCGAGATCGACGCACGAATCGCCGAGCTGAAACGCGCCAGGGAGATCATCGAATGGGGCATGCGATGCACATGCCCGTCGATCGACGACTGCACGTGCGGCATCCACACCGCCAAGCCATTCGATACGTCACATTGACGTCGGCCCGCTGACTGCCGCCGACGCTACGAGTTGACGCGGCGCCGGGCGAGTTCCTTGATCTCATCGGGCAACGCATCGGCTTGGAGGACCACTGGCAGTAACTCCGGTTCCAGTGTCAGCGCTCGGAATACCAGGCCGACCGTCACATCGTGATCCGGCCGATCCACTACGACGACGGAGTCTCCCGCCCGCACCGTTCCGCTTTCGATGACCCTGAGGTAGGCGCCGGGCGTCGCCGCCTTCGTAAACGTCTTGACCCACCCTCGAATCGACAACCAGGTTGCGAACGTCCGACACGGGATACGCGGCCGCGTCACTTCGAGCACCAGGCCGTCGTCGCCGACCTGCCACCGCTCGCCGATGCGAGCGCCGGTGACGTCGAGCCGTTCAGTGGTGAAGTTCTCGCCGAACTCACCGTTGTTGAGGTCGCGCTGTAGCTCTCGCTCCCAGGCGTCCAGATCCTCGCGGGCATACGCATAAACGGCTTGGTCGTCACCGCCGTGGTACTGCTGGTCGCCGATGAAGTCGCCGAGCAGGCCACTGCCAACGCCGCCGTGCATCGGTCCGGGGGCGCGCACGGTGATCGCGTCGTCGGTCGGCCGCTTGTCGATGCCGGTCCGCAACGACCCCTTGTCTGCATTCGGCCGCGGGTGGGCCAGATTGACCGTCAACACGTTCGCCACGGCTGGAGCCTACTTACCGACCCAGTCGCCCGCACATTCAATTTCGCCTACGGCCCGTTGTGAACCCAGTCGCGCGGCCGTAGCCGCCACGTCGCTCGCGCATAATCGAGTTCCGAGTACGGCCATTGGGTGACGATCCGGCCCGTGGGCGAACGGTAATAGCTGTCGCACTGCGTCCAGATCGTGCGCTCCAGATCGGCGTTGACCTCTTCATTGAAGCGGTGCTCGGCTTCCGGACGCACATCGATGAAGCCGCCTCTGCGCGCGAGCCGGCTGACCGCACTGGCGACCAGGCGTGCGCCGGCCTCCAGGATGTAGATGATCGAATTCGCACCCTGATTGGTGTTTGGGCCGTACAGCATGAAGAAGTTCGGAAATCCGCTCACCGCAACGCCGAGATACGCGCGAGGATCCAAGCCCCAACGTTGATGCAGCCGCTGGCCGCCGATGCCGATGACCTCGAGACCCGAGAGGTAGTCACTCGTTTCGAACCCCGTCGCCAACACAATCGCATCCACGTCGACGGCACCGCGGGATGTGATCACCGATGTGGTGGTGATCCGATCGATCGGATCTGTTACAAGGTCGACGTGTGCGTGTTGCAGTGCCGTGTAATACTTTTCGCCGAGCAGGACGCGCTTGCACCGAAACGGATAGCGCGGTGTCAACGCGTCTCGCAGCGAATCGTCCTCGACGTGGCGCCGCAGAAAGTTCTCCGAAATCTCTTGCACCGTGGCCAACCGCGGATGACCGGGTGTCAGCGCCGTGTTGTCGTGTTGCAGCTTCCACAGCCGCCAGCGTTCACGCAACGCAGCCCACGGGTGCCGGCGGAAGCGTTCCAGTTCCTCGACCGTGTACAAGCGGTCCTCCTTGGGCACCATCCACGGCGGGGTGCGCTGAAAGACCGTCAATTGCGCTGCCGTGGCGGCAAGTTCGGGCACCACCTGCACGCCGCTGGCACCGGTGCCCACGACCGCCACGCGCTTGCCGTTCAGGTCGACGCTGGCGTCCCACTGGGCGGTGTGCATCAGGTTGCCGGCGAAATCGGTCAGCCCCTCGATAGCCGGATACCGCACGGCACCGAACAATCCGACCGCGCTGACGACGACATCGGCGGCGATGGTTCTGCCGTCGGCCAGTTCGACTCCCCACCGTGACACCTGTTCGTTCCAGACCAATCTGTGCACGCGCGTGCCGAGCATCAAGTGCCGACGCAGATCGAAGTCGTCGGCGACCTTCTCCAGATAGGCAAGGATTTCCGGCTGATACGCGTAGGTGCGCGTCCAACCGCGGTTGGGGGCGAACGAGAATGAATACAGGTGGCTCTGGATGTCGCAGGCCGCTCCTGGGTAGATGTTCTGCCTCCAGGTGCCGCCGACGCCGTCGGCACCGTCAATGATCAGCAGATCGTCGATGCCCTTGCGCCGCAATGCGACTGCGGCAGCCAGGCCACCGAAACCCGCACCGATGATGACCACTTTCGGCAAGGTGCGATGGCGCAGCGCCCACGCTCGACCGGCGAGGTATCGGCGGCGCGAACTCATCGAATATCAAACCCCTCCGGCGTGCCGGTTGCCCTCGACGCCTCCAGGATGGAGGCGTATTCCGTCGGAGCGCCGTAAAAGAAGCTGCCCTGGCGCGTCACGGCGTTCGCGTGGCCCTCCCGGTTGTAGTACCCGGGCGTGCAGGTCTTGGCCCGTCCGGCGCTGGCCGCCGAACGGTCAATCACCGTTTGGACCCAAGCATCCTCGGCGTCGGTCGAAGTCTCCATCTCGGTCACGTCGTGGCTCAGCGCCCAGGAGATCACCGATGCGGTGTGACGCGCTTGCACGTCAAGCAGATACGGGAAGTTCACGGTGAACCCCGACTGAGCGATGCTGAGCACGAAACAGTTTGGGAAGCCGTTGACGCTCAGGCCGTGAAGCGTGCGAACCCCGTCGCGCCATTTGTCCGTGAGTGACAGGCGGTCTCGGCCGATGATCTCGAAACCCGTGCGTCGCGCATAGTCTGTGCCGACCTCGAAGCCGGTCGCGAAGATGAGGCAATCCACCGCGTGCTCTACGCCGTTCACGACGACACCATCGGGTGTGATCTTCTCAACGCCCTTGCCCTGGGTGTCAACCAGTGTGACGTTGGCGCGGTTGAACGTTTGTAGATATGCATCGTGAAAGCACGGCCGTTTGCAGAAGTACCCGTACCACGGTTTGAGCGCTTCGGCGGTCGCGCGGTCGGCGACGATGGAGTCGACTCGCGCCCTGATTTCCTCCATCTTGGCGAAGTCGGCCATTTCCACTGTGTGCAAACGCTGTTCGTCCGACATCCCTTCGATGCGGGTCTGCCGCATTACGAACAGCTTCTTGACGATGCTGGTCCATGCGTCGTCGACGAGGTCCTCCTCGGCGTCGCCGCCCGCCGTCAGCAGCTGGAAGTTCTCGATGCGTCGCCGCTGCCAGCCATCGTCCAGAGTGGCCGACCAGTTCGGATCGGTCGGCCGATTGCCACGGACGTCGACGGTAGACGGCGTGCGCTGAAACACCAGAAGATGTTCCACCGCATTGGCAAGGTGCGGCACGCACTGGATGGCGGTGGCGCCGGTCCCGATGATTCCGACGCGCTTATCCGACAGCTTGGCCAGATCGGCTCCGGTGTAGGAGTAATCCCACCGGCTGGTGTGGAACGCATGCCCGCCGAAGTCGGAGATGCCGTCGATGCCAGGAAGTTTCGGCTTCTGCAGGTACCCGTTGGCCATCGCCACAAATCGCGCGCGGATTGCGTCTCCGTGGTTTGTGGAAATGATCCAGCGGTAAAGGCCTGACTCCCAACGAATTTCGTTGACCTCGGTTTGCAGGCAGATATCGCGGTACAGATCGTAGTGTTCGGCGATGCGTCGACAATGAGAGAAGATCTCGTCACCCTTGGCGTACTTCTCCGTCGGGATGTAGCCCAACTCCTCGAGCAGCGGCATGTACACATACGACTCGACGTCGCACGCGATGCCCGGATAGCGGTTCCAGTACCAGGTGCCGCCGACGTCGGCGGCCTTGTCGATCAGCCTGATGCTCTGCACGCCCAGTTCGCGCAGTCGAGCCCCGACAAGCAGCCCGCCGAACCCGGCGCCGACGATCACGACATCAACGTCATCGGACAACGGGTCGCGGATGAAGTCGGGGTCGCTCCAGGGATCCTTCCCAAATCCGGCAAACGGGCCCGCGATCTCGACGTACTGTGCGATCCCGTCGGGTCGTAATCGCCTGTCCCGCTCAAAGGCGTATTTCTCCCGCAGAGCATCTGCGTCGAATGCCACGCGGTGTCCTCCACCAGGGTCCAGCTAATTACCGTTCCTGGGCATCTTCAATCACTTCGGCAGCCCTGGCAAGAGTCCTACCCTTGTTATATGTCGCGTCGGCTGGTGGTGATCGCGTCCGCGCTGCTGGTGTTCGGCGCACAGGGGCAGGCTTCGGCGGCACCGCCGGATCAGCCTGCCCCCACGATCCCGCTGCCGCCGACCATTACGACGTTGCCGCTGCCCGACCTGCCGATGCCCGTCGGCGTCCCGCCGTTCGTCTACCCAGCCGACGTCCCGCCCGTGCAGTTGCCGAGCGACATACCCGCGGTCGAGCTTCCCGCGGCAATTCCGACCATCGAGATGCCCGCGGATGTCCCCGCGGTGCACCTGCCCGCCGACGTTCCGCCCATCCAGCTTCCGGCGCCCATTCCCCCGGGCTTGTTGTAGCGGTCAGGACCCGACGTACTCGGCTAGGTGCTGGCCAGTCAGGGTCGAGCGGTCGGCGACGAGGTCGGCAGGCGTGCCCTCGAAGACGATGCGGCCGCCGTCGTGACCGGCACCGGGGCCCAGGTCGATGATCCAGTCCGCGTGCGCCATCACCGCCTGATGATGTTCGATCACGATGACCGACTTGCCTGAGTCCACGAGACGATCAAGCAACGCGAGCAGCTGCTCGACGTCTGCAAGGTGCAGGCCGCTGGTCGGCTCGTCGAGGATGTACAGCTCGCCCTTGTCGGCCATCTGCGCCGCGAGCTTCAGCCGCTGACGCTCGCCGCCCGACAACGTGGTCAGCGGCTGGCCCAGTGACAGATAGCCGAGGCCGACGTCGGCGAGCCGCTCGAGGACCTTCTGCGCGGCAGGCACTTTCGCGTCACCGTCACTGAAGAAGGCCAACGCGTCAGTCACCGACATCGCGAGCACCTCACTGATGTCGCGACCGCCCAGCTTGTACTCGAGCACCGACGCCTCAAACCGCTTGCCGTCACACACATCACAGAGCGTCGCAACACCTGCCATCATCGCCAGATCGGTGTAAACGACGCCCGCACCGTTGCAGTTCGGGCAGGCGCCCTCGGAGTTGGCGCTGAACAGTGCCGGCTTCACACCGTTTTCCTTGGCGAACGCCTTGCGGATGGGTTCGAGCAGCCCCGTGTACGTCGCGGGATTGCTGCGTCGCGAGCCGCGGATCGGCGTCTGATCCATCGCGACCACACCGTCTAAGCCCGCGACAGATCCGTGGATCAGCGAACTCTTGCCCGAACCCGCAACGCCTGTCACGACGACCAGTACGCCCTGCGGGATCTCGACATCGACATCCTGCAGGTTGTGGGTGCTCGCGCCGCGGATTCTCAACGCGCCGTTGGGTTTCCGTACCGACTGTTTCAGCGTGGCGCGGTCGTCGAGGTGTCGTCCGGTGAGCGTGCCGCTGGCCCTCAGCTCCTCAACGGTGCCCTCGAAAACCACCTCGCCGCCCGCAGCGCCGGCCCCGGGGCCGAGGTCGACGACGTGGTCGCCTATCGCGATGGCCTCCGGCTTGTGCTCAACGACGAGCACGGTGTTGCCCTTGTCCCGCAGCTGCAGCAGCAGGTCGTTCATCCGCTGAATGTCGTGCGGGTGCAGGCCGATCGTCGGCTCGTCGAAGACGTAACTGATGTCGGTCAGCGCCGACCCGAGGTGGCGAACCATCTTGACGCGCTGCGCCTCACCGCCCGACAGCGTTCCCGACGGCCGGTCGAGCGACAGGTAGCCGAGCCCGATTTCGACGAACGAGTCGAGGCTGTGTTGCAGCGCTGCCACCAGCGGCGCGACTCCCGGTTCATCCAGGCCCTTGACCCATTCGGCGAGGTCACTGATCTGCATCGCGCAGGCCTCAGCGATGTTGGTGCCGTTGATCTTCGAAGACCGCGCCAGCTCGGAGAGCCGGGTGCCGTCACACTCCGGACAGGTGGTGAACGTGACCGCCCGTTCGACGAAGGCGCGGATGTGCGGCTGCATCGCGTCGACGTCCTTGGACAGCATCGATTTCTGGATCGTCGGGATCAGGCCCGAATACGTCAGGTTGACGCCTTCCACCTTGATCTTCGTCGGCTCCTTGTACAGCAGGTCGTTCAATTCCTTCTTGGTGTACTTGCGGATCGGCTTGTCCGGGTCGAAGAAGCCGCAGCCGCGAAAGATCCGCCCGTACCACCCCTCCATGCTGTAGCCGGGAATGGTCAGTGCGCCGTCGTTGAGCGACTTGCTCTCGTCATACAACGCCGACAAGTCGAAATCGTTGACCGCACCCCGACCCTCGCAGCGCGGGCACATGCCACCGGTGATGGAAAAGCTTCGTCGCTCCTTCACCGTTTTGCCGCCCTTTTCCAGCGTGACGGCGCCCGCGCCGCTGATCGAGGCGACGTTGAACGAAAAGGCCTGAGGCGAACCGATGTGAGGCTTGCCCAGCCTGCTGAACAGGATGCGCAGCATCGCGTTCGCGTCGGTGGCCGTGCCGACGGTCGAGCGGGGATCGGTGCCCAGCCTGTCCTGGCCGACGATGATCGCTGTGGTCAGGCCGTCCAGGACGTCGACGTCGGGTCGCGCCAGCGTCGGCATGAAGCCCTGCACGAACGCGCTGTAGGTCTCGTTGATCAGCCGCTGCGACTCCGCGGCGATCGTGTCGAACACCAACGAGCTCTTGCCCGAACCCGAGACGCCGGTGAATACGGTCAGCCGGCGTTTCGGGATCTCGATGCTGACATCCTTGAGGTTGTTCTCGCGGGCGCCGTGCACCCGGATCACTTCATGACTGTCAGCGGCATGTAGCGCAGGCGAGCGGTTTGACTTCGTTCCCATGCGTCAGCGCAGCTCCTGGATTCGGACCATGTTTCCGGCGGGGTCACGCAGCGCGCAGTCACGGACGCCGTAAGGCTGCTCCGTCGGCTCCTGGACGACCTCCACATCGCCGGCCTGCACCCGCTCGAATGTCGCGTCGAGGTCCTTGGTGGCCAGGTTGAGTTGGCCGTACGTGCCCTTGGCCATCATCTCTGCGATGAGGCGGCGCTCGTCGTCGGTGAGGCCCGGCGTGGCGGCCGGGGGGTAGAGCACGACATTCGTGTCGGGCTGGTTGGGCGGGCCGACGGTGATCCAGCGCATCTTGTCTCCTCCGACGTCGAGGCGGACCTCGAAGCCGAGAACGTCGCGATAGAACGCCAGGGATTCTTCCGGATCGTCGTGCGGCAACATGCTCGAGTGAATGGTGATGTCCATGTGCCTCACGGTAGATGCAGCCGAGCGGCGGGCGCTTCTCGATTCCTGATCGGTCTGGTGACTTGTTTCTCCACGCATGACGGCATCCCGGCTCTCACGCCGGCGGTCTGTTCCCGATAAGCACTGGGCGGCATCCCGACCAACTCGGTGAACCGCGTGCTGAACGTGCCCAACGACGAACAGCCGACGGCGAAGCAGACCTCGGTGACGCTCATGTCGCTGCCTCGCAGCAGTGCCATCGCACGCTCGATGCGGCGCGTCATCAGATAGGAATACGGCGACTCCCCGTACGCGAGCTTGAACTGGCGCGACAGGTGGCCGGCCGACATGTTGACGCCGCGCGCCAGCGCCTCGACATCCAATGGCTGCGCGTACTCGCGGTCCATCCGATCGCGGACGCGGCGCAGCAGTTTGAGGTCGCGTAGCCGCTGCGCATCCGGGGTCACTCCCGGATCGTAACGTCGGGTGTCTACGTCCAGAATTCGTTCATGGGTTGCGCGTAACGGTCGTTGTCGGTCAGCGGCGGCAGTCCGAGTGAATCCTCGATGGTGCGCAGCAGGCTGTAGTGGTCATAGCGGTCATCGGCGACGAACGCACCGCCGCGCATGCCGCTCGCGACGGCGCCGGGCGACGGGATGACGACCGTGACGATGTGGTTGCCTTCGTTGCCGTTGCCCAGCGACAGGTTGTTGTAGTCCTCGTCGAATGTGATGAAGATGGCACTCTTCTGCGTGGGGTCGTTCCACGTATTCGAATCCGTGATGAGCGGTACCGTCTCCTTCAGGAACGCATCTCCTGCTGCGACGTTGTATTGGTGTCCGCCAAGGAATTTCGGCGTGAGCTGGCTCAGCGCCCACTGGATGACTCCAGTCAAGGTGGTGGTTGGACCTTCCATGTTCGTCGCGTCGTCCGCGGCGAACCAGGCGAAATTGGGAGCCAAAGTGGGATCGGCGAGATCGGTCGCCATCTCCGACAGGTCGAACAGGTGGCTGTTCACTCGGGCCGGGTCGTCGTAGATGTCGTGGAAAGCGAGGAACGGCAGCCGGTCGGTGGGGGTGCTGTAGCCGCCGCCACCCTCCATGTAACCGGCCCAGGTCTTGTGCGCCAACTCGATGTTGTCAGCCAGGTTCAGCGCGGGATCAAAGCAGTCCGCCGGACAGTTGTAGTTCAGCCCGAAGTCCGAACCACCAATGATCGGATAGTAATTCGGGTCGCTCGGGTGAGTCAGCGCGTAGTAGTTCGACGCCAATCCGTAGTTGTCGATGAGGCCGTTGAGGTACGGCGCATTCGGGCTACCGACGATGTCACTGAAGCCCTTGTTCTCCATGTAGACCATGAACACGTGATCCAGGGAGCCGACAGTCGAAGCCGGCCGGCTGAGGGGCGCCGGCGCCAGGCCTGCCGCACCGACTGTGAACGACAGGTTGTCGGCGTAGGCGTTGTTGTAGTTGCCGAGCACGGGGTTGCAGTCCTTCAGCGTCACCACGACACGGGCGGCGCGGGTGCCCACCGGGACGGTGCCTGCGGTATCGCGTTCGAGGAACCGGGTCAGGAAAAAACGATCGAGCACGCCTACCGGCCGGGTCCCGCCGGTGCCGATCGTGTCTCCGTTGGCATTCAGGAACTCGACGCGGACAGACGCGGCGGAGGGGTCAATGGTGAAGCCGCCGAGATCTCCGCTCAACGTGTAAGGCACTGCGCCACCGTCGATCTCGGCTGCCGCGGCACTGAGGTTCACGGTCTGGCTGAGCGTGGACGTGGCAACGGGTCCACCGCCGAAGAACTGGTCACCGCTATCGGGCGGCGCGCAAGCCGTACTGGGGAATCCGAGAAATGCCGGGAACGTCGGCCCGGGAGAGGACGTCGGCCACGGGAAGCGGCGCGGAGTGCCGTATTCGATGACCGTCGGCGTGCCGGTCACCGTCCAGCCCGGCACGGTCACCGAGCTGTATCCGGACAACGAAGGGTCACCGAGCTCAGCGCCCGGATTCACCAGCAAGTTCGGGCCTTCAACCGGTAGCACGGCGACGTGCTGGGCGGCTGCCGGCGAGAAGCCGAGCAGTGTCTGCTCGATCTCGCGACGGGCGAAGGCCAGCAGCGCCCACAGCGCCGGCTCGTGAACGGGCGCGACGGGACCAGCCGTCATCGATGGCCCCAGCCCGGCCCACCCCAGCAGAGACGAGACGATGTTCGTTACGACGTTCAACGGCGCCAGCGGCCCGCTGAACGGTGCGGGATGCGCTTGTGGAATCGTCGCGATTGTGTTGGCTGTCACCGTGATTGGCGATGCCACCGTGGCTGGTGCGGCGAGACTCGAGGTGTGGACGTCGACGGTCGGCGCCGTACTGGCGAGCCGAAATGCGCTCGGTGACTGCACTGTCGAGACCGCTGCGACCGGATGTTCTTGCGGTAGAGACAGTGTCGAGGTTGCCGTTGTCGTGCTTCGCGCCGATGACTTGACCGCTTTGCGGGTGCCACCTTTGGCGGACGTTGGGGGCGTGATCGGGGCACCGTCGTCGCCGGCGGAAGTGCTGCTCGTGGCTGAAGCGGGCTCGCCGTCGACCGTTGTCTGCGTTTCAGGTGTCGGCGCCTTCTCCGACGACGTGGCGTCCGATTCCGTCGATGACGTCGCCTCGACCGGCTTCGTCTTGTCCGTCGCCGAGGTCGACGAAGAATCCGACGCACTCGAAGAGGCCGACGACGCAGCACTCGAGTCTGTTGGCTCCGCCAACGCCACTGCGGGCGTGGTGGCCACGGCCCAACCAACTCCCAGCGCGACAGCTAATGCGCCGACCCGGCCGACAAAGGTGACGTAGCCCATCACCGCTCCTTGCTCGATAGGGCAGTTCAGCGCCAAGAAATGTACGCCGTGGCCGGTCAACGAGGGGGCCGAACTGAGCAATCGGAGGGCCTGGCGGCCCATCCCCCGGCGAGATGCCGATAATCCACCGGCAAGCCGGCGAATATTGCTTCCATAGCTCGCGCACAGATGCTGTCCAGCGGAATTGTGGGGTGGCTCACTCGATCGATTCACCCACACGACATCGGTTCAAGATCACGTATGCTTCTGCGACCATGACGCAGCCGATCATCGAATATGGCGACCCGCGCCTAATCGCCGAGCAGTTGGACGAGTCCGGAGTGGTGTGTCTCGAGGATGCGGTTCCGCATGAATGGCTGACTCAAGCGCGCGCTGACGTTCAGGATCGGCTGCTGAATCACGGTGTCCACGACCACTTCATTCGCTCGCCTCGAGGCGAAGAGCACAGCGCCGCAGAGGCTTTCATCAATAGCTCTTCGGTCCTGTCACTGCTGACGGACATTGTGCGCGCCCGCTTCCCGGACGGACCGGCCGAGCTGGAGCTGACCGGTTCCGCCCTGCGCGTGATCGCCGGCCCGCGTGGCGAAGGCGACGCCTATTGGTTTCATTACGACGCCAGCGTGGTCACGATGGTCGTCCCGATATTTCTGCCGAATGCCGAACCGGGCAACTCCGGCGAATTAGTGGGCCTTTTTAACAAGCGCCCTTTCCGACGCCTTGTTCTCGCGAACATCATCGACAAAGCCGTCGGGCAAAGCCAGTTTTACCGCCGTCATGTCTTGCGCCGTCTCGACGACAGCGGCTATCTGCACAGAGTGGATATGGAAGTCGGCAATCTTTACCTGTTCTGGGGCTATCGCAGCCTGCACGGCAACATGCCGTGCGAATCGGGGGCCCTGCGCGCCACTCTTTTACTGCATTTCGGCCGGCCCCACGGCTCGAGCGACGCATTGACGGCGGCCGTGCGGATCGGACAGTCGCTGCGCACCCTCGGACAGAAGCGTGCAGGCACGGAGGCGACGGTCGGCGCGTACTGACCACGGTGAAAGCCGTTGACCTCGCGTGATTTGCCGCTGTCTGGCACGTGAGCGTTAGCATCGAGACGTGACTGAGCGCGAAGCCCCGCCGGATTGGGGCTTCGATCACCCGCAGGACCCGTATGACGACGACGGGTGGTTCGGTGGTGGACACGTAGCCGAGCCCCCGTTTGTGGACGACGCCCCCACCCCACCGCACGGTGAACCCGCAGTCCCCGCCGTCGAAGAATCGTATGAAGCCCGGAGCGAGGTCGCCCCACCACCTCCGCCGCCAGTCCGACGAGCTTCCTCCTCGACGGTCAACACGTGGACAGTGAACGGTCAGCTGCGCGCGTCGGATACCAGCACCTTGACGTTCCGGGCTCCCCCGGAGCCGTGGTATCGCGCCAGACAGGCCAGGATCGCACTGATCATCGTCGCCGCCGCCGCAGTCGTGGCGCCGGTCGTCCTGCTCGCGTGGCCCGATAGTTCTTCGACGGCCCCCGGACCGTCGACCTCGGTCGCGCCTCAGCCATCAACGACTGCGCCTGCCCTCAGCAGTGCTGCACCCTCACCGATCAACCTTCCGCCGCCACCACCACCTCCGCCTCCCCCGCCACCACCACCGCCGGAGCAAACCAGTTCGGCCCCGTCCTACAACGAGCCGTACTGGAGGCCTTCCGCTCCGGAGCCAACCAAGGGGCCGGACGTCGATGTGACCCGCGCACCGATCAGCGTGGCGCCAACGCCGCGACAATCACCAGGGACCAACTCGGCCAATCCTGGCGACGGCCGAAAGGGCTTCCACTGTGGAGGTTGGGGCTGACCGCCGG
>Ga0268266_10003179_pt1 | contig 16660 bp, 13 predicted proteins | sample KBSS13metaG_FD_190356 | JGI IMG/M metagenome (GOLD analysis project Ga0268266, IMG submission 190356) | Switchgrass rhizosphere microbial communities from Kellogg Biological Station, Michigan, USA - KBS S1-3 metaG (SPAdes) (version 2) | ecosystem: Host-associated > Plants > Roots > Rhizosphere...
GGCCGCGCGCAGCCCGCGTCCCCACAGCGGGATCTGGAACAGCTCGGTCTTGCCGAGCATCCGGATCGTCGGCGACGGCAGCGTCGCGTACAGCATCGGGATGTCGAGGTGGCTCTGATGGTTCGACATGTAGACGTACGCGCGATCGAGTGGGATCCGATCCGCGCCGGTCGCGACGAGATCGACGTCGAGGAGCTCGACCACGCGATGACCGAACCAACGCGCGCGCTCGTCGATCCGTTCGCGGGTGAGCGTTCCGCGCACCACCTCGACGAGCGATGGTGCCGTGATGCGCGCCATCGCACCCGCGACGCGAAGACTGTCGATGATGCTCACCTTGCGGCCATTCTACTCCCAGGTGGGATACGTGAGCGTGCTCACGGGCAAAAGCACGTGCGTGTTACTGTGGAGCCGGCATGGCGCGCCCGCTCGCGATGTTGGTGGTGTTGCTATGCGCCGCCACAGCCTCCGCCGACGCGATCGACCGCAACATCCGTCAGCTGACGAACGATCACAGCTACAAGGTCCGGCTCGCCGCCACGCTCGCGCTGTCGAAGTCGAAGGACGCACGCGCGGTGCTCGCGGTCGCCGACACGCTCTCGCACGACGAAGATCCGACGGTGCGCCGCGTCGCCGCGCTCGCACTCGAGAAGATGATCGACGCGCATACGCCCGAAGATGCCAAGCAACTCGGGCTCGCCGCGCTCGACAACGCCGCGGCGAACGACGTCGACGCGCGCGTTCGCGGCACCGCCGCCACGTCGGCGCGCGCGCTCGCGAGCCTGCGCCGAAAGCCGCGCACGAGCGCACCGCACGGCAACGCTCCGCCGGTGTTCGTCAACATCGATACGACGATCGATCAATCGCGCAAGGCACCGAACGACGCGCCCGACCGGATCACGCGCGTCGTGAAGCGGAACATCGAGAAGACCGGCTACGCGACCTCGTGGACCGGCGGTCTGCCGACGCAAGCCGATCTCCAGACGGCGAACTCGCGCGCGTTCATCGTGGCCGCGACCGTGAAGAAGATCGACATCTCGCGCATCGGTCACCAGACCGAGATCGCGTGCACCGTCGCGATTCGCGTCGCGCCGTGGGCCGGCAAGGACGGCGGCGAGAAGTGGGAAGCCAACAAGGCCGCATCGGCGACCGGCTCGGCCAAGGCGATGACCGGCTCGAGCGAGCGCGAGGTCTCCGGCGGCATGCGCGACTGTCTCGAAGCGGTCTCGGAAGACGTGACCGCGCGCCAGGTGCTGCCGTTCCTGCGCCAGCTGGCGACCGCCGGCAGCTAGCGGTACACAGCCGCATGGACCCGACCACGATCGCCGCGTTGCTACGCGAGATCGCGATCTACTTCGAGCTCGACGGCGATCGCCGGCGTGCGATGGCGTACGACCGCGCCGCGCGCACGGTCGATGCCACGGCGGGTCTGCATCGGTTGATCGACGAGGGCCGGCTCGAAGAGCTGCCGGCGATCGGCCCGTCGACGGCGCGCGTGATCACCGAGCTCGCGCGCACCGGCGCGTCGCCCGTGCTCGACGCGCAGCGCGGCAAGTGGCCGGGCGTGATCGTCGAGCTCGCGCGACTGCCGTATGTCGGACCGAGCAAGGCGCGCAAGCTGCACGACGCGCTCGCGCCGGTGGATCTCGATGCGGTCGCCGCGGCGTGTCGCGCACATGCGGTGCGCGAGGTGCCCGGCTTCGGCGAGATCAGCGAGCGCAAGATCCTCGCGGCGATCGAGGAGCGCGTGCTGCACGGTACGCGCGCGTTGCACGTCGATGCCGAGGAGCAAGCGAGCGCGCTCGCGGCGTTCCTGCGCGCGTCGCCCGCCGTGCAGCGCGTCGAGATCGCGGGACCGGTGCGTCGCTGGCTCGAGATCGTCGAGTACCTCGCGTTCGCGGTTGCGAGCGACGCGCCCGACGCGGTGATCGCGCGCCTGCGCGAGTATCCGCTCGTCACCGCCGCCGCCGACGGAACGGTGCGGCTCGCCGACGGCCTGCGCTGCGAGCTCGTGATCGCGCCACTGGCGAAGTTCGGCTGGGCGCTGATCCGCGCGACCGGCTCGCCCGCGCACGTCGAGCGGCTCGAGCAGCGCGCGGGCGGCGTCGTGCCCGACGGCGCCGAAGAAGCCGACGTCTATCGCGCGCTCGGCCTCGCGCCGATTCCGCCCGAGGTTCGCGACGGCGACGACGAGCTCGCGATCGACTGGAGCGACCTGGTCGAGCTCGCCGACGTCACGACCGCCGTGCACTGCCACACGACATACAGCGACGGCAAGGACTCGATCCTCGCGATGGCCGAGGCCGCGCAAGCGCAGGGCATGCGCGCCATCACCATCACCGATCACTCGGCGGCGGCTACGTATGCCGGCGGCCTCGACGCCGAACGGCTGCGCGCACAGGGCGACGAGATCGCGCAGCTGGCGGCGCCGATCCGGATCTTGCGCGGCACCGAGGCCGACATTCTCGCGGACGGATCGATCGACGTGCCCGCCGAGCTCGTGCCCGAGCTCGATCTCGTGATCGCGAGCGTGCACCAGCGGTTCAAGCTCGACGAGGACGGCTCGACGCGCCGGATCGTCGCGATGGTCCGCCAGCCGTTCTTCAAGATCTGGGGCCACCCGTTCGGCCGGCTCGTGATGCGCCGCGATCCGATCCCGCTGCGGTTCGAGGAGGTGCTCGACGCCGCGGCCGGGTCGCGCGTCGCGTTCGAGATCAACGGCGATCCGTATCGGCTCGACATGCCGCCCGAGCTGGCGAGGCGCGCGGCCGAGCGCGGCATCCCGTTCGTGGTGTCGAGCGACGCGCACTCGACGCGCGGTCTGGCCGCCGTGCGCTGGGCGGTCGCGCTCGCGCGCCGCGCCCGGCTCAAGCGCTCGCAGGTGCTGAACGCGCTGCCTCCCGAGGAGCTCGCAGCCCGGATCGCGCCGCAAACAGCGGCACGATCGCCGAGATGATCGGGATCCACAGCGGCTGGCGCAGCACGCCGATCGCGCACAGCGCCGAGACCGCGAGCAGCCCGACGATGCGCCACCGCACGTAGCGCCCGCGGCGCTCGTCGCCGAGGAACGGCAGCGCGAGATCGAACGGCACGAGCACGAGCGCGACCTCGTTGTAGCGAATGCCCGGGATGCCGGAGATCGCGATCGCCGTCCAGATGACCACGCCCCAGCCGCCGAGCCACACCGTCGCCCAGCCGAGCGCCGCGCGCTCGAAGCGATGCCGCCAGCGCGCGACGATCAGCGGCAGCGCGAACGCCATCGCGATCGCGAGCATCAGCCAGCGTGCGCTCGGGCCTTGCTCGGGAAACGGCGGGCCGGTGCGCCGCGCGATCAGCACCGGCGCGACGCCGAGCTTCGCGAAGAGCTCGCCGCGAAACACGTCGGGATGGAACATCGCCTGCCATTCGGTCGGATGCGCATCGACGGAACGGCCGACGAGAAAATCCGCGAGCCCGCGCAGCAGCGGATGCACGGCGAGCCCGCGATAGCCGAGATCGCGATACGTGAGCGGAAAGCTCGCACCGGTCGCGGCGCGCAGCTTGCCGTGCATCGCGTCGTCGATCAGGTCGCGGATCCGCGTCGTGCAGTTGTCGAAGAAGTGATCGTAGATGTAGTAGCGCCACGGCCCGTCGAGCTGCGCGAGCACGTGCTCTTCGACGTTCCTGGCTTGTTCGGGCGTGAGCGGCAGCCGCTGCTCCCACACGTCGCGATCCTCGGCCTCGTAGAACCCGATCATCAGGCTTCGCGGCTCGGGCTCGAGCCAGAACACCTGCTCGCCGCGCAAGAAGCCCCACACGAGCTCGGGAATCGCTTCGAAGTTGGTGACGCCCCAGTTGAAACACACCGGCGCGCCCTTCGGATACGTGAAGCACAGCGCGGCGTGGCCCCACTTCTCGAACAGCGGCTCGCCCTCGCCGAACGTGAGCACGCTGACGACGGGCGGCACCGGGCTGCCGCCGATCGTGAGCTCGTCGTGTGCCGGCTGCGCGTGGGCGACTGCCGCGAACGCGCACAGCGCGATCAGCCACCTCACGGCTTGGCGGGCTTGTCGAGCAGCTTCGCGTCGACCTTCGCGGCGAGATCGACCTTGTCGAGCGTGAGCAGCGTGAGCCGTCCCGACGAGGTGGTCGTCCGCTTGAACGCGATCTTGACGCCGCCGACGTCGCGATAGTCGGAGAAGTCGTCGGTCTCGCTCTGGCCCTGATCGGCGTACATGAGCCGCGTCACGAGCTTGGTCTTCTGATCCAGGAAGATGATCACGTCGAGCGAGAACGGCGACGCGAGCCGCACGACGTACTGCGGCTTGCCGTCGAGCGTGTCGTCGGCCATCGGCATGATCTTGGCGTTTGGATCGGTCGCCTTGAGCAAGATCAGCTCGGGATCGCGCCACGCCTCGAACTGCGCGGCCGCCATGTCGTTGCCGCCGAGATCGAACAGCTCGGGTTTGCCGCTGGTGGTGTTCGGCGCGATCTCCCAGCCGGTCTTGCCGTTGACCGCGACCTGCACCTTGAGCTGATTCGCGATCAGCGCGTCGATGCGCATCCGATCCGGCGGCAAGAGCGTGCGCTCGATCTCGACCGGCATCTGCTGGCCCTTGATCGTGGTCGTGCCGGTGCCGCGCTCGAACAGCGCCTTGATCGCGCCGATCTTGGCCTTGCCGCCCTTCGCGACGAGCGCTTGCTCGAGGAGCTTCTTCGCGCCGTCGATCGCCTTCGGATCGGCCGGCCCTTCGGCCAGCTTGGGCGGCGGCGAGATCGGATCGGTGAACGACGTCTTCTCGTAGCGCCAGCCCTCCTTCTTGAGCTGCGGCTCGAGATCCTTCGCGTCGCCCACCATCACGATGACGTAGTCGCGCGGATCGATGATCTCGCTCGCAGCGCGGCGCGCCGACTGCACGTCGACCTTCGCGACCTGCAGCGGATAGTTCTGGAGGTACTCGACACCGAAGCCGTGGAGCTCGGCACCGATCAGCGCCGACGCGACGTCGCCCGCCGACTGGAACCGCATCTCGTAACCACCGGCGAGGTTCGCGATCGCCGCGCCGACCTCGTCGTCGGTCGGCCCGTCTTTCTGCATCTTCGCGAGCTGCGCGACGATCAGCTTCGTCGTCGCGACCGCTTCGGCGTTGCGCGTGAAGCTCTCGGCGACAAACGAGCCCTTGTCCATGTTGCGATCGAACGCCGAGCTCGCGCCGTACGCCTTGTTGCCCTGCACGCGCACGACCTTCATGAGCCGCGAGCTGAACGCGCCGCCGCCGAGCGCGTAATTCCACACCAGCGTGTCGAAGAACCGCGGATCGTCGTGGCGGATGCCGAACTGCGCGACGCGAATGTGCGTCTGCGTCTGGCCCGGCTTGTCGACGAGCCGGATGCGAATTCCCGACAGCCCCGGCTCCTTGTAGCTCGGCGTCGGCGGCACCGGCGCCTTCTTCCACGCGCCGAACGCGCGCTCGAGCTCGCCCTTGATCGCCTTGGGATCGAAATCGCCGGCGACGATGATCAGCGCGTTGTTGGGCACGTACCAGGTCTTGGCCCACGCCACGACGTCATCGCGGCGCAGCGACGCGACCGATTGCTCGCTGTTGATCCAGCCGCGCACGTGCTCGGGCCCCCACAGGAGGTTCTGCACGTGCTGGCTCGCGAGCGACGACGCGTCGTCGAGCCGCGCGCGCACCTGGCCGAGCATCTGCTCCTTGATCTTCGTGAGCTCGCTCTCGGGGAACGTCGACTCCGTGAGCATCTCCGACATGAGGCTCAGGCACGTCGCGTGATCGCGAGACAGCGTGCCGCACGACAGGAGCGTCGCCTCGAACGTCGCCTGCGTATCGATCGTGCCGCCGACGAAGTCGATCGTCTTGGCGAGCCCGACCGCGTCGTGCTTGCGGGTCCCCTTGACCAGCATGTCGGCCGCGGCCTCGGAGACGCCGAGCCGGGCGCGCGGCTCCTGCTGGCGCCCCGCCTTGATCGCGAGCTCGACGTCGATCGTCGGCAGGCGGCTGTCCTTGATCGTGTAGACCTGGAGGCCGTTCGACAGCGTGAACGCGTCGATCGGCGGCAGCTCGACCTTGTGCGGCGCCTTGACCGTCGGTTCGCCGATGAGATCGTTGCGGCCGACCCACGGATCGTCGGCTTGCGACGGCGCCGGTGGCGGCTTCGCGACGTGCGCGGTGCCATCGGTGGGCAGCATCGGCACGGCGGCATCCTGGCCCTTGGGAGCGCAGGCCCAGAACGGGGAGAGCGCGGCGAGGACGACGAGCAGGCGGCGCATCACTTCTTCTCCTGCGCGGGAGCCGGAGCTGCCGGAGCTGCCGGAGCCGCGGGCCGGATCGGCGGTGGGATCGCGACGATCGTCGCGCGGTTCGGGCTCATGTACTGCTTGACGACGCGCTGGACGTCGGCGGCCGTCACCTTCTCGATCTCGTCGACGTCGCGCGTGAACTGCGAGGGGTCTGCGGTGAGGATCCACGACCGGCCGATCGCCTCGGCGAGGCCTTGCACGTGCTCGAGCGAGAACACGAACCCGGCCTGGACCTGGTTCTTGGCCTTGCGCAGCTCCTCGGTCGTCGGGCCCTTGGCGGCGAGCTTGGCGACCTCGTCGAAGATCGCCTGCTCCACCGGCTCGGCCTGCGACGCGTCGAGATAGGCGCCGAGCGCGATGATCATGCCGGGATCTTCGCGGACGACCGCTTCGACGCCGCCGTCGAGCGCGAGCGCACGCTTGGTCTTCGGATCGATCTGCTTGAGCCGGACCTTGAGCCGCGACGAATCGCCGGACCCGAGCAAGAGCGACGCGAGCTGGAGCGCGTAGACATCCTTGTCCTTCGCGGCCGGGATGTGCCAGCCGATGAGCGAGATGCCGACCTGGCCCGGCTCGACGACCTCGCGGCGCTTCTCGGTCTGCTGGGGCTCGGGCGAGGCCTGGGACGGCCGCGGTGGATCGGCCGCCTTGGGAATCGCGCCGAACCAGCGCTCGGCCGACGCCTTGACCTGGGCGGGCGTCGCCTTGCCGACGACCACGAGCATCGCGTTGTTGGGCTCGTAGTAGGCGTCGTAGAACTTCTTCAGATCCTCGGGCGTGGTCGCGTCGAGGTCCTTGATGTTGCCGCCGGCCGTCCACGCGTAGGGGTGCTTGGTGAACGCGATCGCGAGGAATCGCAGGAAGCCCTTCGCGATCGGCGAGTTCTCCTGCTGGCGGATCTCTTCTTCGACGACCTGGCGCTCGCCATCGATCATCGGCTTGCGAAACAACAGATTGCGCATGCGCTCGGCCTCGAGCTGGAGCGCGAAGTCGAGGTAGTCCGACGGCAGCGTGTCGATGTAGTGGGTGGCGTCTTCGTCGGTCTGCGCGTTCGAGTAGCCACCGACGCCGTTGATGTCCTGGGCGTGGGCCTCGGAGCGGACGTGCGCCGTGCCCTTGAACATCATGTGCTCGAACATGTGGGCCGAGCCGCGGCGGTCGCGGGGCTCGTCCTTGCTGCCGGCGTGGTACCAGACCTGGACCGCGACGACCGGCGCGCTGTCGATCTCCATGACCGCGACCCGCAGGCCATTTGCGAGCTGAAAAGTCTCGATCGTCGGCAGCTTCGCGACCGGCGAGCTCGGTGGGTTCGCTGCGATCCCGGTGCTACAGAGACCCACAAGGACCGCAAGGGCGGTGAGGCGCAGCATGTGGCGCGGACACTAGCTCAATGTGCTGGATTTGCCAGGACGTAGGCGTCCCCAAGCAAGCTTCATCAAAGTTCAGCATTAACGGAATAATCCGGGTTGACTGAAACTGGAAGGCACGCCAGAGTGTGGCTCTACACACAGGGAGAGCAGTCGTGGCACGTGTTCAAACTACTCAGGACGACGGGCGGAGCATGAGCATGATCGATGTAACGGGCGTCAAGGTGTTCTCGGCGACGAAGGCCAAGGAGCGCGAGCTGTTGGGCGAGCTCATCACCGACTGGATCCGCAGCCACCCGGAGCACGAAATCGTGGACAAGATCGTCACCCAGTCCTCGGATTCCGAGTTCCACTGCCTCACCATCACGCTGTTTTACAAGCACAACGCCAAGGCGTAGCGCCGGCTTGACCGCTGAGCGTTGATCAGGTACCCACTGGTCCCTCCATGGAGAACACGTTCGGCAGGCCCGTCGAGGTCGAAGTTCGCGACAGCCTCGAGAAGGCGATGAAGATCCTCAAGCAGAAGATGTCCAAAGAGGGCATCCTGCAGGAGCTCAAGCGTCGTCGCTTCTACGAGAAGCCGTCGGTCAAGAAGAAGCGGAAGACGCGCGAAGCGCGCAAGCGGCTCCGCCGCGAGATGAAGCGCCGGGTGACTCCGGCGCCGACCCGCTAATTCGTTTTGGCCGATTGGGTCGAGATCATCGTTCCCGTGGGAGCCGCGGACGTCGATGACGTCGCGGCTTTGATCGCATCCGAGGTTTCGGCCGCGCGCGCGGGCACCGAGCAGCGTGGCGACGAGATCGTGTTCTGGGTCGACGCGGCCGACGTTGCCGGCGCGCTGGCCGAGACGCGCGACGCCGTGGCTCGCTGGGCCGCCGGCGGTGCCGCGCTCGATCCGGCGCGCGTTCACAGCGCCGCCGCGATGCCCGAGTCCGAGTGGCGCGACGCGTGGAAGAAGTACTTCAACGCCACGCGGCTGACACGCCAGATCGTGGTCGTGCCGAGCTGGACCGAGTACGCGCCGGCCGCCGGCGACCTCGTGATCGACCTCGATCCGGGCATGGCGTTCGGCACAGGCGCGCACGCCAGCACGCGGCTCGTGCTCGACGAGCTCCAGGACCTGGTCGATGCCGGCGTGGCGCCGGTGCGGATCGCCGACGTCGGCTGCGGCTCGGGCATCCTGTCGATCGCCGCCGCGAAGCTCTGGCCGGCCGCGACCGTCGCCGCCATCGACAACGACCCGCTCGCGATTGCGGCGACCGCCGAGAACGCCGCGCTCAACCGGGTCGGCGATCGCATCGAAGCCGTGCAAGGCGCCGATGCCGCGCTGACCGGCCAGTTCCCGCTCGTGCTCGCCAACATCCAGGCGCACGTGCTGCGCGCGCTGATGCCGCAGCTGTGCGCGCTCACCGGCGGCACGCTGATCTTGTCGGGCCTGCTCGCCGCGCAGGCCCAGCCGCTCGCGGACGAGTTCGTCGCGGCCGGCCTCCGGCTGGTCAAGATCCGGCCGAGCACGGTCGATCCGCAGTGGTCGTCGGCGGTGCTCGCGCGGTGATCCGGATCTTCGTCGAGCAGCTCGAGCCCGGCCAGCTCGCGATCGGCGGCGACGAGCACCACTATCTCGGCCGCGTGCGCCGCGTGCGCGTCGGCGATGCGATCGAGCTGCGCGACGCCCAGGGCCGGCGTGCGGCCGCGACGATCGCCGCGATGACCGCCGCCGAGACCCTGGTCACCGTGGGCGAGGTCTTGCACGTGGCCTCGCCGGTGCCGGCGATCGACGCGCTCGTGCCGCTCATCAAGGGCGACCGGATGGACACGTGCCTCGAGAAGCTCGTCGAGGTCGGCGTCGATCGCGTGATCGTGTGGCCGGCCGAGCGCTCGGTCGTGAAGCTCGATCCGGCCAAGCAGGCCGCCCGCGTGGAGCATTACGCGGCAGTGGCGGCGGCCGCCGCCCGCCAATCCGGCGCGCGGGCTCCGACGATCGCGTACGCCGCCTCGCTGCGTGCCGCCATCGCGGGCCTGGCACCGGGAGCGCGGCTCGTGCTCGACGCCGGCGCCGAGCGCGGCGACGCCCCGAACGATCCGCAGATCGCCATCGCAAGCGGCCCCGAGGGCGGTTTGTCGCCGGCCGAGCGCGACCTGCTCGCCGCCGAAGGCTTCGCCGCGTTCGGGCTGGGCCCCCGCGTGCTACGTGCCGAGACCGCGCCGGTGATCGCAATCGCGATCGTGCGCGCTGCGACGGGCACGTAGTTTGCGTTGGACGCGAATCGCGCCGTATAAAATGACGATGACGGCGCTCGAGTCGGCCCCGCCGGTCGTTCACGACGACATGACCACAGCGCGCGCGCCGCGCCGCGAAGCAGCGAGCGTCTACGTGATCGGGTTCTGGAGGCGGCTTGTCGCCGCCGCGATCGATCTCGCGATCGTGATCCCGGCGGCGCTGATCATCACGTTCGTGGTCAGCAAGATCGCCGGCGTGCACCTGCCGCCGTCGAACGTGCACGTGTTCGACATCGACCTGTGGATCGATCTCGTGCTCGCGACCGATCCGGCCCTGATCATGGGCATGGTGCTGTTCACCGCGATCGGCCTGGTCTACCTGCTCGTGTTCCAGCTCGTGCGCGGCCGCACGCTGGGCATGCAGGTGATGAAGATGACGATCATCGACGTCTACGGCGACCCGCCGTCACCGGCAAAGTGCCTCGTGCGCTCGGCCGGCTACATCGCCGGCGTCGTCACGCTGGGTCTCGGCTTCTTGTGGATGGGCTTCGACAGCGAGAAGCGAGGCCTGCACGACTGGCTCGCCGGCACCTACGTGATCCGAGCATGAGGCGATGTCGCGCCTGAGCAGCCTCTTGGTGCGCGACGGTCTCGTCGGCGTGAAGCGCATGGAGAAGGCGTTCCAGCGCCAGGTCATCTACGGCGGCAGCCTCGACACGATCTTGCTCGAGATCGGCGCCGTTCCCGAGGAGCGGCTCGCGCAATATCTGGCGCTCGCGTCCGGCTTGCCGCCGGCGGCGCGCGACGAGAGCAAGGCGATCGATGCCGCGGCGGTCGCGCTGCTGCCCGCCGATCTCGCCGAGCAGTTCCGCGCGGTGCCGCTGTCGATCGTCGCCGGCGATGCGCTCCGCGTGCTCGTCACTTCGCCGCTCGAGCTGTCGGAGCTCGAGGATCTCGCGGATCTGCTCGATCGCCCGCTCCAGCCGCTGATGACGCCGGAGTATCGCTGGCACCTCGCGTTCGCGGCCGCGTACGGGGGCGACGCGCCCGCGCGATTCTCGACGCTCGCCCGCACGCTCGCAATCGAGACCCCATTGGAGCCCGTCGGCCGCGCGAAGACCGTCATCGTCGACGGCGTGCAGGCGATGCACGACACGCAGCCGCTGGCGATGGAGCCTCGGCCGCCCGCTCCACCCGCGCCGCCCCTCGTCAGGGATTCCCAAGGGTCACCGCGCACGATGACGCCGCCGAACCTACCGCGCACGCTCACGCCGCCGCAGGTGCCGGTGTTGCGCCCGCCGGCGGCAGCTGTGGCCCCGCAAAAGACGCTGGTGGGGATCACGGCGCCGAAGACCGACTTCATCCCCGAGCCCGATGCGAAGGTCACGCTTCAGGGCGCTGCGGTCGCGGCGCCGCCCGAAGCCGCCGCCCCCGTCGTGGTGAAGCGCATCGGGTCGGCGCCGATCACGACCGTCGGCCGCGATAGCCCGCTCGCGATCGTGCGCGCGCGCGACATGCTCGGCGCCGCCGAAGATCGCGACACCGTCTTCATCACGCTGCTCCGCGCGACGCGTGCACGCGCGCGCTACGCGGGCCTGCTCACCGTGCAAGGCGGCGCCGCGATCGGCCGCGTCGCGCTCGCCGAGCCCGGCCTCGATACCGCGTCGATCGCGAGCGTGCTGATCCCGCTCGACGTCGTGTCGCCGTTTCGCGCGGTCGCGCACAACCAGCAGCCGCACATCGGCTCGCTCGCCACCAGCGATGCCGCCATCGACGCGATGATCACGCGGCTCGGCGGCTCGGTGCCGCCGTCCGCGCTGCTCATGCCGATCGTGTTGCGCGATCGCGTCGTCGCGATCGTCGTCGCGCACCGCGGTCACGGCGAGCTCAAGCTCGTCGACGTGGCCGAGCTGTTGCCGCTCGCGTCCGCGGCCGCCGATGCGCTCGGCCGCCTGATCGTCCAGCACAAGCGCGCCGTGCCCGCCGAGATCGAAGCCGATCTGCAAGACACGCAGCGCCATCAGCTGCCGATCGCGGTCGAGGGCGGCGAGCCCGAGCTGTCGTTCGCGGGCGACCCGTCGCGGCCGATCGACGCCGTGCTCGACGAGATCGAGCAAGCGCGCGAAGGCGGCGCTGAAGAAGCGGTCTTCGAGGCGATCGAGCGCTCGCGCGACACGCTCGGCGCGCTGATGCGGCGGTTTCCGGGCACGCCGCGCGTCGATCGTTTCGCGGTGACCGGCCGGTCGCTGCGCGCCGCGCAATACGGCGGCCTGCTCGATCTCGTGGTGCGGCTCGGCGAGCCAGCCACCGATCTGCTCGTCGAGCAGATGGCGTCGCCGCAGCGCGACGTCCGGTTCTACGCGACGATCTGCGCCGCCGAGCTCCGGCCGCGAAGCGCGATCGTCGCGCTCGTCGAGCGGCTGTTCGATCTCGACTACGGCGTGCGCGCGGCGGCGATGGAAGCGCTCGCCGGCTATCCGGTCGCGGAGCTCACGCAATCGCTCGCGCGCGCCCGGCGCGCCGTGCACTCGACCGATCCGGAGATCGTCGCCGCGGCGGTCAGCGCGATCGTCACGCTCGGCGACATCGAGGCCGTCGGCGACCTGATCGCCGCGCTCGAGCGCAGCGACCGGGGCAGCGAGCACGTGCGGCGCGCGCTCGTCGCGCTCACGGCACAAGACTTCGGCACCAGCGAGCGCAAGTGGCGCAAGTGGTGGGACGGCGCGAAGAAGCGCCATCGCATCGAATGGCTCATCGAAGGCCTCACGCACAAAGAAGATGCGATCCGCGAAGGCGCGATCCAGGACCTGCGGCGGCTCACCGGCGAGTACTTCGGCTACCACCACGATCTGCCGCGCAAGGAGCGCGACGCCGCCGCCGAGCGCTGGACGGCGTGGTGGCGCGAGACCGGCCAGCGCCGATTCGTCGTGCGCGAGGACGAGCGCATGCGGCCGACCGCGCTGCTGCCCGGCCGCACGCCGCCGGAGTGATCGTCAGCCGCGCGCGAGCACGTTGACGAGGCAGCCGAGCGAGCCGTCGAGCTGGTAGATCGCCGAGACGTCGATCGGATGAACGTCGAAGCCGAGGTTCGCGTAGAGCTCCTCGGCGGCGCGGTCGAGCGCGGGCAGCCCGTACGTCGGCAGATACACCACGCGTCTCGCGCCGTGGCGATCGCCGAGCGGGGCTTCGCCCCGCGAGGCAGCACCGCCGGATGGCGGTGCGGTTCGATCGAAAAGCGCATTCGTGTACGTCACGAACGAGCCGCCGCCGTCGAGCACGAGCGCCGGCACGCGCACGACGTGGAAGCCCTTTGCCGCGAGCAGCTGCGCGGCGCGATCGAATCGCGCGGCCTGCACCTCGACGTCGTCGAGCTCGAGCGACTCGCCGGCGGGCTCGTGCGCGAGCAGCTTCACGCCGGCGCGCACGTCGCCGACCGCGACCGTCGTGTCGTCGAGCGGCATCATGTACATCATGATGTGGTGCTGCGGCACGTCGCCGGGCTTGTCGCCGAGCCAGATCAGCTCCTGTGACAGCCGGTGGCGGAGCTCCTGCTCGATCGTGCCGCGATCGACGTCGTTGCCGCGCGCGAGGTTGCGGCGCGCGAGGTTGGCGTCGGCGAACACGAAATGCGGCGTCGCCGCGAGGTCGCCGCCTTCGAACGCGAAGCCCGCGACGCGCGGTTCCTGGTGATACAGCGCGCGAGAGATCGCGGCCGGCGACCGCGCATCGCCCGCGCGATCGGCGGCTTCGACGAGCGGCGGCGCGAGGATCGAGCCGTCGTCGAGCGCGGCGTAGCGATCGCGCGACCACGTCGTGATCGGCGCGCCGACCACGACGGGATGGAGCCGGCCGAGGTTCGGCGTGCCCGCGAGCTCGCGAATCAGGCGATCGAAGTCGCTGGCCTGGCCGACCTCGACCTCGACCTCGACCGACGCCGGCAGCACGGCGAACAGCTGCTTCCACACGCCGAGCGCGACGCGATCCGCGTTCGGCGCGTAGTGGATCGCGATGCGCTTCAGGGGCGCGCTCGGGTCCTCCGCGACCAGCCTGACGTCGACGCGATGATGGCGAACCAACAGCACGCTCGCGACGATCCCGAGCGCGATGGCCGCCAGCGTCTTCACTTGATCGCGACCTTGTCCGCGCTCGCGTGGAACGTCACCACGTCGCGCGCACCGCCGACGATCGGCCCGATGCCGTCGTTGAACGCCGTCCCGCTCACCGCGAGCGTGATCTGCGGCATCGATTTACTCGGCGTGACCCTGAACTTGTGCACGACGGTCGCACCCGCCGCGATCTGCTCGGGCTCGTCGGGCGTCTGCGCATCGTCGTCGATCTCTTCGATCTTCACGTCCGACGTGTCGGGTTCGGGCATCCCCATGCCAGTGTCGGCCGAGGACGCGAGCTCGACCGACGGCGTGCTCGGTAGCTTGCGGCCCGTCGTGTTCTTGATCTTGACGGTGACGACGAACGGCTGGCCGGCGACGATCGGTCCTTCGGCCGACGTCTTCATCGAGATCGAGTTGCCGCTCCATCCCAGCACGTCGACCGAGGCCGCCCTGCCCGCCTCGATGTTGGCCGACCAGAAGTCGTCGCCGCTATCCGCCGCGCCGTCGGCATCGGGCTTCGTCGGCGACGGCAACCCGTGCGGTCCGACGTAGATCGCGAAGCGATCTTCCTGGGCGAGCTTCTTGCGTGCCTTGCCGAGCACGAGCCCGACCTGGGTCTTGCCGCCCTGCGGCGTCGCGTCGACCGTGATCTTCTCGCGATCGATCTGATGCGACGGCGGCTCGACGCGCTCGCCGAGCGCCAGATGGGTTTGCATGAGCCGCAGGTCGAGCGTGACCTTCTTCGGCGTGTCGGAGTACGCGGTGACGGTCGCCGTGACCTTGTCGCCCGTCGTGACCAGCTCGCGGTCGACGTCGAGCGTGACGCGCGTGCCGTCGTCGAGCTTGAACTCCTGCTGGTGCGGCCTGAGCTTCTTGCCGTCGGTCTCGATGTTCGCATCGAGCAACGCGGGAGCGGTGATGCCGACGGTGAGTAGGAACGTGGCAAGCGTGCGCACCATGGCAAACGAACGCCACGGCGCCGGCGGTTATTGCGCGCTGACGACCTGGATCCACGTGCCGTCGGTGAGCGCATGTAGGCCCAACGGCGGTGCTTTTGCGAGCCGCTCGGCTACTGCCAGGTCGCGACACACGGTTTCGGTGACGCCGACGGCACCCGGCGGCACGGAGGTCGACAGCGCGAGCGCGAGCTCGACGTGCTGGCCGAAGTAGTCGAGCCGGCCGCCCTGGGTGAGCGCCATCATCGGGCCGCGGTGCACCGCGACGCGGCAGCGCAGCTCGGCGGTCACGCGATCGCCCGATAGTGCGGCTTGCATGGCGAGCGCGGCCTCGACGGCGGCGGTCGGGCGCTCGAACGCCGCGAGCGCGATCCCGCCGAACGTCTTGAACAGCGAGCCGCCGTGTTCTTTCGCGATCGCCTGCGCGATCTCGAAGAACTGCACCGCGAGCGGGAACGCGCGCGCGTCGCCGAGCTCGCGGAACAGCTGCGCCGCGTCGTCGAGCTGCGCGACCACGAGCGTCGCTTGCGTGACCGCCATCAGCCGGCCCGGCGCGAGCGCCTGATCCGGAAACAGCTCGCGGAACGTCGCGTGCGAGGCCACGCGCGCGGCACTCAGCGCGAACGCGCGATCGCCCGCGCGCTCGACGCGCACGACGATCTCTCGCGCTTCCGGGTTGATGAGCGTCAGCAGCTGATCGCCGGCGGTGAGCGCCGGCAAGTCGCCGCGCTCGCCGAGCGTGATGTCGGCGCGCCGCACGCCGCCCGATGCAGTGACGCGCAGCTCGTGCGCGCGCGGCAGCTGCGGGCTGCGCACGAGGTAGTAACCGGGCGCGAGCGATAGCACGAGCGCGAACCGCTCCTCGGGCTGCATGCGCACCTGCGCGGCGACGTGCGGGAAGTGCGCCGGCCCGCCGATGCAGAACGTGCGGGTCTCGACCTTGCGCAGCGCGGGAGCCGCGCGAAACGCGAGCTCGATCGCGCGGCTGAAATCGACCTGGTAGCCGAGGTCGCACGCCTTGCAGGTGCCGTGCTCCTCGATCTTCGCGAGCGAGTCGACCACCGACGACGGGATCCGGCACGACGGGCAGATCACGTCCCACACCATCTCGAGCATGCCGAGGTGCGCGGCGTGCAGGCACGCGTCGACGAACGCGTCCTCGGGCACGCCGAACTTCGACGCGAGCTCGAGCGGCCGGATCCGCGCGACGTCCTGATCGGACGCGTGCGCGAGATACGCGATCAGCGCGTCGGCCGCACGCGGGTCGGCAACCTTGGCGAGCGCGACGCGGCCCTCGTCGAGCCGGGCGCGCACCGCTTCGGGCACGGCCACCTCGGGATTGATCGGATCGACCTCGGGCTTCGGGCCGGCGACGAGCACGCGATCGAGCCGGCGATACACGCGATCGAGCCGCCGCTTGTAGCGCACGCCGATCTCGATCTTCGACATGAACCTCGCGAGCCAGCCGCGCGGCTCCATTCGCACGGTGTTGCGCAGCCGCGTGCCGCCACCGGGCAAGCGCTCGAGCGTGACCTCGGCGACGTACCAGCGCAGCACGCCCTTGTCGAACACGCGCAGCACGGTGTGGCGGCTGCCCTCGATCCACTCGTAGGGATGCTCTTTCCACTCCATCGACAGGCCAGCGACCTTCTGCCGGCCCATCGTGGTCGTCATCCCGGAGCGCGGTCGCGCGCTGTCGGTCTCGATCTC
>Ga0268266_10003181_pt1 | contig 16649 bp, 15 predicted proteins | sample KBSS13metaG_FD_190356 | JGI IMG/M metagenome (GOLD analysis project Ga0268266, IMG submission 190356) | Switchgrass rhizosphere microbial communities from Kellogg Biological Station, Michigan, USA - KBS S1-3 metaG (SPAdes) (version 2) | ecosystem: Host-associated > Plants > Roots > Rhizosphere...
GCAACGTAGTAGCTGAACAGCTGCATAGCTACGGCGACAAGCAGCGGTGCGGTTTGCTCAAGCGTTCTGGGGATGTAGATGACGTCGTCGGCGAGCCCCTCGATAGTTTCATTGCCCTCCGTAGCAATGGCAATGACCTTCCCATCTCGGGCCCGGATTTCCTCGATGTTGCTGTATGTCTTTTCTAGCAAAGGTGAGTCCGTTGCGATAGCGAACGTGGGGAAATCGGGCTCAATCATGGCCAATGGACCGTGCTTCATTTCGCCTGCGGCGTAGCCCTCGGCATGGATGTAGCTAATTTCCTTAAGCTTCAGTGCACCCTCGAGCGCGCAGGGGAAGCCATACTTGCGGCCGATGTAGAGGAAATCCCGGTAGCCAGCATATTTCTGGGCTAGTTTTTTAATGTCTTCTGCCTGCTCAAGAATTGCTTCGGCTTTCTTGGGTAGTGCATCCAGCTCGGCAAGGAGCGGCTTGTAGAGCTCGTTACCACGGTCACTTAGGTGCAGTGCGATCAGGGCGAGGACAGTCACCTGGGCAATGAAAGCTTTGGTGCTGGCAACCGCTTGCTCGGGGCCCGCGTGACAGTACACGCCGGCATCCGTCATGCGGGCGATGGTGCTGCCGATGGCATTCACGACCCCCAGTCGCAGCACACCGTAGTTCTCAACCTTTTTGAGTGCGGCAATCGTGTCGGCGGTTTCCCCAGACTGGCTAATGGCAAGCAACGCAGTACTACGCGAAAATGGCTCATCACGATATTTAAACTCGCTGGCCTGCTGGACCTCTACAGGAATGCCAGCAATCTCCTCGATAAGATACTCACCCACCAGGCCGGCGTAATATGACGTGCCGCAGGCGACGATGACAATGCGGTCGATATAACGGAGCTGTTTCGCAACACACTCCAAGCCGCCGAGCTTTACTTGGGAACTCTCTACGCGGACACGGCCTAATGTTGCTGAACGCAGTGTCTGTGGAGCCTCGTAGATCTCCTTGAGCATAAAATGCGGATAATCACCCTTGTTGGCAACGGCTGCGTCATAGTCCAACGTTTCAGTTTCACGGCTGACTGGAACCGCGTTCTTAAAATCTTTTATTTGGAAACTGCCATCGCTCGTAGCGCGGACAAATTCATAGTCGTTCAGGTATACCACCCGTTTGGTGTGCTCCATAATCGCCGATGGGTCTGAAGCGACTATGCACAGACCATTCCCTACGCCTAGCACCAGTGGGCTCGAAAGACGGGCGGCATACAGCACATCCGGCTCTTCGCTAGTCATAACGCCCAGGGCATAGGCGCCACGCAGCTGATCAAGCGTCTGTTCGAGTGCCTCTTGGAATGTGTTGCTGGAACGGCGGTAGAAATCTATTAAGTGCGGCACGACTTCGGTGTCGGTCTCGGAAACAAATACATAACCCTGTTTTTTCAAGTGGTCGCGTAGCTCGGCATAGTTTTCGATGATGCCGTTATGCACCACGGCGATGGTTTTATCGGTATTGTAGTGCGGATGCGCATTCCCAATTGTAGGTGTACCGTGAGTTGCCCAGCGGGTGTGGCCAATGGCGCTATTTGATTGCTTGCTGTCGCCTAGGCTGTCGCGAAGCGCTTGTACGCGCCCCACTTGCTTGTCGATGGCTATTATTTTGTCGCCGTCCCGGTAGGCGATGCCCGCAGAGTCATAGCCGCGGTATTCCAGCGCCGTCAGTCCATCGAGTACTGCGTCGACTGCTTTTTGTTGTTGACCGATGTATCCTACGATTCCGCACATAAATTCTGTCACTCCTTTGGCTTTGGTTGATATAGGTCGATAGCCAGACGTTCTCATGATTTATCTTAATGATAGAGCTTAGTTATAGCCCTGAACGTCTCATTGTGCAACAAAAATGGCAACAATTTATTGACAAAATAACAGGTGTTACGCATAGTTTGCTATATGATAAATGACAGATTTACTGTGCAGAAACTGCTAAAGGAACTTGGCTTTCCAGAGACTGATGCTGAGACGTATTGGGCACTTCTGAACTTGGAAACTGTGTCGGTGCGCAAAGTGGCTCAGCAAAGTGGCATCAACCGCGGCACAACGTACGAGGCTATAAAGCGCCTGATTGCTGCTGGCCTGGTAAACACCCGCCGGAATGGCCAACGCGAATACTTTACTGCCGAATCACCCGAAAAAATCTACAATCTCATCCGTGATCGCCGCAAAGATTTATGGCAAACCCAGCAAAAGGCACAGGACCTTATCCCGGAGCTGCTTGCCAAAAAGGCCCGACCGCAGGGCCGGCCACTGGTGCGTTACTATGAAGATGACGAGGGCGTAGTGGCTATCCTAAAAGATGTACTGCAGACCTGTGTGCAGCTTGATGTGCCAGAGTACTGTGTCTATTCGTCGCGGCCACTCAGGCAGTATATTTACCGCAAATTTCCAGAATTTACCGAACGTCGTATCCGCGAAGGCATTGCCGTGAAGGTAATCGCCGTGGGCGAAGGCGGTGAGCAGGCGGTGGCAAGTGAGCGCAAATGGCTTCCCGAGCCGAGTGAAGTTGCAATATCGAGCTATACCATTATCTATGGTGACAAGGTGGCGAGCATTTCCATATCAAACGACACCACCCCATACGGAGTGGTAGTGGAGGATGCTGGTGCGGCTGCTATGCAGCGCCTGCTATTTGAGCGACTGTGGGGCGTGCTTTAGGTCGATAGGGGCTTGGCTGGTTACCGATCTGCCAGCGATAAGCTTGCTCAAACCGAAGAATACGAAGTCGATACCCACACTCCAAAGGCGGGTGATGATAGTGACTGCCAGAGCAAGCTCTTTGGGCATGATAAGGCTGAAGAGCACCAGCTGTATGCCCTCGCGCACACCTAATCCACTTGGCGCAAAGATGGCGAGCATACTGGCAGCTCCGGCCAGGCTAGCAGCGCCCATGGCGAATAGTATGTTGCTGTAGGCGAGTGAGGGGTCGACACCTTTGGCGATAAAGAACAGCGACAGGCCGTTTACGATCGCATTTGCCAGATAGAGCGAAGTGCCCCACAGTACGGTTTGGAACGTGGCCAGATGCTCAGGATCCAAAGTCTTGCGGCGCACGAGCTTGTAGGCCAGACTGAACATACGGTTGAAGACGCTGGGTATCAGGATGATGACACCCACTACAGCCACGAATATCATCAGTAGTTTAAAGCCATCACCAAGTACATCCAGCCGCTTATCAAAGATGAGCAAGCCCAGTGAAAATACCAGCATGGTCACGATCTGCAAGCCCCCTTCAAGCAACGAGCTTACGGCTAACTTCTGCTTGGAGATACCGTGTTGTGAGGCGAAGTAGATTTTGCCCAGAATCCACGGTGCGGTTCCAGGTATATAGCGACCCATCCAGGCCTTGGCGTAGACGTAGATGAGCTGCTTCTGCAAATGCAGGTCGGTGGCGCCAAGGCTTCGTAGGATGGCAAACCAGGTAAAGGTGCCCAAGTAACGGGTTACGAGCGCCAATATGCTAGCGAACACCAAGTACCACCAGTTTAGCTGGAGATGGGCAAGTTTGGAAAAATCTACACTATGTAAATACAGTGCTAGAAAAATGATTAACAGAGCATAAAAAATAAGTGGAACAAAACGCATGCCCCATTTCCGAAGGGCTGGTGACTGTAGTAGTTTGGTCATAGATTCTATTTTACACTGTAGGGTCGCTATAAGTATTACATTTTTGCTACAATAAGGCCCAACTAAGGAGTTTTGCTATGCACATCTTATTTGTCACCCGAAAATACCCGCCGAGCACGGGAGGTATGGAAAACGCTGCCTACGAACTCTATATGGCGCTGGCCGCTAATAAAGAAAATCAGGTAACACTCGTGAAATGGGGTGGTGCAAACAAACTCCTGCCGGTGGTGTACCCGTGGCTGTTTGTGCAGGCGCTTGTTGCGGGCCTCCAAAGTCGGCCTGATGTCATCTATCTGCAGGACGGCCTCATGGCGCCGCTGGGTTCAATGCTCCGGCTTCTGCTGCGTCGCCCGACGCTCATTACTATCCACGGTAAAGAAGCGACCTACAACAACCCACTCTATAAGCTCGTGGTTCCACCCTTCGTAAAGCGGCAAAACCTACTGGTAACCGTCAGTAATGACACCAAGCAAACGGTAGAAAAAGCGTTTCCAGGTACTCATCCATTCGTTATTGTGAATGGTGTCAGTGATAGCTTCTACAATAGCGCCAGCCGCGACGAGAACTTGGCTGGGATTGCCCGGATGACCGGCATACCGCTGCAGCAGTTGCAGCGGAGTAAGCTCTTGCACAGTAATGGCCGGTTTGTGCGTCGCAAGGGCGTGCTCTGGTTTATAGACAACGTGTTGCCGCAGCTTGTTGCGGCAGACCCCTCGATACTCTATCTGGTTTCGGGAGATGGCAAGGATAGGGAAGTTATAGAGGCGGCGATTGCTGACCGTGGTATGGGAGAGTACGTAAAACTACTGGGTCGTATACCAAACGAACTACTCTATATGCTCTACAATGTCGCCGATATATTTGTGATGCCAAACATTCCGGTACCGAACGATATGGAGGGGCTTGGCCTGGTAGCGCTCGAGGCAGCTTCCTGCGGCGCAACTGTGGTGGCTTCAAACCTAGAGGGTATACCCGATGCAATCGTCGATGGCCAGAACGGTATCTTGGTGCAACCAGGTGACGCCCGGGCGTATGTGCAGACGATCACGCGTGAGCTGCGGCAGCGCAGCCTGAGTCGCGAAGCGGTTCGTGGCTACACGATTACTAACTGTAGCTGGAGCGAGAAGGCTCGCCAGTATGAAGCCGCGATGCAGCAGCTGATTTCTTAATTCGCAACGGATACTTGTAGCGTAGCATGCCAGGCAGGCAGACTATGTCTACCATCAGGCGCTTAACGAGAGGCATGGTACGCCACTCGTTATCGTCTTTTACGCGTACTTGCTCGCTGCCGATACGGACGGGGTTACCGGCAATGGTGTGCGGAACGTGCGGTTGTTTTTCGAATAGCGTAGGCGGCAGGTTAGTCGGCTCGCCCAGAGAGAATGAGGCAATAGCCGCAAGTTCGCCTGCCGGGTCTGCTACGAAATCCTCGTACCGCTCCACGCGGTACGCGCTAGCAGTCTTGCGCAGCGCTACTGTCAGGATGTTTGATAGGTTCCAGGCTAAGCCGCTTCGTACTATGCCATGGCGGGGCATTTCCCGCTTTTCCCAATGCACCTCAGGACGTAAACGCCGTCGCTGCCATGAATAGGCCACGGCCCGTGGATCACGTACCAGCATCATCACATTCAGATCTAACTCGGGTATGGTGCGCAGGAACCAGCCGTGCACGGGGTATTTGGTGGAGTCTACTATCACTTTGGCACCAGACACCTTGGCGATGGCTTGGTAGAGCGCGGCAAATGTCTCACGGTATAGTTGGGCGTCCTCGCGCATCTTGCTGGTCATAAGGTTAGGGAAGCGCAAAAGGGGGAGAGCGACTATGTGGTTAAAGTACTTTATGGCGTGATACACGCGCTTGCGGTCGACACCGTCTGGAAACGCTTCTGCTAACACAGCGCCCCAGAACTCGCACTCTCGGAACGGTTTGCTGCAGCTGCACAGTTCGTTGTCGCCCAGCGCTCTGCCAAACGTATGACGTAGTTCACCCACGGCTATAATGCCTGGCACGCGGTTTAGCAGCAGGTCTATGATCGTGCTGCCACTGCGGCCGTAGCCGCCTACAAAAACTACCTTCGTCTTACTCATTTCAATGTTTCTAGTATATAGCTTCTCATAGCTTGCTGGAAATTCTCTCGAGAGAAACGCTGCGCAAACACTGAGATTGCTGGATGGCTGTAGCGCTCCGGTTTAAACTTTCGGAGCGTCTCTGCAAGTGATTTTGCCGTCGGTTCGGTAAAGAACTCACCAGACTTGCCAGGCAGTATGTAGTCGAGTGCGCCACCCCCCTTGTATGCGATGACGGGAGTACCAGCTGCCATGGCTTCTACAGGGGTGATACCAAAGTCATCCAGGCCAGGGAAGATCAGTGCTTCGGCACTGGCAAGTTCGTGCTCGGCAACCGCATCAGAAACTTTGCCCAGGAAGGTAATATCGTGTCCAGCAAGCTTGCGCAATCGCCCATGGTCTGGGCCGTCACCGGCGACCGTTAGAAGTTGCTCTAGCTCATTGCAAGCCTCAATGGCTATGTCAAACCGCTTGTAGGGAGTCTGTCGCCCTATTACCAGGAACCCTCGCCGGGGAAGCTTTTGGTTTTCGGCTTTTTGGAAACGCTCTATATACACTGGTGGGTGGATTACGGTGCTGCTACGGTCATAATATTTTTTGATTTCGCGCTGGATGTGGCGGGAGTTGGCTATCATATAGTCGGGGCGCTGCGCTGCCTTGTAATCCCACTTGCGCAGGGGTGCTACCAGGGTACGCAGACCTATCCGTGCCAGCCAGTCAAATGCGCCAAAGCCCGGGTGCTGCATATATTGATCGTACCGGCTCCAATAGTAGTGTGTTGGTGCGTGGCAGTAGTTTATGTGCACAGTCTCGTGTGGTACGTGTATGCCTTTAGCTTCGGCGCCGGAGCTGCTGATGACCAAGTCGTAATCTTTGAAATTTAAATGCGTAAACCACCATATGCGTAGCAGTGGGATGAACTTACGCATAAACCCCAAATATTGCAGCCACCCAGTTCTTACCTGGTCGTCGAGCCTTTGACGCCACTCGCGGGTTGCATAGGAGGTGTAGATAGGGGCATCTGGGTATAGTTTGTGTAGCTGCTCTACTACCAGCTCTGCGCCGCCACCTACCAGCCAGTCGTGTACTATGGCAACTCTGATTGGCTGCTTACGCTTTTTCCGAGCCATCAGTACCGCGCACCCCGTCTAGCTAGGCGTTCAAGCACGACGCGGATAGTTTTTAGCAGGATGGTCATGTCTAGCCAAAAGCTCCAGTTTTGTACGTAATACAAATCAAGTTTGCGTCGTTCATCGAAGCTGATGCCCTGGCGGCCGGATACCACCGCCAGGCCAGTCAAGCCCGATTTTACACTCAAAATCAGATTTTTCTTGGCGTATTGCTCGATCTCGAATGCATCTAGCGCCCGTGGCCCGACTAGGCTTATATCACCTTTGAATACACTCCATAGCTGCGGCAGCTCGTCGAGACTGGTCGCTCGCAGAAATCGTCCAACGCCACCAATTCGAGGGTCGTTTGGCAACTGGTCGCCATTTTTGCGGTATTGCTTTATAAGTTCCGGCCGACCCATTTTTTCAAAGCCCTCCTCTGGCGTTATGCCATTGTACGCCCGCTTCATAGTTCGGAATTTTAAGATGTGAATCGTAGTGCCAAAACGAGTTAATCGCTTAGCGCGGTAAAAGATTGGTCCTCTTAGATCGCCCAGTTTTACGGCCAGTGCACATAAAATCCATAGCGGCGAACTTAGCAATAGTAGCACCAACCCAAGCACAATATCTGTGAGCCGCTTTACTATGCGTCCCCAGCCGAAGAGTGCCGTGTGGTGTACCGTTATAACCGGTAGATTTGAACGAAACAGCTCGACATCTATATTCCCCACAAAAAGCTCGCTGTTGCCCGGTACGAACCGATAGCCGACGTGGTGTTCCTGGGCGTACGTAAGAATCTCGGCGTTCCGTGCTTCGTTGGCATATAGTTCGGTTTGAATAATCCCATGGAGGTTGCTAGGGGCACTCTGCAGAAACTGCTGAAACGAAGCATAGGTTAAGATTGGCCGATTACCCACTTGCCGCTTGTCGCCTACAACGGCCACTACTCTGTACCCAGAATGACGGCTGTCTGACAGCGATTCTACTAGCTCGCGCGTTGTACCATTGCTGCCTACTATGGCGACCCGCGTCAATCCGATGTTGAACCCGAATAGCTCAGTGCGTATCAGCCGGGCAACGTTGCGGAACAGCACCAGAAATACGAACCCCAGAATAAATCCATATATAGGAACCAACTTGGCTGGGAAGATAGGGTTCACACTCACAAAGTTCCAGAAGATAACGAACAGCATGCCGATGAACGACCCCAGTAACAGCCGGCCAAACTCGCTAAAGCGGCGCTCATATATATTACTGTTGTACAGGCCCAGCAGGGCAAAGATCAGGATCCAGAATGATAACACACTCAAGAATACGTAAAAATATGTACGAACACTCATAGGGTGTGGGACGTCACTCTGCGCACGGATGATGAACGCCCCTACAAAAGCCGTTACCAAAGCAAAGAAGTCACCAATGACCAAAAAGAGGTTGTATACCAAGGAAGCGTTGCTCTTCATTTATACTAGATTGTAACACTTATGAAACAGCTCTTCACTCGCACTGCAAAACTGGCCGACTATCTGGTGGCGGTTGTGCTGGCACTGGTGCCACTCCATGCGTTTCTGACTGTTTGGGGTTCAAGCCTCGTAGGCCACTATACGGTGCTCCGGCTATGGGATGACGTGGTACTGCTTGTGTTGGTCGGAATTGCCTGTTTTTGGCTGGCAAAAGATACGGCGCTGCGTAGCTGGTTCGCGGCTAGCTTGTTGGTGCGATTGATTGTCGCCTACGCCGGGCTGCTATTTTTGCTTGGCTTGGTTTCGCTGGCGAAAGGGGACGTCACGGCCAAGGCTCTGGCGTATGGGTTGCTGGTAAACCTGCGCTTTCTGGCTTGGTTTTTGGTGACGGTACTAGTTGCACAGCGTTCGTCGTGGCTAAGCCACAATTGGGCTAAAATCCTTCTGGTGCCGGCAGTGCTGGTTGTGGGATTTGCGGTGCTGCAATACACCTTGCTGCCGCACAATTTCTTGGCGCACTTTGGCTATAACGCCACTACTACTATCGCACCCATTGAGACCATCAATCATAACAAACACTATATACGGGTGCAGTCCACGCTGCGCGGAGCCAATCCGCTTGGCGCTTATTTGGTTGTGGTGCTCTCGGCAATCGGTGTGCTGTGTATGGCTGGACGGCGCCGGATTGTTTGTGGAGTTTTTGGGGCGGCGGCACTGTTTGCACTCTACGCCAGCGGTTCGCGTAGCGCTTGGATTGGTGCGGTCCTCGGCCTGGGTCTTGCAGTGTGGCTGCTGCTAAATAACCGGCGCGGCAGGCTTATCTACGGTGTAACTAGCCTTGCGATACTAGCGCTAGCCGCTAGCGGATTCCTATTGCTCCGGGGCAACGTGGCTGTTCAGAATGCACTGCTCCACACCCAGAATCACTCAAATGTACGGATCAGCTCTAATGATGCCCACGCCAGCGCATTTACCTCCAACGCAAAAGACCTGCTTTCCCAGCCGCTTGGCGATGGTCCCGGTACGGCCGGCCCGGCTAGCGAATACAATACCGGCCACCCGGTGCGTATTGCCGAGAACTACTACGTGCAGATTGCTCAGGAGGCTGGTTGGCTTGGCCTGGCTCTATTTCTGAGCATCATAACCTTGGTTGGGTTGGAGCTGTATCAGAGGGCGGACGAGTTTCGCTTGGCATTGGTGCTGGTTACGAGCTTTGTCGGCCTGGCGGTCGTGAATTTTCTGTCCCACGCCTGGGTAGACGATACGCTGGCGTTTTTGTGGTGGGGTCTGGCTGGAATTGCACTCGGATCGGTACCGGTGAAAAGACAGGGGAAGTAGTATGGTGGGTTGGCTTACGGCTAGAGTGTTCCGTGGCTCTGTAAAGTGGGAGAAGTTGGTGGCGCAATTTGCTAAATACATGGCTGGCGGCGCGTTGTACTTCTGCGTTGGCTATGCGGTATTCGCTCTTTGTTACAGTGGCTTTGGCTGGCCGTGGCTACCGGCCAAGATTGTAGCAGACGCTATTGGCTGGACACTCAACTATCTGGTGCAGCGGCTGTGGGCCTTCCGCAGCCAGGTTCACCTCAGCGAAATGCAGCACGCCGGGCGATACGTTTTTATCGAAAGTATCGGGTTTGTGCTGGATTACTTGATTATTTGGGGGCTGAACTCCATCGGCATCACGCCGTATGTCGGCTTCTTTATTTCGGCTGGCTTTTTCACCGTCTGGAGTTTTCTCTGGTACAAGTATTGGGTTTTCCCCGAAACTGCCGGCAAAAAGCGCCCGTTGTAATTTTGTGAGGACGGACCTATAGGTCTGTGGCATAATGGTAAGCATGAACGAAAAGCAAACATCGCAGACTGGGCCGCAAGGTGAACCCATGGTGCGGCCGACCAAAAAGCAGAAAGAACTACTGGCCTATATAGAGGCGTTTATAAACGAGCATGGGTATAGCCCGAGCTACCGTGAGATCATGAATGGCTTGCAATATACATCGGTGGCTACTGTGGCACTGCACGTTGGTAATCTCATCAAACGTGGACATTTGCGCAAGCGCGACCACAACGCTCGTTCGCTCGAGGTGGTTACAGGCAGCGACACACCAGCGGAGGTGCCGCTCAAGACCAATGCGGTCAAAGAGGGCGAAGAGAAATGGTTGGTGGCTAAGGTGGAGCAGTTTATGGCTGAAGCAGAGGCTGAGCCATCGCTCCAATCAGCACATCTAGATAATCTGTATGTACTGCTCGGGGCGCTGCGCGTGCTCGGCTTGGACGGTGCTGCCCAGAGCTTTATGGAGCGTATGGCCGCACTCAAAACCAAGCTGGCCGAACAACCCACAGCAAGCTGATCTCCCTCGTCATTCTGACCGAAATGGAGGAATCTTCCCGGTAGTCGCGTACACAGGGAAGATCTCTCCATTTCGCTTCAGTCGAGATGACAGAAGTGTATACAAAATTACCATATGTAGCGCCTCGCCTGCCTGCTACACTACTAGACAGTTAACAACATGAGTTGGAATCCCGTGGAATTCGGGAACTGTGCCGCAACTGTGAATTACTCGTACGAGTAAAAGTCAGATCTAACTTACTAAAAGTCTTCCGAGCAGAAGCGCCTCTTTTTGAGACCCTCTGCTTGCATACGACAGAGGATTTTCTATTACTATGGCCGCCGCAGCCGAAATCTCACACACCGTTAACCCAGGGACTTATAGTTCACCTCCTGACGCCGAGTTTACCGGCCAACATGAGCAACGCAAAAGCTTCGACCCAGTAGCAAGCGTGCGCATGTTTCGTTATGACCTGGAGCAATTTGGCAGCGTGCTTCCTGAAACACGTGAGCGAGTACAAGATGAAGAGCTCAGCCTAATCGTAGAGGGGGTAGATCGCGCATCACGTACGACGTTCGCACTAAAGCGTAATGGTGATGATCTAGCCTATTATAAAAACGGTGAATGGTGCTCGTACACTGGCATGCTTATGATCGGTAAGCAGGTCGCTGATAAAGAGGCAGTGCGGGATTCACGTCGCCAATTCCTGGCCGAAGACGCCGCAAACGACCTCTATCACCTCTATCAGATGCGTAAGCTACAACCGGGGCAGCAATATGTCTGGCACTCTCCCTACCGCAAAGATATTGAGGAAAAATATGGGGCGGCATTTATGCGAGAATGTGGGCGGTTTCCTGACCGTCAGATGGGTTTTTTGTATCGTGCATACTGTAACGCCGAGGGAGATGTAGTGCTGGAATCGCAGACGGTTGATCGCAGTAACGAGCGTGCATTCGCTGCGACCATGGCACGGGCCGGGCAAGACAGAATTGCCACTATGGGTTCGCTAGTGGGTACGTATGACGAAGTGCTCGCACAAGAGCAAGGTGGGCAGTTTTACGCCGGTCGCCGTGATGCTGAAATGAATGAAAATGCTTGGCAGACTATACTTGCCCACCGAGACCTCATAGAATTCTTCCTGCACAAGATGGAGGTAATCGCGAGGTCGTCGCTACAAGGCCAGGATCTCGAGCATGCAGCCAAGTGTCATATGTATGGTAGCTGGGCGGCATTCAAACGGCGCATTGATGGCGTGGTGTTGCCGAGCAGCTATCAGGCTGACGCTGCGCAAGTGCCAATTGCCCATATGGTGCGTACTGACCAAGAGGTACACCAGGCGTTTGCACAGTTTGCAGCACAGGGCATACCTATGGTTGGTTGTGGTGGTGAGATACGGATGCCGCAGGGTGAAGGCAATATATTCAATGCCAACCCCGCCGACGTCTTTACTGTGATATTTGGTAAGAGTGATGAAGACGATCGTGGCCCGCTGACTTTTACCTGCTCCAAAGGGCATCACAACCGGCGCCCATATGGCAAGCTTATCGATAGCTGCCAGGTTTGTCGCATTAGTGTAAGGTGCTAGTTCCTATCCCACCGGCGGTAGTAGAAATTTTACAGTCGATTAGACTCCCAGGTTTATAATAGATATGTGAATACAGACCAATACGACCCCTACCAAGGACTGGTAAAAGAGCATTCACCACACCTATTCCGTGACGTCTGCATGTACTACCCGATAGCACCGGTGCATGGACAATTTATAACTCCAGTGGAATCGGTCGCTGCGGCGAAAGAGGAGGTGAATGATGCACGTACGACGTAATGTACCAGAGGTTAGCTATGGCTTTCAGGCCGGCACAGAGCTGGTGGTGATAGAGCCCGAGAAACTGCCGCGTGTGGGTATATACAGCGGTAGCTTTGACCCGGTGCATGCTGGCCACATTGTGTTTGCGCTCAAGGCTCAGAAAATAGCGGGGCTAGAGCAAGTATACTTCGTGCCAGAGCGACGGCCGCAGCACGGTGCTACCCCCGAGCATTACGTGCATCGCAGCATTATGCTGAGCCGCGCTCTGCATCCCTACAAGCAGTTTTCTATTTTTGACTTGCCCGATGCCCGCCTTACCTCAAGCAGCCTTGCCCGTGTGCTTGGTGAACTGCCCAAGGCAGACTACAGCTTGCTGACGACCGCTAGTGAATTGCTGTGGCACGAGGGTGAACTGCCCGCAATGTACCACAAGCTCCATCTGGTAATCGCCGTAACTTCTCACACGCAGATGGCCGAGGTCCTTGGTAGATTGACCGAGAGTGGCCGCCCCCTGGGCAACCTTACTTTCGTAGACATCGGTACCGACCACGTCAGCTCTGCCGAGGTACGTAAGGGCTTACGTGCTGGGCAATATGTCCGCGGTGTGCTGCCTAGCGTGTGGCGCTATGCCCGTAAGCAATGGCTCTATCTACCCTCCATTCGCCGCTAATGCAATAAGACACTCAGGCGGATTCTTATCACTGAGGCTGTAATCTTGCATTGACGAGCCATAAGCATTTTGTTATAGTGTAACCAATCTAGGTGCATGCGAGAGTGCCGAAGAGACAAAAACATTCAAAATAAAAATATAGTAGACCTACAACACCGTTATGGTGTTTTAATGGCCTACGGGGGAGCAAAATGTCTATCCCAATCATCACTGCGCAAAGCGCAGCAGCGCTCGTTCCGGTCCGCGTGAGGCGGCCCGACTGGCAGCAATTTATTGCGTATTAGTCGCTTTAGTACGCAGATAACCCAAAAACCAGCTGCTTAGGCTGGTTTTTGGGTTGCGGCCAGTTTTTCTACTATGTGCACGAATTGCTTCGCTTCGCCTTCGGTCAGGGGATCGAATAGGAATCCGCTATTTTGGCCGAGCCGCGTAATGATATTTTGTTGCAGCTTTTTGCCGGCCTGTTCCAGGCAGATTACTTTTATTCGCCGATCGTTCGGATCGTTTTGGCGTGAAACCAGTCCGTGCTGCTCCAGGCCATCTACGATACCGGTAATATTGCTGGCGTCGCAGTGGTAGAGGAGGCAAAAACTCTTCATGGGCCGTGGCTGAGAGCCATCAACCAGCATCAGGGTCATAACCTGGATACTGGTAAGGCCAAACTCCGCGCCAATAGCGACAATATGCTGCTTGGCAGCCATAAGAAATTCCAGTAAGGAGAGATAAAAGGTGGGGTTTATAGAGTGCTTTTGCATACTTATCAAAATTGACTTAGTAAATAGTTGACATTGTCAACATTCGAGATTTACAATGATTACATATCAATAATAATACGATTTTACTGAAAATACAAAGGAGCTCGCCATATGACAGATAAAGCAAAAAACCATTGGTGGATACTTATCATCTTAGCGTTGGCTCAGTTTATGGTGGTGCTCGATTCATCTATCGTAAACGTGGCGTTGCCGGCTATACAACGGACATTTCACATGACGCAGTCAAACTTGCAATGGATCGTAACGGCTTACACATTGGCATTTGGCGGCTTTTTGCTGCTGGGTGGGCGGGCGGCCGACCTCTACGGACGACGTAAGTTATTCATGATTGGTACGGCTGTATTTGGTACTGCATCGCTTATCGATGGCCTAGCTCCAACGGGCACAATGCTGATTGCCCTGCGGGCGGCGCAGGGGCTGGCGGCCGCCTTGATGTCCCCGGCTGCCCTTTCCATTGTCCTGGTAACGTACCGTGAAGGCCACGAGCGTAACACAGCGCTGAGCGTCTGGGGTGCGGTAGCCTCTGGTGGCGCGGCTGCTGGTGTGTTGTTTGGTGGCGTCATCACGGAGTACCTGGGCTGGCGCTGGAACTTCCTGATCAACGTACCGATTTCTATCGGTGTATTCCTGGCGGCTCGGGCGTTGGTGCCATTGCACGAATCAGAAGAAACGCACAACGATCTGGACCTACCCGGTGCTATATCCATCACCGCCGCGCTGATGACTTTGGTGTACGGTTTGGTAGAGGCACCGAGCCACGGCTGGACCTCCGGTTCTTCGCTGGCGTATTTTGCAGTCGCCATTGCTCTCTTCGCGTTCTTCTACTTCAACGAAAAGCGCAGTAAACACCCGTTGGTACCATTTGATATTTTCCGCATCCGCAACGTTACAGCCGCAAACCTGGTGCAGCTGCCAATTATGGGCGGTATGTTTAGTGTGTTTTTCTTTACCTCGCTTTACATTCAGACGGTACTACACTACTCACCAGTTAAGACCGGCTTAAGCTTCCTGGCGGTGCCATTTGCCATTGCCATTGCGGCCACGCAAACACCTCGACTCGTCAAAAAGGTTGGCTACAAGCCTATCCTTATGGTCGCGCCGCTGGTTGTTGCCCTAGCGTTGTTCTTGCTCGGTCACGTCCGGGTACAGGGTGATTACTTCCACGATATTCTGCCAGGCTTTATTCTGATGGGCCTCGGTATGGGCGCGACGTTTGTGAGCCTGACTATCGCCGCCACGAGTGGTGTGACTGGTCGGGAGTCCGGATTGGCTTCTGGCTTGCTTAACACGGCACAGCAGATCGGCGGTGCACTGGGCCTGGCGATACTTTCCGGTATTGCGGCGTCGAGCGCTACTCGTTTCCTGGAGCACTCTTCTCATGTGGATAATCTGACGAAACTAACTGCCCAAGTGCATGGCTATCACGCGGCGTACTATTTGGCAGTGGCCTTCATGATTCTTGCAGCTACAACCGCAGCAGTGCTGATGAAGCAGCAGAAAGTTTCTACAAAAGACATCGACGCTGCTATGGCTGCTCCGGCCGCGTAGGCTCTCAATCTGAATGGTGGCTAGGTGGTGGCTTGCGTTATCATTAGGGCATGATGGTGTTGTGGTTTAAGCGATTTGAGGCTGCTCGCCCGTTTACGGAAAATGAAGCGTGGTTGCTGTTCCGTATTGCAGCCATTGGTGAGGCTTGCGGCTGGACGCTATTGATTGCTGGGATTCTGATAAAACACTACCTAACGCCCGGTAATGATACGGCGGTGCTTATAGCTGGACAGATACACGGTATGATCTTCTTTGCTTACCTGGTCGCGGCGCTGGGACTGTATCCGAGCCTAGGCTGGCGACGCTGGCGGGCGGTAGCTGCTCTGCTGCTGAGCGTGCCGCCATATGGAACACTGGTGTTTGAACAATGGGCGGCACGCAAACGCCACAACGTCGGCTTTAAAAGCTACCGTAACTATCTGACATACACTGCCATTGTGACGACGTGAACCGATGGGGCTACTGGTTTTGCTTGAGAGCGGCGTCTAGGACTTTGCTGAAGGCGTCAACGGTTGGACTGCCAGTGCTATTGACGAGTTGCGTATTAGGAATATATTTGCCATTGAGGAAGAATGTTGGAGTGCCTTCCGGCTGACCGGTTTTGGAGAAAGCGGCAACGTCGGCCTGAATACGGTTATTGGTAATGGCACTGGCAAAGTCGGTTTGGAACTTCGCAACATTTAGGCCAATCTCTTTAGCGTAGGTCTTAAACAGGGGCAAAGGGTCGGTACTGCGTACATTTTGCGTACTAGGGTCGTAGGCCCATTCAGTGTAGTTCTGGGAGGTATACAGCGCGTCGTGCATTTGCCAGAACTTACCCTGCATATCAGCAGCTTCGGCTGCGCGAGCGGCTTCCAATGCCAAGGGGTGCATTGAGGGGGGGAGTGGTAGGTTGCGAAACTGGAATTTTACCGTGTTGTTGTACTTTTGCTGCACCTGCTGTACGACCTGGTAGTAGCCTTCACACACGGGGCACTGATAGTCACCGTATTCTACCAACGTAATTTTGCTATTCAGATTACCCTCGACGTGATTGGTCGGTTTGCCACTAGATGAGTTGCCAGTGTTCGATTTGTTGTTGTGGACCACTAAGATACCACCAAAAACCACCACAATTACCCCGATAATTGCCCAAAAACGCTTATCCATAAATAGTCTCGTTCCGCTCCTTATGTTCTAGGGTATAGCTTACCACAAAAACACCCTGCTGTCCGCCCCTG
>Ga0268266_10003186_pt1 | contig 16626 bp, 24 predicted proteins | sample KBSS13metaG_FD_190356 | JGI IMG/M metagenome (GOLD analysis project Ga0268266, IMG submission 190356) | Switchgrass rhizosphere microbial communities from Kellogg Biological Station, Michigan, USA - KBS S1-3 metaG (SPAdes) (version 2) | ecosystem: Host-associated > Plants > Roots > Rhizosphere...
GCCCATCGCCAGTGCGAGGCGCGATCGACATTGGATGATAGGCGCCGTAGAGAATCGGCCGCGCGAGGTCATTGAATCCGGCGTCGAGCAGATAGAACGTGTTGTTCCCCATCTTCTTCACGGCGCGGATCTCGCTGACCAAGAAACCGCTCTCGGCTACCAGGTATCGACCCGGCTCGATATCCATGTGGATCTTGTGACCCAAGGCCGCCTCCATTCGCTTGCGGGCCGCGTCCCACAGGTCAAAGTAGACGTCGATGTCAACGTACGAGTCGCCCGCCTTGTACGGCACTGGCAGTCCGCCACCGGCGCTGATCTTGGTAATCGATCGACCGGCGAGCGCGGCCAGCTTTTCCATCGCGCCGCTGACTTGCGAGAGATGTTCCAGGTCAGTGCCTGAGCCGATGTGCAAATGCAGCCCACTGACTTGCAGACCATGATGATCTGCGCGGCGCAGGCATTCTTCGAGCTGCTCGTGCCAGATGCCGTGCTTGGATTGCTCGCCGCCGGTGTTGGTCTTCTGGCTATGGCCGTGGCCGAAGCCGGGATTGATCCGCAGCGTGATGGCGCTACCTGGGGCGCGCTCGCCGAGCTGATCGATCATGTCAGGCGAACCGCAATTCACGTGCAGCCCTAACTCGGCGACTAGCTCGAGCGCTTCGCGATCGAAGACGTCGGCCGTGTAGATGATCGGCGGCGGGTTGCCTTGCGGCTTGAACCCGGCGGCCAGCGCGCGGCGAATCTCGCCAGCGCTAACGCACTCGACCAGCACGCCGGCGCGACGCATCAGGTCAAGGATCGCCAGATTCGAATTGGCTTTGACGGCAAAGCGAATCGTGTCGAACGCCCGCAGCTCGTTGATCCGCTCCAAAATCGTCGCGGCGTCATACACATAGACCGGCGTGCCGAACTCCTCGGCCAGCTTATAGACCGAATGGCCGGCAATCTGAGTCCGCAACACAGGAAACGAATCGGCCGTGGCCGTCAGAGGGCGATCAATCGTGGGCATGAAAAGCTACAGGCAGGAGGAACGTTGGAGAGAGAAATTGCGCCTGCTCGAATGGGCGAAGTCGTCCAAAAACGACCCGCCGGCGCCAGACGCATGACAGGCTAAAAAGTATATCAGTGGCCCCGGGGAGGGGCCAGCGGCGCGGGAGGCGGAGGTAGCGGGACTGGCGCCAATTGGCCACCGGATGGATAGTCCGGCGGCGCGTTAGGATCCGGGCCATATTGACCGGGATAGATGGGAAAGGGCTATGGCGATTGTGAGTTCTGATCAGGCGATTGCGGGAGGGAGCTGTCGTAGTGCGCAATCCCAACCTCATACATCTCCGCGCCGGTGACTCGCATCTCCGGAGTGAATGGAAATGCAGCAGACCAAGATTGTGTGAGCTTCGAAATAGGTCCCGATTCTACGGCCTGTAGAAAGTGGTAGGCGCTTATATCCGCTTCAGGAAAGAGGCGTCTTGCATTGAAGCCCGCCTGCAGGTCTGCGTCGGTCAATGCGGCGAGGTTCGCTCCTTCGACAGCCACTTGCACGCTCGCATAGCCCGGCTCACCGAACAGCCACAGGAGTCCGGGCGCCCGGACTTCATTGCCCACATTCGTCCCAACCAAGTGCTTGCCGTCAACGCTGAGTTGATGCCTTTGATGAATCCAATTCACATGATATGTCACGAAGATTGCGACGAGCGTTACGACGACGAACATCGAGCGCAGCCCGAACTGAAACCAACGGTGGCGGCCATGCGTGGATTCTGACATTGCTTCAATCCTTTTCAGGCGTTCTCTTCGGTTCAGTCCCAAGTGAATCGAGGGACCGGCGAGGACGTGCCAGTAATCGGGGCGTACGATTCAATGACGCGGCGAAAAGGTGGTCGCACTTGATCGAAATCATCGTCGCGGGGCCACTCCTTGATCGTTCGCACTACGTCTGGCAACGGCCAAGCCGAGAGCATTGCCATCAGCGTAACAGCGGCCAACAAGCTGCCCAGACTGAACTGTTTTCGAGCGGTTTGTGAGAGAGCGTGAGAGAGCACCTGTCCGTCCAAATATGGCCAGCATAGCTTCTTCCGCGACCAATAGTAGGCACCTGATTTCGAGTTGCCCTGCGCGCCCATCTACGATTGTCCGTCTTTGCCTTTCCCGTCCACGGTTGAGTGGTTCGGACGAAGGATGGTTTCCAGCACTTTTCGCCGCGTTCACCGCAGTCCGGTTCTTTGCCTACAAATTGGCTACAAATGCGCGGTAGAACTGTATCTTGAGCTGTCGGTCTTTTTGATAATATGCACGCAGACGCCAGCCGTCCACGGTGGATCATTCATCGAGTAACCTATGTCAAAATTCCTTGGCACGTTCGCTATCGCCGGCTGGACTTTCGTATGTACTGTGTGTTGCTACGGCGCGTCGCCCGCATTGCCAACGTCGGCGAAAGCCGGCGAACTCGGTAGGCGGGTCAACCCATTCATCGGCGTTGGAGGGCTTTCTTACCTTTGCGGGAACAACTTTCCCGGGGCGACGGTTCCCTTTGGCATGGTTCGCCTCAGTCCTGACACCATTTCCTCCGCGGGGCGTAGGGCGACGAACAGCTCGGGCTATTTTTACGACGACGAGCGGATGCTCGGATTCAGCCACACTCGGTTGAGCGGCACTGGGGCCACGGACGGCGGAAACTTTCTGGTTGTTCCCAGCGTGGCCCCTTTCTCCGTCGAAGGCCGCCGACTGGGACTTAACGCGAAATTCGACCACAAAAGGGAATTCGCGTTTCCCGGGTACTACGCAATTGCACTGGCTGAGCCTGAGGTTGTCGCCGAATTAACCGCAACGCGTCGCGTCGGCGTTCATCGCTACACTTTTGCAGCCAGCCAGACGCCGCACTTACGAATCCATGCGACCAGCGTCTTGGGCAAGGGCCGCAGCACGGAGGGCGAAATCCGCGTGTTGGCGGCGTCGCAGGAAGTCGAGGGCTCCGTCCGGACGTTCGGCACGTTTTCCGCGCGTCACGGCGGCGGCAAGGTCTATTTCGTCGCGCGTTCGAGCCGACCGATCAAAACGTTCGGGACTTGGGCCGGAGATAGATTTTCGCCCAATCAGGATTCTGCGACCGGCGATGACGTTGGCGCCGACCTGACTCTGGACAACGGCGGCGAGCAGACGCCCATCGAACTCAAGGTGGCCATTTCCTACGTGAGCGTCAAAAACGCCCGCGCGAATTTGGAGGCTGAGGCGGGACAGCTCAACTTCGACCAGGTGTTGGCGAAAGCCAAACAGCAGTGGGAAGAGAAGCTCTCGCTCGTCCCAGTTGAAGGCGGGACCGAAAAGGAACAGACGATCTTCTACACCGGGCTGTACCACTCGCTGTTGATGCCAACGGTATTCAACGACGTGAATGGCGAATACTTGGGCTTTGACGAGCAGACCCATCAGGCCTCGAGCTTTTCCTATTACACGGACATGTCACTGTGGGACACGTTTCGGACGATTCATCCGCTCTTCACCTTGATTGCGCCGCAAGAGCAGCGAGACATGGTTGTCTCACTCGTTGAAATGGCCAAACAGGGAGGCTATCTTCCGCGCTGGCCATCGGGCGCGGGCTATACGAACTCTATGTTCGGCACTCCAGCAGATATGGTGATCGCGGACACCTACCTGAAAGGCGTTCGTGATTTCGACGTGGAAACGGCCTACCAGGCGATGCGCAAGACAGCACTGGGACCAACGCCGGCGGGCGCCAAGTTTACCGGGCGCAAGGGAATCGAAGAGTACCTAAAGTACGAATACTGCCCGGCCGACTTGATGTCGCAGGCCGTCTCCAGGACGCTGGAATATTGCTACGCCGATCACGCTTGCGCGCGGCTGGCAGAGGCGCTCGGGCATCGCGAGGACGCGGCGCTGTTCGACAAGCACGCGCAGTATTATCGCAACCTGTGGAATCCCGAAACCCAGTACTTCCAGCCGCGCAATTCGCAGGGAAAGTTCGAAGAGTTCCGCCCGCTGTTGTTGACCTATGCGGACGCCGGCAAGAAGTATACCGACGACTATGTTGAGGGGAGCGCACTGCAGTGGCGGTGGGCGGTTTCGTTCGACGCGGTCGGATTGATCTCGCTCTTTAAGAGCCGCGAGTATTTCGTGCAAGAGCTGGAAGAATTCTTTGCCAAGAGCGAGCCCGACGTGGGGCTGCGTCCTAACGCCTACTATTGGCAGGGCAATCAGCCCGATGTTTACGCCGCCTATCTGTTCAATGCGGCTGGCCGTCCGGATCTTACGCAGAAGTGGGTTCGCTGGATTCTCGCAAAGAAATACGGTGATAAGGCGAACGGCCTCGACGGAAACGACGACGGCGGCACCCTCTCAGCCTGGTATGTGCTGAGTTCGCTGGGACTATATCCGACAGCCGGCTCGGGTCACTACGAGTTGACGAGCCCGCTTTGGAAACGAGCCGAAGTCAAGCTCGGCGACCGGAAGTTGACCATCGTTGCAGACAACTATTCCCCGGAGCATCCCTATGTCCAAAAGGTTCGCTTGAACGATGTCGTCGTCGACCGGACCTGGCTTAAGCACAGCGAGATCGCGCAAGGGGGCGTGCTGCGCTTCGAAATGGGGCCAATGCCCGCTGCACGCTAATAGATGAGCAGCAGTTTCAGTCCACGATTGAGAGGTCCCAGGCCATCTGGCTTCAGCATCAAATTCAAAATGTCCTCGCTAGGAATTGAACTTAGTGCTCGAATTCGCATGGTCGCGTGCGAATCCGACTCCAACCCAAGACTGTCTGTGTCCCTGACTTCTCCCAGAGGTTAACGCTGCCGGCGAACTCGGCCAGAGTATCATCCGGGCCTAGCGGGGATCGCGCGGAAGTTTCTCCAGTCCTTGGAGACTGACTGGGATAATCTTTGCGCCGTCGATTCGGAACCACGCTTCCTCAAGCGTGTCACCATCTTCGATGCATAAAAACTGGCATGCCTTATCGCTTGGATCGACGCCTTGATAAACTCGAATTCCCGCGCCGCCCAGGCCTTTCCCCGGTTCGTAGGCGAGCTGGCCGATCAATGTGAAATCGCTTCTGACATAAACCTTTTCCATTGACCCCGTCCTTTCCCGGCCTCAACTATTTTATGCAGCAAGGGGCAGGCGACAATTGGCCGCTGAGCATGCCCTTGATTGGCTCATGTCCTCTGGATCACCTAGGTAGCAAATTGATGGTTGCGGCGCGACTTTGATACCTGATTCAGTTTGTTCGGATCTTATCAACCCGTATACGCTATAACGGATGATTTGGCATGCCAATTGCTCGTAAATGTTTGGTCGGAGCTGAACTCCAGGAGGTGCCACGATGATCAAAACGATCGCAACTCACAGTCTTGCCCATCAAGATCAGACGAGTGTTTTGAAGATGCTACAAACGTATTATGAACAGCTGGGGCCGTCGCTATGCACGCGATTTTACGCGTCAAGAGTTGACTGTAACGCCGCCGAAAGCGCCGGGCTCAAAAAAAACGTTGGTTGCTCCGCGCGAAGTAAAATCGCGCAGCTTGTTGGTTTAAGACTATCTGCCCAAGCTCTATCTAGTCTCAAGTAATCTTCGGGATTAGCCATGGGTGAAGTTCTAGTTCGGCTGCTCGCATTCGAGCACGGATTGCGGTCCGGAACTGACTTCGAAAGGGTTGGCTGCTCGGAATCACTGTCGAGCCAGTCGCTAGATGGGGCACGTTCGAACCCGCCCGCGCCCAAACTCCGCTGTGTGAAGATCGCCTTCTCCCGTTATTCTCGACGAATGCGCGTCCCCGCAGCATAGTCACGTCCCTACGACCGAAGTCATGAAACTCGCAACCTACAACGTCAATGGCGTCAATGGACGCCTGCCCGTTCTGCTTCGCTGGTTGGAGCAATCGGAACCGGATGTGGTTTGCCTTCAGGAACTAAAAGCACCCGAAGAGAAGTTTCCAGCCCAGGCGATCGAGAAAGCGGGTTATGGCGCGATCTGGAAAGGCCAGAAGAGCTGGAATGGTGTTGCGATATTGGCTCGCGGACGCCAGCCGGAAGAGACTCGGCGAGAGTTGCCCGGGGATCCCGACGATATTCACAGCCGCTACATCGAAACGATCATTGATGGCCTATTGCTCGGCTGCCTCTATTTGCCAAACGGTAATCCCGCGCCCGGTCCAAAATTTGACTACAAGCTCCAATGGTTCAAACGCCTTACAAAACATGCGAAGGGGCTCGTCTCGCTTGATCAACCTGTAATCCTGGCCGGCGACTACAACGTCATTCCAACGGAGCTCGATGCCTATAAGCCGGAGCGCTGGGTGGATGATGCGTTATTCTTTCCCGAATCTCGCGCCGCCTATCGAAAGCTTTTGTCACAGGGCTGGACCGACGCCATTCGGGAACTACACCCGGACGAGGCGATCTACACGTTTTGGGACTATTTCCGCGATGCGTACGCTCGCAATGCCGGCATACGCATTGACCATTTCTTACTAAACGCTCCTGCAACCAAGATGCTCGTCGCCACGGGCGTGGAGCGTGACGTTCGTGGCTGGGAGAAAACGAGCGATCACGCGCCGACGTGGATTGAGTTATCCGAGAAGTCAAAGAGCCGGACACGACGTGTTAAGTCGCCATGAGGCAAGGACCCAACAATGCAGCTCATCCAGACAGACCGTAACTCGAAGAATTTTGTCGTCGTCGCAAATACTGATCGGTTACAGGCGACGATGATGACCCTTCGCGGTAAAAATGCGAGCGACGACGAGCCGAGTAATGAGCATGCGAATTCAGAGCAGTGGCTTTTTGTCATTTCGGGAACAGGCACGGCGACAGTGATTCCTGCGCATCGAAGGCGAAGAACTATCAAACTGCGACCTGGCTCGTTGCTTGTGATTGAGCGGAGAGCTCCATCAAATAAACCATGCCGGGCGAGGAGCGCTCCGTACGATTAACTTCTATGCGCCACCCGCATACAAGGCAGATGCGACGCTCAGGCCTGGGGCCAAGTCGCGGACTTGACCAATCGTATCGGCACTGCGGACGAATGAATACGATCTCAACGTGCCCAACATCTCACGCGCGGAATCTCAATCCGCATAGACGAAAATCATCGCCAAGGTCTATAGTGCTCTTTTCCCCTCACAGGAGCCATTGCATGGCGAAGAAGAAAGCTGCTAAGAAGACCGCGAAGAAAGTCATCAAGAAGTCGAAGGGAGCGATCAAGACGATTGTCGATGACGTCGTTGGCGCTGTGAAGAGCGCTCTCCCAACGAAAAAGAAACGAGCGACAATCAAGAAGAAGATCCGCAAGGCGGTGGACTCGAAGAAGTAGTCGGAACTGAGGTGCGGGTCTTCGGAATCAGTGGAGGCTCGCATCTCCTTCGCTTTGGTTGATTGATCAGCCGCTGAGCAGCGCCAGGTCTTTGTGCTTGCGTTCGTCGATTCACCGGGCGCCGGGAGCGAAGTTACCAAAAAGACGCCGGCGGGAGTCGAACCCGCTTCGAACTGCTTTGCAGGCAGTCGCCGTGCCGTCTGGCTCCAGCGTCAAATGTCCTTGCCAGGAATTGAACCTGGTCCTCGACCTTCGCAGGGTCGCGTGCGAATCCGGAACACTCCAAGGACAAGCAACCGAGCACAGCTGCCTTGAATGGCAGCCGTGCGCAGGGCGGTAGTTTCGTAAAGTAAAGTGCCTCGCCGAGGAATCGAACCTCGTCTTGCAGTATCGAACACTGCCGTGCTGATCCGGCACACTCGCAAGGCAAGCAACCTAGCACGCGACACCGACGTGTCGCGTGCCCAGGGCGGTAGTCTCTATCCACGCAGCAGCCCGTCCAGGAGTCGAACCTGGTCCTACGGTTTAGGAAACCGCTGTGCGCTCCAGAACACTTACGGGCTACAAGTATCCCGACCTGGATTCGAACCAGGGCCCGGACCTTCGGAGGGGCCGATGCAAATCCACTACACCATCGGGATTCGTCTTCTTTTAAGAGCCGACGACTGGATTCGCACCAGCATGAGCCTGTTTACAAGACAGGAGCCTTTCTCAGTCGAGCCACGTCGGCCAAGCACGAGCGCGAGGAGTCGAACCCCGTCCGTCAGCTTTGGAGACCGACTGCTCTCCCAGGAGCACACTCGTTTAAGAGCTTTCTATGTTGGACGACTCGCGAGAAGCGTTTCAGTTTCCTCATTCCAAATCCCATATAACGTGTCCTTGTTTTGCGGGCCAAACCAAAGCTCTGTGTTGCCATACTTGTAGATCGAAGGTGTCCGATGTTTCCGAGACGTCCCGCCCATCGAGTCGGGTTGACCTAATGCTGCAACAACTTGTTCACGGGACATGCCAAGATTCACCCTCGCAAGAATGTCCTTGGGTGTGTGCTCTGTCATCGTTGTGACCTCGGTAAGCCCGGCACAGCGGTGTCGCTGTGCCGGGCATTTCATGGCTACTTCTCCAGCGGGACGTTCCAGTACGTCTCGCTGATAAACTTCGACCAGCTTTCGATCCGCCGGTTGTCGCGGGCGTAAAACGGCTGCCACATCGGACGCACCGGCGCAGTGCGCAGCTTCATGCCTGCCTGGCGCGGCGTGCGGTCGGCCTTCCGCTTGTTGCAGTCGATGCACGCCAGCACGCAGTTCTCCCAGGTTGAGGTTCCACCGTGCGACCGCGGAGTCACGTGATCGATCGTCAACTCATCGCTGCCTGGCTGGCAGCCGCAATCCTGGCAGGCCCAATGGTCCCGCTTAAAGATATTGCGACGGCTGAAGCTGACAGCGGCGTTCGGCAACCGGTCGTAGTCGGCCAGCACGATCACCTCCGGAACGCGCAGCCGCAGCCGCACGGCCTGGATGAACCGCTCGTCTTCGTTCGGCCGCAGCTGCGACCAGTCGTCCCAGGTATAAAGCTGGAAGTTATTGGGATCGACCACGCGCGCAGCGTCGTTCCACAACAACACCAGCGCGCGAGCCACCGTGGCCACGTTCACCGGCTGCCAGTTGCGGTTGAGCACCAGCGTCGGATGTTCCATTACTTTTGCGACCATCGTCCACTTCCTTCTTTGCCAGCCTTTATCAACTCAAAGGTCGATCAGCGTCGGCCAATTACTCTCGAACTGCCTGCTTGTCTTCGAGCCTGCGACGACGCCGAGCCGCTTCCTTAACCTCATCTGTGAATCCCCAATGTTCCATACCAGAATGGCCACGACGGCCACCACTTCCACCCTCTGTTGGACCTTTAGGAATTCCCATGACCTTGCCTTTCCAGTTACTTCGATGAGGGTGCCCGAACGGAGTCGAACCGATGCCTTCTGGTTCACAGCCAGACGTGCAGAAACCGCTACACTACGGACACCATATTGCGGACCGCCGCCCATTGTGAGCGACGGTCCGCTGTCATTCAGTCGAGATACGCCATCCGCGTGAACGTCTGTTGCGCCGGATCTTGACGGACCTCAGTGTTCTGTACGACCCGATGCCAAACTTGCAGGCGAATCGTTGCGTGGTCCGGATGTGAAACCGCTCCACGCGCGAACGTCTCGTTGGCTTCTGATTTGTACAGCCATTCCACGCGGTGAGGCTTTCCGCCGTCGCGCGCCAACTGTCCGTTGCGGACCGCAAGGTCTCCCACGTGCATCATTGGTCGCGGCAGGAAGAACCACTCACCTTGGCGCACGTACGCCGCCGTCTTGCGACGATAGCGGCGATGCTTCACACCCATACGCTTCTGCTCGCGCAGCACGGCGGCCGGCTTGAGCGCCTCAATCGCTCCGCGCACGGTCATCGTGCGACGAGAGAATGGCAGCGCTGCCACGAACCAGTGCTGCTCGTCGTGACCACACAGGTAACGGCCGCTGATCGGCAGTCGGAATCCAGTCACATCAAGCACCAAGTGCCGATGCTTCGGCTTCACGTCGAGGGCCTCGGCCGAGATCGTGTCCGACCACGGGTAAGACAGCACGAACGCTTCACGATCTTCCTCTTGCCGGACATTGATCTCGAACCGTTCATCCGCAGAGCCGATAATCAATTCCGCGCCGATTGCGTCGAACGCCTGCCGGATCTCAGTAGCCATTTCCTTTCTCCAATTCAAATGAATTCAACTAGCTGCATATTGCAGCCCGTTACCCAAAACGTTCGCCAACGTCGTTCATCAAGTGCCCCGACCAGGATTCGAACCTGGAACGCCTTGTTAGAAGCAAGGTGTGATCATCCCTTTCACCATCGAGGCGTTGGGTGGCTAATTGGGCCAAAGTGCGACTTATTTCAAACTCTGCGACGCTCCCTATAATGTCCGCATAAACGTTCGCCAGTCTTGGGATCACGATTGATGACCAACCCGCAAATTGCTCGCATGCGGCGACGCGAAGAGCACTACGAGCGCTTCTTCGGTCCGATGGAAGACGCCGTTATGGACTCAACAGATTTCAAAACACCGCACATCGACATATATCAATTCAGCCCGCGAGGGGACCGAGAATTCTGGACGCTCGTTACCGGAGGCATGAGTGATCTACGACAACCACGGATTCCAGAAGGTATGCATCCCCGCGCGGAGTTATTCCTCTACGCATCCCAACCTGAGCCGTGGATGTTCGACGTTCTTAAAGGCCTGGCCGATATGCCGTTCGACGACGATACATACATTCATTGGTGGCACACCGTTCCGAATGGGAAACCAATGACGGCCAAGCCTTCACTTTTGACGAATTTCTTTTTCTTGCCCCCAAAGATGGAAGTGCCTGCGTTCAACACCCTCGCAATCGATGGAGACCTGGTGGACATGCTTTGGATGGTTCCAATTTCCGACTCTGAGCGTACTTTCAAGGTTGCTCATGACGGTTACTCATTGAAGGATCTTTTTGACGAACAGCAGCTCTCCCCGATCATCAACGAGTCACGCTCTTCACTGGTCTGACATCAAGCGGAAGGCAAGGGATTTGAACCCTCATCCCGCGAGCGGGAACCGCCTTAGCAGAGCGGCGCGGCCAACCATATCCGCCTACCTTCCGTATTCAGTGGACCGCCGGGGAGTCGAACCCCGATTTCCTGGTTGCAAGCCAGGTGTCGTCCCGTTGGACCAGCAGCCCATATCGATTTGTTGCAGAGGTCCGTCCGGGATTTGAACCCGGCCTTCCTCCGTACCGAGGAGGCGTGCCGCCGAAAACACCTACAGACCAAACATCTAAGTGATCCCGCGACCACCGCTGCGCGGCGGTGCCCGAGTTGAACCATCGCTCTCCTGGGTGTCATCCAGCCGTCTTAGCCGTTGGACCACGAGATCGTATGTCAGTGACCGAAGTGAGCGTCGAACTCACAAAATCACGAGGCTCTCAACCTCGCCGCTTTTCCGTTTTGCGTAACCGGCCATGAAGGCGCGCCTGCCCCTCGCGCGCCAAGTTGCAGGCTCGGGTGTCGCACCCGACGTTCCGGGCTTATGAGGCCCAGTTGAGCGCTGGCTCGCCTGCGTCGATTGAATGACCAAGGGGAGATTCGAACTCCCACGCCAAAAAGGCACGACGTTCTGAGCGTCGCACCGACCAACCTTCGGTCGGTGCCCGCCAGTTCCATGACTCGGTAATGTTGTCTGCATCTAGTGACCCGTGCGGGAATCGAACCCGCCTTGGCGGCTTGAGGGGCCGCTGTCCTACCGATAGACGAACGGGCCAAAGTGAGTTGTGAAGGAATCGAACCTCTCGCCGCCCACTTCGCTTCTTTTGTGACGACGGCTTTACAGGCCGCCACGAGGAGCACAACCCATTGAGTGGCACAGGCGGGAGTCGAACCCGCAGACGATCGCGAAGGTTTGAGCTTCGCCGCTTTTCCAGTTTGCGTACTGCGCCATTGCATGTAGATTCGAGCACGTCCGTCCGGCGCCATATCTTGTCGCGTGATACACGGCGTTCGCGTGCAACGATCAAAAAGCGTCCTCGACGGGATTTGAACCCGTGATCTCCTACGTGACAGGCAGGCGAGCACTCCAAGCTGCTCCACGAGGACGAATTGTTTTTCAGTAGCTCAGGTGGGACTCGAACCCACAGCATCCCTGGTTCTAAGCCAAGGTGGTCTGCCAATTGCCTACCGAGCCATGTAAGTGCCCCGGGCCGGATTCGAACCGGCATCCGCGCGGGTTTAAGCCGAGCCGCTCTACCAGTTGGCGTACCGAGGCGTAAGTAAGTAGTCCCGGATGGAATCGAACCATCGTTGCCTGGGTGTAGGCCAGGAGTCGTTGCCCTTGGACCACGGGACCATTTCAAGCGGAAGCGGTGAGACTCGAACTCACAAACGGCTTTGAGCCGTCACCTGTTTTCAAGACAGGCTCCTCATCCGGCCGGATCACTTCCGTTCTCAAGCTGCGGGGGTTGGAATCGAACCAACATCAAGACGTTCAGAGCGTCCCATCCTGCCGTTAGACGACCCCGCAGTAATTCCGTCACGCTGTCTTAAGAGCTCGGGGAGAAGGAGTTGAACCTCCACAACCTGGTTCAAAGCCAGGCGGCCTGCCGTTAGCCGATCCCCGAATAATTGGTGGCGGTTTACTTATTCACGGATGGTTTCAAAGCAGACATAATTCAAGACGACTGGCCTACGATGATTCAATGAGTGATGCCCTCCGGGTTGACTAAGCGATGAATCCACTATCTGCCGTGTGTTGCCAACGAAACGCAGACCCTGACTGTCAGCGAGCACAGATCGAAGCGTTAATTCGCGATGGAGCAGATGTGCAAGAGACAGACAAGAATGGTGTCACTCCTCTGCATCACGCGGTTCGTTTCAGAAGTCCTGCGGCTGTTGAGGCACTCCTCAAGCACGGTGCTGCGGTAAATCAGCCGTGCAAGCGCTCGGGAGGAACGGCTTTACACCGCGCGGTTACATCTACTGGGGCACCAGGCACTGCGCACAAAGGTGCGGAAGCGAAACAGATCATCGCGATCCTTTTGCAATACGGCGCCGATCCATCGATCAAGAACAAGTTGGGTAAAACCCCAGCGGACTACCTGCCGGACGATGAATCACGCCGGACCTTAAATTCCAAATGAATACGGATGTTTCGGCATTGCAGATCGATCCGCCACCGAATGAATCGAGAAGTGCCCTGCGAGAATCGAACTCGCCTATCCAGCTTGGAAGGCTGGCGCCTTTGCCGCTCGGCCAAGAGCACGAGAAGCGGAAGGAGAGGGAGTCGAACCCTCAAGGCTTTCGCTCGACTGTTTTCGAAACAGCTGCCATCACCCATTGGCTTGTCCTTCCGTTAATCAAAGCTGCGGCGGCAGGAATCGAACCTGCGAAGGGGCGCTTAACAGGCGCCTGCCTGTACCAGCACAGGCCCCACCGCAATAAGTCAGAGTGGCAGGATTTGAACCTGCGATCTCAAGCTCCCCGAGCTTGCGCGATGCCAGGCTTCGCTACACTCTGATGCGAGTCAGGGTGGTCGGATTTGAACCGACGTTCTCCTGCGCCCGAAGCAGGCGGATTACCAGGCTATCCCACACCCTGAAACTGAAGCGCCCAGCGGGAGTCGAACCCGCACTTCCGCCATGGCAAGGCAGTAGGCTGCCGCTACATCATGGGCGCATCGAATCGCTGGTCGAATTGTCAAAGAACACTACAGAGCACCGGACCACGGCTGCGCCGAGGTGCCCGGACTCGAACCCACTTCGCCGCATTACGGGTGCGGAGTCCTCGCCGCTGGACGACCAGTGCTTATCTCAATCAGTGGGACCAGAGGGACTTGAACCCTCACCGACCTGGTTAAGAGCCAGGCGTGCTGCCGCTAACACCTTGATCCCATTTCGTTTTCTTCTCGTTCAGCGCGCACAATCGGCGCGGAGGGAATCGAACCCTCGACCTGGTCCTTATAAGAGACCTGCTCTCACCACTGAGCTACGCGCCATCAGTGGGGTCGAAGGGAGTCGAACCCTTACCATTCCGCTTAAAAGGCGGAAGCGCTACCGTTACGCCACGACCCCAAATGTCGGGTGAGGCGTATGCGTTTGAGCCGCGTGCGTGTTGCCAACGTCGTGTCTCCGTTCTTGAAGTTGTTTGGTTCAGTGGTAATCCTGAGAATCGAACTCAGCGCCACCTGGATATCAGCCGGGTTTGGGCAACCAGCCCTCGACTACCAAAGTCACTTTCGTTTTCAGTCGGGATGGCCGGAATCGAACCGACACGGTCGTATGCCCAAAACACGCGGGCGTGCCATTGCCCAACATCCCGTTGTTGTTTGCTCTCCAGTTCAGTAGCTCGTATGGGAGTCGAACCCATCTCTCCGCCTTGAAAGGGCAGTATCCTCAAGCCGATAGACGAACGAGCCATGTTTTGTTGCCGTCAGCGCGCACCGACCAACCTTCGGTCGGTGCCCGGCGCAGTGGGTCGGGAGGCGCTCGAATCCTCGTCTCCTGGTTTTCAGCCAAGCGCTAAGCCGTCTCAGCTACCGACCCAGATTTCGTGTTGTGTTTTGCCGCTGCCGGCAGGCCAATAAAAAAAGCCCGATGTCCTTGTGACACCGGGCTTTGGCAGCCAGAACGAACTGAAGGCCAAGCGTCACAAGCGAAGAGGTAGCGCGGAGGTATTACCTCGCAGCGATTGATCTCGCTGCGCGCAATAACTCCCGGCTATCCGTTCTTGAATCAGGCTTGGTCGTAAAAAGATCATTGCGGGAAAAATCCAAACAGGCGTGTCATTTCGAGCCGTCCGCTACGCCGCGGCCTCAACCCAACTAAACACCTTAGACGCCGAAGGAGTATCGCAGGTTCACAACAAAATCCTCGTATTTTGAGCACAACCTATCAACTGAGCGTCTGCCGCGGGTAGTTCATCATCGTTCAACGGTACGTCTGGCCGCTAATATCTGATAGCAGGTTAGACCATCCGTTGTACGAATTTTCTTGTTCAACCGAGGACTCAGCCATGACGAAAGCCAGCGATGACCACTGTCGCCAGTCCCTGCGTCTATTGGCGGAAGGATACGCCGCAATTGTCGCCCAGTACGAACGAACGATTGCGTTGCTAGAAGCGGAGCTCTCTCGCTCCTCCCATTCGCAGGATGACGACGTTCATTCCACTGCGCCGCGCGCACCTCAAGCGGTTGCTGGAAAGCGCTAAAGTCATCAAATACATGGCCCAGCGGCATCCTGAGATTCTGAGTCAGTTTCAGAGTCTAGTCGATTTGAAACAGATGGTGGAATGATATTACCTCTGTAACAATGCTCAATCACGAGGCTATGCGAATTGTCCAGCGGCCACTGCGCCAGCCCCGGAATTAGAACGCTTCATAGTTCAGGAAATCCGCGGCCTGGCGGAGGATCCTAAGCTCGGCGAAATGGTCTCGGCAATTGAGGCCTCGGACGAAGAAACGTCTGTCGCCAATTTGAGCGATGCTCGTATGGCGCTTCGGTGGTTTAGTGATGCCTGGGAAGGATGGACTCCGAGAGAACAAACCACAAGGCTTAATCAGCTCGTGCGCGTCATTGAATACGACGGGCGCGCCGGCGCAGTCGAGATCAGGCTCAGGCCTGAGTCTGTTCGCAGACTGCTTTCTGAAATTCCAGCGGAGGATGCAACTACATGAGTGAGGATCTAGTCGTTCGCAGAATCTTTCATGTCGAACGCGTGAAACAGGGCCGCAAACTACTCCAGAACGGCGAGGCGCCTGGGCCAGTGGCTGCGATTCCAAGAATCGCGAGACTGATGGCGCTGGCGATCAGATTTGACACGTTATTGCGTGATGGAACCGTGGCAAGTCAGGCCGAACTCGCGCGTCTGGGGCATGTGACCCGCTCACGGCTTTCTCAGATCATGAATCTGACGCTTCTAGCGCCAGATATCCAAGAGGCATTGCTGTTCTTATCGCTAGCAGACTCGCGGCCGATCTGGCTCGCACAATTGCAACCGATCGCCGTAATCGCCGATTGGAGATTGCAACGGCGGCTTTGGTTCCAACTCATTGCAAAGCCCAAGGCATGACCCCTTTCGTGCCAGTTTTTGAATGCCTGCTGGTTCGTCCGAAGTGCGACTACTAACCGCCATTTTTTGCAGTTGAGCAACTGGCAGTGTGGGCGCTTTAGGCAGCGAGGTTTCCTGGGTCGTAGGATATGACCGCTTTTTTGGGGTTTGGACGCATTTTATGGCCAGGATAAGGCCCAAATGCGACCGCCTTCGCCCCTTTCATGTCGATTCTGCGCGTCAACTTCAGGGTCGCTTTAAAGGATGAACAGGCGAGAGTTTGTGGCGATTGAAAGCGCATGCTTCGGCTAGTTCCGAGTCATCAAGGTGGCTCTCCATGGCCGGTTACGAGAGCGTTTTGGGCGCAAAATCGAATGTGCAAATACGGACATATTTGGACATATTTTCGGAGATTTTGGCGATCGTGCGGATGTCTGCGCTGGGAATTGCGACGCGCCAGTTAGCGTCGACTTGAGGGCCAAGATGGCTCGCTGGAAGTGGGTCACGTGCGCAGGCTGAATTGAAACCAACGACGATTGAGTGTCGGCGTATCCATGCCTTCAATCGTATCATGGGAGCGACCAGCGGCGAAAACGGTTTCGCTACATCGGGCGCCTGCGCTAGTCCTTTAGCCACGGGACAATGGACGGCATTCCATTGCGCGAAACTTCTTAGGACCCATGCTCGAAACCGCTGCTTGCT
>Ga0268266_10003187_pt1 | contig 16624 bp, 13 predicted proteins | sample KBSS13metaG_FD_190356 | JGI IMG/M metagenome (GOLD analysis project Ga0268266, IMG submission 190356) | Switchgrass rhizosphere microbial communities from Kellogg Biological Station, Michigan, USA - KBS S1-3 metaG (SPAdes) (version 2) | ecosystem: Host-associated > Plants > Roots > Rhizosphere...
CCCGGGGGGTGCGGCTGGTGGGGAGCTTGGCATGCATGTTGTCCCACTGTAGCACCCTGGGGGTTGGTGCCGCGCGTCGGCGGTGGTAGTGACGTCAGCGCGGCGCCGGCGGACTCGGCGGCGATGCTGGCGCCGGCGGACTCGGCGGATTCGCGGAGGTCGGCACTTGCTCAGTGGCCGAGTCCTGCTCGAGGAGTTCGCGTCCGACACGCAACTCGCGAACACGGACTCACAGCGTGCACACGCCGCGGTCGGTTTCATCGAAGTGGAGCGCCTGGTGGCCTGTCGGAAAGTGCTTTAGCACTTTCGCGTAGTTCATTGATTTGCGGGATTAAAATGGCGTCCCCAGCGGGATTCGAACCCGCGTTACCGCCGTGAAAGGGCGATGTCCTAGGCCTCTAGACGATGGGGACGCTGTGTCAAAGCAATGCCGGCGGCCACTCGGCAGGGCGCGCAGATTACACACATTGGGGTCCGGGGTCCATGCGATCAACGAGGGTCACCAATGCAATGGCTTGTCCGCCGGCTTGCGACGCGTTTGCACTCGTCTGGGTAGCTGGTTGGCAGCCAGCTCGGCATCGACGATGTGGTCCCGGGTCCAGTGAGCCAAGTCCTGCAGGGTTTTGCTTCTGCGGGCCTTCAGGCCCGGGGGGCAGACTCGGGTAAGCGTCGGGGAAACTCGTCGGGTAACGACGTCGACGAACACGTGCGATCGTCACGTATCGAGGGGGATATCGTCCCAGTCGTGGGGCATGCCGATGATCCAGTCGAGTGCGTGGCGGCGGAGCTGGATGAAGGCTTCGGGGAGTGGAAAGGAAGAGCCATCGAAGCGGGATTGGCGGGCGGACCAGTGGAGGCGGTAGTTGAGATCGGCTCGGAGGTAGAGCTCGTCGAAGGAGCGGAGACGGGCCGCGCGGATGGAGGGATGAGGGTCGCCGTCTCGGAAATGGGAAGCCAACGCGGGCGGGCATTTTTCGAGCGGACCGGTGTCGAGTAGACCCATGGCCCACGCGCAGCCGTGGACCGCTTCGGCAAGGCAGGCGGCCCAGGCTTTGTCAGAGTGGGAGAACTTGGATTTGTGAAGCAACGCGCGCTCGCGAGGTGTCAGGAAGTCCAGCAGGTCGATGGCCCTGAGCCGGTCGAGGATATTGTCGGCGCTGAGCCCGTATCCAACACCGATCACCTGGCTGAGCACCCAGGCGCGAGTCGCTACCTGCTGCGGCGACCTGGGCCGAAGTTGCGACGGCTGTTCGATATGCGGCAACGCCGGATTGACCGCAACACCGAGGACCTGCAGCAACTGCTCATTTTGTTGTTTGACGTCGGATGCGTTCATCGGATCCGCAACCGGTTTCGAGCTACCATGCACGCCATCATGCCCATTACGCCCTTCCACTTCGGCCCGGGCGCAGCCATCCATGCGGCCGCGCCACGATATGTCAGCTTCCTAGCGTTTTGCGCGGCTAACATTCTTATGGATATCGAGCCGCTGTACTACATGCTAACCCAACAATACCCGTTGCATCGATTTTTCCATACTTATATCGGAGCTTCCCTGGTTGCCGGAGCCACCGTGGCGCTGTTTGTGGTAGGCCGCCGAATAGTCGGGAATCAATCCTGGCCCAGCACGAGAGCAGTGGCATGGGGAGCCGCATTGGGTGCCTACTCGCATGTCCTGTTGGACAGCATCATGCACCGGGACATCAGGCCGCTTGCGCCCTTCTCCGACGCCAATCCGCTCCTGGGAGCCATATCCCTTTCTGCGCTGCACTGGACATGTCTGGTATCGGGCGTCATTGGCGCCCTCACAGTTGCTTGGTCAGCCTCACGCACGCCATCGTCCCACCCGAGCTGAGGGTGTGTTCGCCCCGAGAGACGACCGAGTAACCGTGTCGCAAGTAGAACGGTTCGGCGGTGATGGATGAGTTGAAGGTGAGTGATGGGCAGCCCGCGGCGCGCGCGATGTGCTCGAGCTCTTGCAGGATCGCCGATCCGACCCCCAAGCCGCCGGCGTAGGCCGATACATAGAGCGCGCGTAGCTCGTTATTTGAAGTGATGAGCTCGCCAAAACCGACAATCGTGCCGGAGGCGATTTCGGCCACCACGGTGGTGTCCCGCGGGCTGTACAAATTGACCCGTTCTGTGGTCACCGGCGGCGACCACTCGTTCAGAGTGGGCGGGGGGTAATCGTTGCACGCGATCTCGTGGACTGCCGAATGATGGCATTCCAGGATCGCCCTCGCGTCGCGGGACGTTGCGCGACGAAGCGTGATTCCATTCACCGGAGCGTTCACTTGGCAGGCCCCCATTCGACCGTGCTCGGCACGGGAAGCCCCAAGCGTACTCCAGGTCGCGTTGCGTTACGACCGCCAAGCGGTGTTGGTATGTCAGCTCACCAGCACCTTGGAGAGCAAGGCGGCACCGTCTCCCTTGGGCCTGAAGCCGTGCGCCGAATAGAAGCCCCGCGCCGATACCGTGCTCTCCAGCGACAACTCCCGGATTCCCTGTCGCCGCGCCTCAGCCTCGAGGCCCGCGAGCAGCGCGCGCCCTACCCCTGTGGATTGAACCTCGGGGAGCAAGTAACAGAGCAGAATTCCGCCGGTGGCGCCTAACGAGGCCACACCACAAACGGCGCCACGGACCTCCGCGACCACCATGAAGGCGCGCGGGGATTCAATCCATGTACGGACGTTTTCAGCCGTTTTGTTTTCCAGCCAGGCGCCGAGCACACCCGGGTCGTTGCGGTGGTCTGCAACGCATAACTCCGTAATCGACCGCCGCAGTACGACGACGATGGCATCTGTATCGTCCAACCTGGCTCTGCGGATCTCACTCATACCTGAGTGCCTCAACCGGCCGGGTTCGGGCCACCATCAACGCATGTCCCGACACCGTCGCTAGCGCGATGATCAGCGCCAACGCACTCGCAGCCACAAATGCCAATGGGTTCAGATCAACGTGATAGGCGAACCCCTGCAGCCAGCGATGCATACAGAAGTAGGCAAGCGGCCACGCGATGAGGTTTGCCCACAGAACCGGCTGCGTGAACTGCCAGCCAAGGAAACGCAGGATGTCCCAGCGGCTCGCTCCCATGACCTTGCGCAGCCCGATTTCGCGCGTGCGGCGCTCAGCTGTGAACACGGCAAGTCCCAACAAGCCCAATGACGCAGTAATCACCGCGACGCCAGAGAAGATGGAGAACAGAGTTGATTGCCGTTGGATGTCCGCATAGGTCTCGTTCACCCGTTGGCTCAGGAAAGAGCCGTCAAACGGCGTGTCCTTCGTCTTCGCCCAAAGGGTCCTCACGGTTTGCATGGTTTCCGGAATGGTATGCCCATCGAGCTTCAGTACCGTCATCCACCACCCCTCCGGTGCAATGTAGTACACCGTCGGCTCGATCGCGTCTCGCACCGAGCCCACCGAAAAATCAGGCACAACTCCGATGATCTGCGAGCTCTGAGGTGCGGATGACTTCAGTTGATCCAGGCCGGGACCGAGAATCCGCGACCAGAGCCGATACTGGTTGATGGCGGCGGCCGGTTTGGCATAGCCCAGAGCTCGCGCAGCGGTCTCGTTCACGATGAAGGCGGGATTCTGAGTGCCATCGTCGGTCCGGCGTCGCAGCAGATCGTCCTCACCCCGATCCGGCGCGAACAGGCGGCCGGCGGTGGGCTGTACACCAAAGAGCTCGAAGAAGCCGTAATCAACAGGCGCACCGCGCATCGCAACGGTGCCGCCATCACGCGACTCGAATACAACACTGAAGCGGTCGTACGCAAGAGCCGATCCGGATGAACAGCTTGCCGCCAGAACGCCACGAACGTGAACCACGGAGTCTCTGAAGGCCTGAGGACAACCGGACCCGGTGACGAAGATCTGGTCCGTCGGAAAGCGCAGGCGATCCTGCATCGCGTATTGGATCTGATGTTGGATCGTCATCGTCGATACTATCAGCGCAATGAGAGTGCCGAATTGAAACACCACCAGCGCCTGCCGCAAGCGGCCTGAGCCGCCGGGAAGAAACACCACTCCCTTCAGCACCGCTCCGGGCCGGAACATGGACAGGACGAGCGCCGCGTAGGCCGAGGCCGCACAACCCGTCACCAACCACACAGCCAACAGCGCAGCCCCGAGGCGCGGCTCGCGAATGTAGTCAAATACGATTTGCCGCTGCAGAAACTCATTGAGCATCGGGAGAATCAATTCGACCGCGACGACCGCGATCAGCAGCGCCAGCAGCGCGTAGCACAGACATTCGGTAAGAAACTGCACGATAATCTGCCGTCGGGTGGCACCCTCGGCCTTGCGGACACCGACTTCCAGCGCCCGTCCGGCGGCTCTTGCCGTCATCATGCTCACGAAATTGCTGGCAGCAATGAACAGAATCAACACCGCGATGCCGGTGAGCGTCTCCACGGTGCGCATGTCCCCATGCGGCTTCATGTCCGCAATGCTGCCCGGCTGCAGGTGTATTTCAGGCAGCGGGATCAGATTGAAGTGGTACGCCTTGAAGATCGGGATGCCGCCAAACGTGCCGGGGACGTGGCGGTGGGTGAATTCGGGCAAGGCGGCGCGGAGTCGCTCGATGTTCGCGCCGGGTTTCAGCCGGATATAAGTGTAGGTGTTTTCCGGCCGAATCGCATCCGGACTGGCATTGATCGCATCATAGACCGACAGCTGCGAGTAACTCGAGATTCCTGACGCATACATTTCCGCATTGAAATGGGTGTTCGATGGCAGGTCTTCCAGAACCGCCTCGACGTGCAGGACATGCTGGCGATCAACCTCGAGCGTTTCACCGATGACATTGTCACGCCCGAAGTAGCGCCGGGCTGCCGTGCGGGTCAAAACCAGGGAATCGGGCTTGCTGAGCGCAGCACGCGGATCTCCGACATAGGCCTTCAGGGGGAATACGTCGAAAAAGTTAGGATCGGCCCAATCGATCAGATCGGTGTTATCGATGTTGCCGTGCCGGATCGCGACCTGGGCCGGGCCGAGCCGGGTCACCGCCTCAACCTCTGGAAAATCCAGCTTCAGAGCCCCGGCAATATGGGAAGCGGTCACCGCGATGCGCAGCGGCCCCTCTCCGGGTGGATTGATAACCTCGGTGATGTTGTAGATGCGGTCGTGGTCGGGCAGGAACCGGTCATAGCTGTATTCATCGCGCACAAACAGCGCGATCAGAATGACAGCTGCGAATCCCAATGCAAGACCCAGGATGTTGATGATGGCGTAGACGCCGTTGCGCAGGAGGTTGCGGAGCGCGGCGGCCAGGTAGTTGTGCAACATCGCCGTTACACCTCTGAAGCGTCGACGAATCGGCCGTCGAGCATGTGCACCACCCGATCGGCGCGATTGGCATGTGCCTCGGAATGCGTGACCATGATGATGGTCGTTCCACTCTTGGCAACACCCGACAACATCTGCATCACCGTGTCGCCATTGGCCGTATCCAGGTTGCCGGTCGGCTCATCGGCCAGAATGACCTTGGGATCCGACACCAGGGCCCGCGCTACGGCCACACGTTGCTGTTGGCCGCCTGACAACTGTTTGGGAAGGTGCTTGGCGCGGTGTGCCAGGTCGACCCTCTCCAGGGCCGCTGTCACGCGACGGCGGCGCTCAGACGTGGGCACCCGCCGATAGATCAATCCAACTTCGACGTTCTCGGCCACATTGAGATCGTCGATGAGATTGAAGTTCTGGAATACAAACCCCACGCCGGCCCGGCGCCGCAGCGTCAACTCCTCTTCGGAGCAGTGCGCGATATCCTCGCCCATGAACCAGTACTCGCCGGTGGTCGGCGAGTCGATGAGTCCCAGGATGTTGAGCAAGGTCGACTTGCCGCAGCCTGAGGGACCCATGACGGCGAGGAACTCGCCGGGTGCGACTTCCAGTGTCAGGTCATCGAGTGCGGCGGTTTCCACATCCTGCGCCCGGTAGACCTTGGAGACATGTTCGAGCTTCAACATATCCGTCCTCAATGTGTCAGAAGGATGCGGTCGGCTTTTTCCAGCGCCGCATAGTCCGAAGTAATCACCCGCTCACCGACCGACAGGCCGCTGAGAACCTCGAGCTGCTCGACGGTCCGCCGCCCCGGCCTGATGCGACGGCGTTGGGCCGTCTTCCCGTCCGGCGCCACCACGAAAATCCAATCGCCTCCGGTCCGCTCCAGGAAGGGACCGACCGGGACGATGCGCGCCGGACTGTCATCGCCCAGTTGCAGACGTCCCTGCGTGGTCTCTCCCGCGACGAGGTTTTCCGGTGTCGTGGTGTCGAAATCAAAGTCCACACGGAATCGGCCGTCATGGACCTGTGGATAGATGCGCTTGACGGTGACCTCCACCGGCTGACCGTGCAGATCCACATTGGCAACCTGGCCCATACGCACGCGGGCCAGATAAAACTCGTCGACGTCAGCCGAAAGCTTCATGCCGCTCGGCGGTGTCACTTCCGCCAGCCGCTGCCCCGCATCCTTGTGCTCCCCGACCTTGAGGTCAATCGCCGTGACACGGCCGGTTACGGGCGCGCGGACGATCAGTCCATCGAGGGTACGGTGAACGACCTCCAGATTGCCGCGCAGGATCGAGAGTTGCCGGTGGATGTCGGGAAGCAACCGATCTCGCAAACTGTCCTGGCGCCGGTTGCTGTCAGTTTGGATCGGCATCAGGCGCTGGTAGTAAGCCAACTCGTCGGCTATGACATCCCGCTGCTCCGCCGATTCCAGACCGCGTGTAACCAGGTTGTCCCGACGGGCGCCTGAGCGCTTCAGGCGAACGAGCCCGTACTCGACTTCCGCCAACGCACGCTCGTTCGACAGCTTGTTCTGCTCCAGCGCAATCTCATTCTGCTGCAGTTGGGAGATGGCCTGATTGAGCTGCGACTCCTGTTGAATCACCGAGAGTGCCAGATTGGTGTTGCTCAGCTCGATGATCGGTTGTCCCTGCTGGACCAGGTCGCCCGGTTCAACCAACACACGATCGACGCGCCCCCCGTCGACTGCGTCGACATACAGCGTCTCGCGAGGTACTACACTCGCCCGCAGGGGGATCAGATCATGGAAGATCCCCTGCTCGACCGTTGCGAAGGTGGCTTGTGCCGCGGGAAGTCGCAGGGACTGCACGCCCGAATTGATGAAGACCTCGATGGCGCCCCAGATCACACCGCTCACGAGCACGCCCGCCAGCGCAATCCGGCCGCCGAGCGAAAAGCGGCTCGGCGCAATTTTTCGATCCATCCCTGAGGCCGAGACTGCCATGCATGCCTACTTGGGTTTGCGTTTGAGCTTGCCGGCGATGGCGGCGAGCTGGTTTGCGTCGAGCACGGCCGCATCCACGAGGCCTGCCAACACGCGCTCGATGGAACCGCCGCAGAAGCGGTCGACTATGCCCTTCACCGCGCTGGCGGCCGCGGATTCGGCCGATTCCGTGGCCCGATACAGGAAGGTGCCGCTTTTCACCGTGTGGGTGACATAGCCCTTCTGCTCCAGCCTGCGCAGTACGGTTCGGATCGTGGCGTCCTTGAGCTTCCGCGCCACCTGCTTGCCGATATCCAGCGCGGTCAGCTCGCCGTGCTTCCACAATATGGTGAGCAGCTCGTGCTCGAGATCACCCAGCGGGGGTGAGGCGCGCTTCATCGTGTGACTTCCGGTAACATGTGACGGCTTGTAACACTTCGGTCCGAAACTTTCCACTGTTCCAGGCATTGAATGGGGAGGTTCTCGATGAGGTGAGTCTGATGGACGACAAGGCGATTCATCGTCTGAACGAGCATGCGCAGACGCTGGCGGAGAAGCTCGGAGTGCACGCCAGCGTCAAACTCGAGGAAGCGGATCGCTCGCAGATCGAGCCTACCGGGCCCAAGCTCGTGTTGACCGTCTACCATGACGCAAAGGACCGGCGGACCATCCATTTCCGCCTCGATCAGCCGAATCTGCTGGCGCGGATCGAGCAGGAGATACCGATGCTCGCGCAGGAGCTCGGCAGACACTAGGCTTCAGCGGGTGGGGTCCACGCGGAACTGCGCTCCGCCAATAGACAGAACTTTCCACTGCGGCATTACCGCAGAGAACTCACCTTTCCGCATTCCGTCCTGAATCTGGGTCAAGGTAACACCGTCAGGGATATCGTTTGAGACGCGTCCGATGTATCTCCAATCGCCGTCGTGCTGCTCAAACGCCCAGCCGCCGTACAAGGCCGCAAAAACAAACTCGTCGACGCCGTCACTGTTGAGGTCCACAAAAATGCCGACACAGTTGCCGGCAGCACACGACTGATACAGTGATTCGTCAGGCGCTTTTTGCCACTGCGCCGCCAGGTCATCCACCAGAGGATCGGCGAGTTTGCGGCCCACCGGATAAATCACCGCCTTGTCGAGCGTTCTACGAAATGCATCATAGCGGGACTCTTGGAAAGCGGCGCCACGATATTCCAGCGCCAGGGCGATCGCAGCTCGCTGCCGGATGTCATCCGCTGCCGGCCCGACCGCCAGTTGTTTCAAACGCGCCTGGCCGTAAGTTCCGCTGTCGAACCGCAGATAGACAAACGGGCTGCCGGCCCCACCCCGCATTTCAGCTTCCGACAAAGTCCGGCTCAGAATCCGTGCAAATTGGCTGTCGGCGGCGAGGCGCTCCGGTGCGAGCGCCGGAGTCAACGTTGTAGCAAGCACCGCCATCAGGATGATTGCGACGACAACATTGACTCGGGCCATCCCGCCCATCCAGGCAGCCCGATTGAATGCCGCAAAAGAATAACCCACGGAGTATAGAAACAGCGTACCGGCAACGATCCAGGCCCAACAGCGTTCCACGGTGAGACCATAGTGCCGGGTACGAACCCCCAGGGAGTAGATCGCTGTCGCTGAAATAACCGGCAACAGCGGTACCGTATAGCGCAATGCAACGGCGATCCATTGTGGATAGGGACGTTCGACCGACCCATCGCGAAAGGCTGCGTTCAGGAGCAGGACGATCACCGCCACCAACCAGAGCAGCCACACGGCACTGATGGCCCGCTCGCCGGTGAATACCAACCCGGGGAGCGAGAATACCAACGCCACCGTGAACAGAGTCAGGAGACAGCCGGCCACCATCGCCAGCCACTTCAGCACATTGAGGAGCTGCTCGAGCACGTCCGAGGTGAGCCTGTCGACAGATCCGATCAGGTGCAGGGCGATGCCGAACGTCACGGCCGTGACGGGATAAACGAATGCGGTTGAATTGAACACATCCCGGAAGAGCTGGATTTTCAGCATGCCGAACAAGGCCTGCCACAGCTCGAGGAGCAGCCAGAACAGCCCCGTGAACAGGGCCGCTTCCGCGAGCACGAGGAGGTTGCGCCAGGCATCGGCAAATAGATTCGCGTAAGGACCACGCCACCGGCCACCCGACAACCGCGCCTGCGCGAAGGGCAGAATCAACAGCCACAACACGGTGAGCGCCACCGTGAACAGGAAATGCCGGCCGAATTCATTGCTCAGCCGGATGGCCCCTTCGTGCCAACCGAAATAGAAGAAGATGCCTGTGATAACGAGAGCGAGAACCCACATGATGGCCATGCGCGCGTGCGCGGCCAACAACTGGACAGTCACGGGGCCGAAGAATACGCCGGCATAGAGTGCCGCGAGCCACGCGGGGTCGTGCAGTCTCGCATAGGAGCGGTCCAACGTCAGAAGGCCGAGCCCCTGCACCAGGGCAGCAGCGAGGATGAGCGGCAGGTTTGATTTGACAGAAGGCGTGGCGCTTTCGTTCATGAGCGCCACTATCGAGTCCAATTGTGGCAATCCGGTGGCGCTAGCCGGGCAACTGCTCTCCGCGTGTCTCCACGCACAACGGCAACAGGAATATCCCCAACACAAACGCAATAGCCGTCGCGGCTACGGGCATTCCGACACTGCCGTAGCTGTGCACCCCTGCCCCGATCAGGAAGTTGACGCCGGCGCCTACGAAGCGGCCGAAGGAGGTTACGAAAGCAAACGCGGTTGCGCGGATGGTCGTGGGGTATTGTTCGGGCAGCCATAGGCTGTACATGGCGAAGTTGCCGCCGAAGAAGCCGAGGAAGAACAGACTGCCAATGAACAGGTTGAGTCCGTCGGGAACGTAGAAAGCCCAACCGAAGCTGAGCCAGATACACACGGCCATCCCCAGGAAGAACAATGCCAGGGCACCACGGCGACCCAACTTCTCGGCCAACGGAGGGGCCACGAGGCAGCCGAGCACGGTGCCGATGGATAGCAACCCCGTGCCGAACGAGGCCAGCCGCGTGGCCTCCGCAGCGCTGTGCCCCGCCTTTTTGGCGAGAGTAATGATGGCAGACGGTTCGTACACTGCGCCCGCCCATAGACCGATGATTGAAACCGTGACAAGCGCGGCATTCAACATGGTCCGACGACGGTACCGCGGGGAGAAAATGCCGTCGCGCGCAGCTGACTGTGAGCGAACCCAACGGTCCGACTCCGACACTTTCGACAACGTGTAGATGGCCACCAGCACAGGGGCGCCCCCACAGAGGAACATGGCACGCCAACCCCAGGTTGCACCAACAGTAAAGTTCAACGCCGCGGCAAGGAAAAAACCGACGTAGTAACCCGTCTGCAGGTAACCCGCGCCCATCTTGCGCCGCGACTCGGGCCAGACTTCCGCCACATACGTGCCGGCCAGCGCCCACTCACCCCCGATCCCAACACCCGCCAGGAACCGGAAGACACCGAGCTCCCAGACGTTCTGGGCCAATGCCGCGGCGGCAGTGAAAATCGCATAAAACGCCACGGCAGCGGCGAGCGTTCGAGTTCGACCCCAGCGATCGGCCAGCGGGCCCCAGATCAGCGAGGTGCCCCACCCTGCCAGAAACACGGCAAACAACACGGAGCCGGCAAACACCACCGCGGGCGGCGCTCCGTCCAGGCCCGATTTCGGCAGGAGCTCGGTGAGCGCGGGGGCCAGTACCAGCGCGAAAATAAAGGAATCCATGCCATCGAGGGTCCACCCGGCCCAGGCGGCCCAGAACCCGCGAACCTGCGCACTCGTCAGCGGCACACGCAACGCGCCTTCCTGTCCCATAGAAGCGAGCCCCCTGAAGCGTTGCCGTTATGTCCCGCTCGCCGGCGGCGAGCCTGGCACATACAACTTGTCATTGGTCGCACGTAACACGTTCTTCTGTACCTTGCCCATGGTATTGCGGGGCAACTCGTGCATGAGCAATATGCGCTTGGGCAGTTTGTAGCGGGCGAGCCGGGAACGGATCGCTTCGAGTATCGCAGCTTCGGTCAACTGCGTGCCGGGCTGCAGCACAACGGCTGCGGTCACTCCCTCGCCGAAGTCAGGATGAGGGACGCCGAACACGGCGCTCTCCAGGACGCCGGGAATGGCATCCAACTCGGTTTCCACTTCCTTCGGGTAGACGTTGTAGCCACCGCTGATCACGAGATCTTTGACGCGACCGACAATGTGTACGTAGCCGTTGCTGTCGATCCTGCCGAGGTCGCCGGTCTTGAACCAACCGTCGGGGGTGAATTCCAGCGCGGTTTTTTCCGGTGCCTGCCAGTAGCCTGAAAATACGTTGGGGCCCTTGATTTCCAGGGTGCCGACGGCATCGGGGGTGGTGTCGACGGCACCCGTCTCAGGGTTGATGACTCTGACTTGCACACCGGGCAGGGGCGGTCCAACCGAACCGGGGACTCGGGCTCCTTCGTAGGGGTTGGAGGTATTCATCAGGGTCTCGGTCATGCCGTAGCGTTCCAGGATCTGATGGCCCGTGCGTCGGGAGAACTCCTGGTGAGTTTCGGCGAGCAACGGTGCTGAGCCCGACACAAACAGGCGCATGCGGCCGGTGGATTCTCGATTGAGGCCCTCCTCCTGGAGGAGCCGGGTGTAGTGGGTCGGCACGCCCATGAAGACCGTCACATCGCTGAGACGCCGCACGGCGTCAGCGGCATCGAACTTGGCTGGCAACAGAATCATGCTGCTGCCGGAGGCCAGCACGGTGTTGATTGCGGCGAATAAGCCGTGAACATGGAACAACGGCAAGACGTGGAGCAACAGGTCGTCGCTGGTGAAGCGCCAGGAAGCGGCAAGTGTCTCGGCGTTGGAGGCGAGGTTCCCGCGGGTCAACATGGCTCCCTTGGAGCGGCCTGTTGTACCGGAGGTGTAGATAATCGCCGCCGGCGAGTTGGGGCCGAGGCCTGAAGGGGGCTCGAATTGCCGCGTGGCCGGCGCGAGGTCGGGGTCGGTACGCCAGGCCAGGTCCATCAGCGAGCCACGGCCGGCTGCATCCAGGGTGAGGATGTGGTCAACCAACCCCAGTGGTGCGAGCGTCGCGACGTCCGCAGGATCGACGACCGCCACCTGCGGCTTTGAATCCGTCAGGAAATACTCAACTTCAGCGGCGGAGTACGCCGTGTTGATCGGCACGAAAACCGCACCCAGCCGCAGGCACGCAACGTAAAGAAGCACCGCCTCCGGCGACTTCTCGACTCTGACAGCGACTCGATCCCCCGGCACCACACCCAAGTTCTGCAGGGCGGTCGCGATCATCCGGGACTCATCGAGGAGATCAGCGTAGGGCCATTCCTGGCCATCCGAGGTTCGCATGAACAGCCGGTCCAGGGGCACCCGCTCGAGCCACTCACTGGGATCAGGAAACATCAGCGGACCGACTTCGCATCAGCTGTCCAATTGACGTACTCATCCGCCAGCCCACGCTGGTAGAAACCCCGTGCTGCCCGCAACGCCGTCAGGAGATCGACGATGATCCGGCGGGGATATTCCTCGCGGTGATCGCCGATCTTCAGAACCACCATCCCGCCCTGCTTGTCCGGCGGGGCCAGCGCAAACAGGATTTTGGTGGTCTTGGCGCTGGTAATTTTGACAACGAAGCCCTGCTCGCTGTCGCCGAGGATGGTGAGGACGTTTCGGTGGGCGACAGTCAGCACGACCACGCCCGGGTCCTCACCCGTCAATGAGTTGATCAGCGACTCGACGTTGTCGGAAGTGGGTTGCTTCTTGGAAAGCCTCGGACAAGCCAAGCGCTCCCAAGAGACCTCACGCGGCGTCGACGCCCAGGAGGGTTGGATCGGCATGAAGCAGACGGTCCGCAGCCAGCGGGGCTCCCGCGATTACTAAGAAGCCCTATGCTACTGACGATCCTACCGTCGTGTCAGCACCTTGGCCTTGGGCGACTTGGACCGGCAGACGCTCGAGGAGTGCTGTGAGCTTATCCAGATCCAATGGCTTCACCAGGTGCGAGTCGAATCCCGCCTCCCCGGAACGCTGTCGATCTGACTCTTGGCCCCAGCCTGTAAGTGCCACCAGGGTGATCCGACGGCCCCAGGGCTGAGCGCGAATACGTCTGGCGACCTCGTAGCCGTCGAGCTTCGGCATCCCGATGTCGAGCAACGCCACCTCCGGCAAGTGCCGCTCTGCAGACTCGAGCGCAAGCGCCCCGTTCGCAGCGCTGAACACCTCGTGTCCGCCGAGCTCCAGCAGCGTAGCCAGGCTCTCCAATGCATCGGAATTGTCGTCCGCCACCAGAATCCGGCGGCGAACCTGAACGGCTTCGGCCCCCGCATCTGAATCTAAAGCCACGGCAGCACGTCCATTTGCAGCGTTCGTTTCGTTCGATATCACTGGCAAAGTAATCAAGAACTCACTCCCCCGGCCATTCCCCTCGCTGAAGGCGGTGACGGTTCCACCATGCATCTCCAGTAGCTTGCGAACGAGAGCAAGTCCGATGCCTAACCCGCTTTGGGCGCGCCCCGCCGCCTGATTATTCAGTTGAGTGAACATGTCGAAAATCATCGGCTGCATATCCGAGGGGATGCCGATGCCGGTGTCCTGCACCCGGATTTCGACGATGCCATCCACCTGCCGGGCAGTGAGACTGATTTGCCCGCCGTTTTCCGTGTACTTGGCGGCATTCGAAAGCACATTCCCAACGGCCTGGGTGAGGCGCAGCGGATCGCCAAAAACGCGAATCGACTCGCGGGCCACATCCAGAACGAGATGGTGACCCCGCTCGACGATCAAGGGCTGCACGGTCTCGACGGCCCGCGCCACCAGGTCCGCCACTTCCACAGTCTCCCGTGACAGGTTGATTTTGCCGCGGGTGATCCGCGAAACATCCAGCAGGTCGTCGACCAGTCGCGTGAGGTGACCGAGCTGACGCTCGATGACATCCCGGGACCACAGGAGCTGGGGATCCGTCAGGGGCTTTTTGCGGATCAACTGTACGGCGTTGAGGATCGGCGCCAGCGGATTACGCAGCTCGTGAGCCAACATCGCGAGGAATTCATCCTTGTGGCGATCCGCGGCCTTCAGCGCCTGCTCCACCCTGGTGCGCTCGGCGATCTCACTCTGCAGCGTCCGGTTGGCCTGTTCGAGCTCGGTGTTGGCCCGCTGGAGGACACGATTCAACGTCTCCAACTCCCGGGTCTTCTCGGCCTGCAACGTGGTGTTGGCCGCGGCGAGCTGCTCGTTGGCCTGCGCCAGATTCCGATTCAGCTCCCGCAGCTCGCGACGCTTCAGGTACAGCTCCACCAGCACCGCGACCTTGCTGCGCAGGATTTCCGGCACCACCGGGATCGACACATAGTCGACCGCGCCGACCTTGTACCCGGTAAGCGCATCGAGCTCACTGACATGGACGCCCGTCACGAAGATGATCGGCGTCTTCTCGAAGCGCGGATGCTCGTGAATCAGCCGCGCCGCTTCGAAGCCGTCCATGTCGGGCATGCTGACATCGAGCAACACCACGGCAAACTCCTGCCGCATGAGCTTGTCGAGCGCCTCGAGCCCGGAAGCGGCCGACACGAGATTCCAGCCGAATCCGTTCAGGACGGATTCGTAGGTGAGCAACCGCGACGGCTGGTCGTCGACCAGCAGGATGCTCACCTTTCCGTCTGTTTCCATTTTCTTATCAGCGGCCCAGGTTGTTGTAGCGCGCACTCTACCTATGCAGCCACATCCGCACCAGTGAGAGCAATTGATCTGTGTTTACGGGCTTTGCGACGTAATCCGAGGCCCCCGCCTCCAGGCACTTCTCCCGGTCGCCCTTCATAGCCTTGGCCGTAAGGGCAATGATGGGCAGCCGGCGGAACTCGTTGTTCTTGCGGATGCGACGCATGGTCTCGTAACCATCCATCTCCGGCATCATGACGTCCATCAGCACGAGCGACAGGTCCTCCGTCGTTTCCACCAGGTTGATGGCCTCCTGCCCGTTCGTCGCGGTGATCACCTGCATGTTGTGCCTCTCCAGCAGACTGTTGAGGGCAAAAATGTTGCGGATGTCATCGTCCACCACCAGCACCTTGCGGCCAGTCAGGGGTTCATCGCTCTCGTGCAGCGTTTCAATCATGTGCTGTTTCGACTCGGGCATATCCGCGATCACCCGGTGCAGAAACAGCGCCGTCTCATCGAGCAGGCGCTCCGGTGAGCGCACGCCCTTCAATACGATGCTCTTCGCCTTCTTGCGCAGCTCGTTTTCTTCGGACTCCGACAACTCACGGCCGGTAAACACGATGATGGGCGTCTCGCGCAGGCTCGGGTCCTTCTGGACTTCCGCCAACAGATCGAAACCCGACATGTCCGGCAGCCGCAGATCCAGCACGACGCAGTCGAACTGGGTCTGCCGCATCAACTCCAGCGCCGCAGCTCCTGAGCCCGCGGAGTCGATTTCCACATCGTTCGCCCCGAGCAACTCCGTCACGCTCATCTGCTCAGCCGGATCATCCTCCACAATGAGCAATCGGCGTGTGCGCGAAGTCGTGAAATCCTTGAGTCGATCGATGGCCTGCTCCAGCCGGTCGGTCGTGACGGTCTTGGTCACGAAGGAGAAAGCGCCCCGCTCCAGTCCGTACTGGCGTTCGTCCTCGATGGTCAGGATCTGCACCGGAATGTGCCGGGTTTCGGGGCTGCGCTTCAACTGGTTGAGCACCGTCCAACCCAGCATGTCGGGTAGGAATACATCGAGCGAAACCGCCGTGGGCCGGTGTTTTCGGGCCATGGCGAGGCCGTCCGAGCCGGTCCGGGAATGGATCACCTTGAAGCCACGGTCCCGTGCAAGGTTGACCAGAATCCGGCCGTAGTGGGGATCGTCCTCCACGACCAACAGTACGGCATCGCCCGGCTGAATCGCGTCGCGATCGTCGGGGATCGACTCTTCCTGGCGGACAACTACCGGTGAGACCACCGGCTGAAACGCAACCGCCGCCGCCGGCGTGTTCGCTACGCTCGTCACCCTTGCATAGGCGGGCCCTATGTAGGTGAGCGGCAGGTACAACGTGAACGTACTTCCGCTGCCGGCGATACTGCTCAGGCGGATCTCACCGCCCAGCAGGTGCGCCAACTCGCGGCTGATGGCCAGACCCAGTCCGGTACCGCCGTACTTGCGCGCCGTACCGGCATCCGCTTGTTGAAATGCCTCGAAGATGATCCTCTGCTTCTCCTGCGGAATGCCGATACCCGTATCGCTGACCGAGAATTCCACGACTGAGGGTGCCTGAGTCAGTGTCGGGTGATCCTGCGTCCAACCTCCCATGGCGATGCCGACATGGAGCCGTACACCACCGCGGTCCGTAAATTTGAATGCGTTCGACAGCAGGTTCTTCAACACCTGCAACAGGCGCTTGGAGTCTG
>Ga0268266_10003189_pt1 | contig 16614 bp, 27 predicted proteins | sample KBSS13metaG_FD_190356 | JGI IMG/M metagenome (GOLD analysis project Ga0268266, IMG submission 190356) | Switchgrass rhizosphere microbial communities from Kellogg Biological Station, Michigan, USA - KBS S1-3 metaG (SPAdes) (version 2) | ecosystem: Host-associated > Plants > Roots > Rhizosphere...
ACGTCCAGCCTACGGCGGGTGCCCGCCTGGATCGCCGTTCCTTCGGGATCGTCATCGGCGGCCAGATTTTCGTCCAGGCTGGTATGACCGCGCCTTTTACTGGCAGCCCCGGCGCTGCGCCAGCAATTGCGCACAATGGTGAGAATCCAGGCCTTGGCATCCCCGCCCCGGAAGCCGTCGAAAGCCCGGAAGGCCCGCAACATGGCGTCTTGGACGATGTCGTCGGCGTCGGCGGGCGAGCGCGACAGCCAGCGGGCCAGGTTATAGGCCGCATCCAGGTGCGGCAGGGCCTGGGCCTCAAATCTTTGGCGGCGGTCATCCATAGAAGAGTAAGACTTCCCGGCTCCCGGCTTTATTCCCGAAACCTGCGAATTATTTTTCCGGCCCCTTAAAGCCTAGCGCGACCACGTACAACTCCACCGACTCCTGGCGCGAGGCCGGCGGCTTGACGTGGCGGACCTCGCGAAAAGCCTTTTTCAGGCGGGCGAGAAGGTCGGACGATGAACCGCCCTGGAACACCTTGCCGACGAAGGCGCCGCCGGGTTTCAGCACATCCAGCGCCACCTCCAGGGCGATCTCGACCAAGGCGATGGTGCGGATATGATCGGTGGCGCGATGGCCGGTGGTGGGTGCGGCCATGTCGGTCAGCACGATGTCGGCGGGACCATCCAAGGCCGCTTTCAGCATGGCGGGCACATCCGGGTCGGTCAGATCGGCCTTGAAAAAGATGACACCGGGGATCTGTTCCATCTCCAGCACATCGGCTGCGACCACGGTTGCGCCCTTGGCGGCGGCCACCTGGCTCCAGCCGCCGGGCGCCGCGCCCAGATCCAGCACGCGCGCGCCTTTCCTGAGAAAGCGGAATTTCTGGTCCAGTTCGACCAGCTTGAAGGCGGCACGGCTGCGATAGCCGCTCGACTTGGCGGCGGCGACATAGGGGTCATTGAGCTGGCGCTGCAGCCAGGCGCGCGAGGACGGGGTGCGCCCGCGGTCCTTTTTGACTTTGACGGGCGCGCGGCCGCGCCCCGAGGCATCGCCGGATTTCATGGGACAAATCTCATTTCAGAGTCCGGCTTAACCGGCGCAGCATGCCTTCGCGCAAGCCGCGATCGGCGACTCGCAGCACCGGCGCCGGCCATAGCGAACAGATGGCGCAGAAAATTGCGCAGCCAGGCAACATCAGATCGGCCCGCTCGGCGCCGATGCTGCCGATCTTGGCCAGGGCGGCGGTGTCCTGCCCCAACAGCCGTTCCACCACCCGCAGCATATGTGCCGATTCGTGCCAGCTGCCGTCCACCCTTGTGCGATTGTAGCGCGGCAGCTTGAGCGCGATGGCCGCCAGGGTGGTGACGGTGCCGGAGGTTCCCAAGAGATGAAAATGCTCGCTGTCGAAGTCGCGGCCCATCTGCTTCGCAAAAGGCTCAAACCGCGATTTCAAATCCGCCTGCATCCGGTCGAAGCCGACGCGGCTGGTGGACGCAGGGCCATAACTCTCCGCCAGGCTCACCACCCCCACCGGCACGGAGGCGGCGAGTTTCTTTTCCGGGCCATGGGGACCTTTTTGCAGCAGGATCACTTCGGTGGAGCCGCCGCCGATATCGAACACCAGCGCCCCCCGGTAGCGGCGCCCGATCAGGGGCGCGCAACCTTCCGCCGCCAGATCGGCCTCTTCCTCGGACGAGATCACTTCCAGCTGCAAACCCGTCTGGCTGCGAACCCGGTCCACCAGCGCGGCGGTGTTGCCCGCCAGGCGCGCCGCCTGGGTGGCGATGGCGCGCACATGTTTGACATTATGCTTGGCGATGCGGTCGGCGCAGACCTTCAGCGCGGCAACCGTGCGCGTCATGGCGGCTTCGGAAAGCGCCCCGGTCTGGTTCACCCCCTCGCCCAGCCGCACGATGCGGGAGAAGGAATCCATCACCCGGAACCCCACCGTGCCGCCGTCGCGGGTCTGAACCGGCGCGGCGATCAGCAGACGGCAATTGTTGGTGCCCAGATCCACAACCGCCAGCAAAGGCCCAAGGCTGCTGTCGTCTTCGCCCGATTTCTGGCGGTTTCCGTGCATTTTTCCCCCAGCGCGATAGCGCTGCCTGATCCCAAGCTAGCACAGTTGAAGCCTCGGGGTGGGGCAAACTTGGCCCCAAATCGGGCCGAAAACCCGTCCTTGCAAGGGGTTGGCGGCTGGTCTAAAGGGGCGGTCCCGGCGGGGCTTACCCCTGATGGGGGATCGTCTAACGGTAGGACCCCAGACTCTGACTCTGGTTGTCTAGGTTCGAATCCTAGTCCCCCAGCCAATTCACCGCCCGAGCTATCCGATTGCTCTCCGCGGGATTGGCAAAAGCCCAGAATACTCCGAAGATTCTCGCCGCAGTATCCCGAGCTGTCCCGCTACAGGCACGATGCCGTGACGGTATTCGTGACGGTATCGGAGAGCGAAAATTGGAACCGATACCGTCAAATGGCGCTCACCGTTCTCAACGTGAAAAATGCCCGTCCTAAGGCCAAGCCCTACAAGTTGGGCGACGAGAAAGGCCTCTATCTGGTCGTCACCCCAGGTGGCTCAAAGCTGTGGCGGTTCGACTATCGATTCGGCGGAAAACGCAAAACGTTGGCGTTTGGAAAGTGGGACGACGTCGAGCTAGCCCAGGCGCGGGAACGGCGGGACGCCGCCCGGAAGAAGCTGGCCGAAGACGTAGATCCGGGTGCTCCGCCTCCACCACAAACCGCAGTCGTCCTAAACAGATTTGATACCGTCGGCAGGGATTGGCATGCATCCGCCAAAGTGGCTTGGAGTCCCCGTTACGCCCAATTGGTCTTGGGCCGTCTCGAAGCCGATATCTTCCCTCACCTCGGAAGGGATGACATCGATCTCATCGAGCCGCCCAGGCTCTTGGAAGTCATTCGTAAGATCGAGGCCCGGGGCGCGATTGAAATGGCCAAGCGGGTCAAGAACCATTGTAGCGAGATCTTCCAGTACGGCATCGCCGAGGGAAAATGTCGCCGTGACCCTGCCGGCGATATTCGGCGAGCCCTGATGAAGGCGCGTCCAAAGCAGCACCGCGCCGCTTTGCCACCCTCCGAGTTCCCGACGTTCCTCGCCTCACTCAAGACCTACGATGGCGATGAAATCACAAAGCTCGCCCTCCGCTTCACCCTGCTAACAATGGTGCGCACGCAAGAGACCCGCTTTGCGGCATGGCCGGAATTTGAACAACTAGATGGCTGCGAACCTTTGTGGCGCCTTAGTCCGGCTCGGATGAAGATGAGCCGTGAGCATCTCGTGCCGTTGCCCCGCCAGGGGGTACAGATCCTTCGACGACTGAAAGAGCTGTCACCGGACGGCCCTTACTTGTTCCCTGCCAACACACGGCACAGCGTCATCAGCGAGAACACCATGCTCTACGCTCTCTATCGGATGGGATATCATTCGCGGCAGACAACGCATGGCTTACGGCGCTGTGCCTCGACCATTTTGAACGAAACTGGTCATTTCGAGCCCGACTGGATTGAGACCCAGCTGGCGCACATCGACCAGAATAAGGTCCGTGGCGCCTATAATGCTGCCCTATATCTCAAACATCGTCGCGTAATGCTGCAATGGTGGGCAGATTTTGTTGATCGGCAAACGAATACAATTAGAGCTGTGGCGTGAAGGCACGGATGTCGGCCCCGTGATGGATTGGACAGATACTTCGTTTCCATCCGGATTTGCACTGCTATTCGCTGCACTAAGCTAGAGCACGGCGACTGGCGCAAGTCGACGAAAAGGATGACTGGACCGATACTCGGGTTGCCGCATAGGTCCGCTTTGTGCCAATAGCGGACATTCAAAAATCAACTTCAAGGAGCTGTCGCCGCGTTTCCATGCTGCGACAGCAGCACCAGGTCAGCCGATCCCTCGGCATCCCTGAGTCGGCGGCTTCCTTGATATGTCCTTTAACGCTCATTTCAATCTACTTTAGGCAACCCCGTCCCTTCCGTAGAGGAACCTTCCACAGGTCTATTGGTTCCTCCGCGTATGGCCCTGCATTGGGTGAATCATTGATGCGTTTTGGGGATTATGAGTAAAACGCACGTGGGAATTTCCGGTTGGCGCTACCCTCCGTGGCGAGGCCGATTTTATCCTGAGGATCTCAGGCAAAAAGATGAGCTGTCTTTTGCCGCTTCACAATTCTCCACAATAGAAATCAATGGCACATTCTATTCCCTGCAACGCCCGTCGAGTTTTGCCACGTGGTACGATGCCGTACCGCGGAATTTCGTCTTTGCAGTTAAAGGCCCGCGCTACATCACCCACATGCGCCGGCTAAATGCGGTGAAGACTCCTCTCGCCAATTTCTTCGCTTCGGGAGTGCTGCGCTTGGGGGAGAAACTTGGCCCTATCCTCTGGCAATTACCTCCCAACTTCACATTCCAGCCCGACACTTTAGCCAACTTCTTCGAAACCCTGCCCCGGGACACCGACGGCGCCGCTCTGCTAGCTCGAGAACATGACACAAAAATCAAAAGCCGAGCTTGGCTGCAAAATGACCGCAACCGCCGTTTGCGCCACGCTTTGGAAATTCGGCACGACAGTTATCGCGATGAGACCTTCATAAAACTGCTCAGGAAATACGGAATCGGGCTGGTGGTGGCCGATACCGTGGAATGGCCGCTCTTGATGGATGCGACCGCAAATTTTGTTTACGTTCGACTTCACGGCAGTCGCGAGCTTTACGCGAGCGGATACGGTCCTGGGGCGCTGGATATATGGGCACAGCGCATCCGCGCCTGGACGGCGGGCCACGAAGCCAAAGGACCGCATGCAGGGCCGCCCGCATCTAAACGTAAACGTGATGTGTACGTATATTTCGACAATGACATTAAGGTTCGCGCCCCGTTTGACGCTTTGGTTCTCAAGAAGAAGCTTGGGGCGGGCTAACGGTATCAGCCGACAAAATCGCTGAGGGCCCTCATCCTCTGAGGAACCGGCTTTCAATCGGAGCACGAACTTCCACGATCAAACGCAGAAGCGGACGCAACGTACGGTGGTGGAGGGCGTTTCATGGAGTCAAAGAAGGATCCAGCTTCATGTTACGCCGTGAGGAAATTGGCCCCGATCGAGCAAAGCAACCGATCCCACCTGGCACCGGCCTTGAAAATGCAGTGCGGAAGTTCCTTCGAAAATTCCCCGCGGGGTTTAGGGACGAAACATATTTGGCCTGGGAGCGCGATTACAAATGGCAAGCTCATCTAGAGTGGGAAGACCAGCTGAATGCCCTAAAGCTGAAGGCATTACTGAAAGCGGATGCGTATCAGGAAATCGCAACACGTGCGGTGAAAATCGAGTCGAGCCGCAGCCTTCTATTTTCCTTTGAAAAGATGGCATTGCGGGACGCAGTTCGTGAAGAACATGGAGCCCGCCTTTTTGCCGAGGGATTGTTCGAGTACTTGCATGGCACCGGTTCCCTGGAGCAGCGCTTCGTCAATTGGGTGGCTATTGTTGATCGGCTCCCGCGCAAGCAGACACGCGTTCTAACCTGGCCGCTGGTGACGGTCTTTGGTTTCATTGCGCAGCCGGAGCAACACATTTTCCTGAAGCCTAACACGACCAAACTGGCCGCTCGAAAAATCGGGCTTCCCTTCGATTATTCGTCCCGACCGAATTGGCGGACCTATCAGAGTTATCTCATGCTTGCCAAGACGGTCCGCAAGGCCATACGTCAGATGCGCCCGCGTGACATGATTGATCTACAATCATTCCTCTGGGTCCAAGGATCGGACGAATACGCTTAGGAGAAATAAGATGCCGCGTTTTTTCATTGACATTCGCGACCAGACCGGTTTCGTCAAAGACGAAGAAGGGGCGATTTATCCTCACATCGAAGATGCCCTCGACGAAGCCAAGGCGAGCGCCCGTGACCTCGTTCAACAATATATGGATAACAAGATCCCGCTGGGAAGCAGCTGTGTGGAAGTTCGTGACGTACAGGGTCGAACAGTCGCGAGTTTAACTGTAGCGGAAATTTTGGAACACCCCGTGCACCCGGCTTTTAAAAATCAGTGTTCGGATGATGCCAGGCCCTGGTCATAGATAACCTGAAAAGAAAAGCCTATATTTCGTCCGCGAACTGCATTGCTTAGATAACCCTGGCTGCATACCTGCAGGCCGCTCATGGAACTTTTAGTCCCCAGGGACGCTAATAGATTAGACCAAATCAGGAGCGCCCATGCCGAAAACACTTGAGCAGCGCATTGCTTACATAGAGAAAGTGATCACGGATTTCTTCACCGGGTCCGAACGTAAGGCCAAGAAGGCCGCAGGCACCGCCAAGCGCAAAATCAAAAGCGCCAAGAAGACGGTCCGCCAGAAAGTCACGGGCCGTAAATCCGCCAAGAAGACGCGCCGGGCGTGATGCGCAAGTGGGTGCTCGTAGCCTTGGCTACCGGCGCCATGGTTATGCTGCAGCGCCGTGCGGCCCGGATGGGTTCTGCCTGCTTTGCTATTTACGGCGGCTGCTGAGAAGGGATTGGGACCGTTAAATTCTGCACAGGCCGGACCTAAGCCTACATTGTGGCGGCGATTTTTTCCGGCGCGGGCTGACTCCGACCAGCCAGCCGACGGCTAGCCGAAGGCTAGCCGTCGGCTACAGAGTGCTACCGCGCAATGGACCGAGCATTAAGGCTTCCAAACCAACCTCATAAGTTCACATAAAAGAAAACCCCGCGGGGAGCGTGGGGTTTCTGATCGCCATACCGTCAGCGAGATCCGTTGCAATCTAACTCTTCTTCCTGGACTTCTTTTTCTTCGGCACTTTCTTCCCCTTCTTGCGCGCTTCAGAAAGGCCAATGGCTATGGCCTGCTTCCGGCTTTTCACCGATCCGCCCTTGCCACCTTTACCGCGCTTAAGTTTGCCCTTTTTCTTGCGATGCACCGCGCGCTTCACATCCTTGCCAGCGCTTTTCGAATATTTTCTCGCCATTGTTTCCTCCCGAACTGGTTTGCAGATGATTAGCGTCAGTGCTTGTTCGCCGTTCCAGGCGCCGTCTCTTTGCTGTGCTGCTTGGCCATTTGTTCGGAAGGTATGAAGTGGGACATCGCCACCTGCATCTTGTTTTTCCAACCGGTGATGACCTGGCCTTCGCCTTTCATCATGGCTTCGTAACCCTTCTTGGCAACTTCAGCAGGGTCCATCTTTTTCTCGGTGCCGATCTTGGTATCCATCAAATCGGCGCGCTCGAAGAATTCGGTCTCGGTGGCGCCGGGCATAAGGCATGTCACGGTAACGCCGCTATCGCGCAACTCTTCGCGCAAGGCATAGGAGAAGGAATCCAAAAACGCTTTGGTGCCGTTATAGACGGCTTGATAGCTGCCCGGCATAAAGCCCGCGATGGAGCCCGTGATAAGGATGCGGCCCTCGCCACGATCTCGCATCTCATTGCCGATGGCCTGGATCAGATAGATGGTGCCAGTGATGTTGGTATCAACAACGTGACGCGCTTCTTTCCAATCCTGATCAAGAAAAGCGTGGCCCAAGCCACGACCTGCGTTTGCCAGGAGGTGATCGACCGGACGGCCTTTGGTCGCATCAATCACTTTATCGACGCCTTCTTCGGTTGCGAGGTCAGCTTCGATGGCTTCGACATTTCCGTTACCGAGCGCCTTGAGAATTTCTGACGCTTCGTGAATCTCAGGCTCGTCGGCGACTATCAGGAGATCATAACCGTCCTTGGCGCAATGTTTGGCAAGCTCGAGACCGATGCCGCTTGAGGCGCCCGTTACGATGGAGAATTTTCCCGAATTAATGGGTGTTGACTGTGCCATGCGCTGTTCCTTCCGTTTGGTTTAGCCGTTCGGCTTCATCACGACCTTGATGCAGCCATCCTCTTTCTTCTTGAACACGTCGTACATTTTAGGCGCGTCTTCGAGAGCTACCTTGTGCGTAATCACGAAGGAGGGATCGATCTTGCCTTCTTCGATCATGCGCATGAGATCATCGATGTAATTGAGGACATTGCATTGGCCCATGCGGAGGGTGACGCCTTTCTGGAAGGCAGCACCGAGCGGGACCATATTGAGAAAACCGCCATAAACGCCCGAGAGCGAAACCGTACCGCCGGCCCGGACATTGCGAAGGCAATCCCGTAAGGCGTGGATACGGTCCGTGCCCACGCCAACCACCGCAAGCGCCCTGTCGGCCACGGCATCCCAGGTTCCGTGTCCGTGGGCTTCCATGCCGACGGCATCGATACAGCTATCCGGGCCGCGGCCCTTGGTTATGTGGTTGAGCCGGTCATAGACATCCTCTTTGTCGAAATTGACGGTCTCAGCACCACCCTTCTCGGCCAGGGCCAATCGCTCGGGTATCCGGTCAATGGCCACCACATGGCCAGCGCCCTGCAAGAGGGCGCTTCGGATGCAGAACTGGCCCACAGGACCGCAGCCCCAAACCGCCACTGTGTCGCCATCCTGAATGTTGGCGAAGTCGGCGCCTTGCCAGCCGGTCGGGAAGATATCGGTAAGAAAAAGGACCTGCTCGTCGGTCAGGCCATTGGGGACGATGGTCGGACAAACATTGGCGAACGGTACACGGACGTACTGTGCCTGGCCGCCCGGATAGCCCCCCGTCAGGTGCGAGTATCCGAACAGGCCCGCCGTGACATGGCCGAACATCTTTTTAGCATTCTCGCCGGTCCGATTGGTACGCTCGCAGACCGACCATTGGCCGTGCGTGCAAAACCAGCATTCGCCGCAGCAAATATTGAAAGGAACGACCACCCGGTCGCCCACCTTCAACTTTTTGTTTTCGGAACCAACCTCGACGACTTCGCCCATGAATTCATGGCCCAGGATGTCGCCCTTATGCATTTCAGGGATGTAACCGTCGTAGAGATGGAGGTCGGAGCCGCAGATGGCGGTGGAGGTGACTTTGACGATGGCGTCGCGCGGATTTTCGATGCGGGGGTCGGGAACTTCCTCCACACGAACATCGTACTGTCCGTGATAAACCACTGCCTTCATTGCTCGTCTCCTGTTTTTCAGCATTAACTTTGAAAAAAAGGGTTTGTTCCCGGCAACACTCACGTTCGGAAAAGTTCCTTGCACGCGGTCTGGAACATTCTGGTCTATGTCGTCCTCCCGCTTTGGGTGCTGGCGGGATTTCTCGACTATCTTTGCCATCGCGTAAGTGATCGATATGGAAAAGGGGTCTTACCGCAAGAGTCGCTGACCCACTGGGCGATGGTTGGCGAAGTGGCTGTCCCGCTGCTGCTCGCGGTGTTCTTCAGGATCAACGCACTGATCTTTGTCATTATGCTCATTGCGCTCATCGCGCATGAGATCACCGGTTATTTTGATCTCAAACTTGCGATGGCGACGCGCAAGGTCACACTTTTCGAACACCAGGTGCATAGCGCGCTCGAGATTTTGCCTTTGACGGCGATCCTGCTTGTTATGGCTCTTCACTGGCCGCAAACCTTGGCACTGTTCGGTGCGGGTCCTGAGCCGGCGGATTTCGCACTTGATTGGAAAGGTGCCGACTGGCGCGAGGTCTTGCCGCCCGCAATATTATTTCTGATCGGAATCCTTCTTCCCTATACGGAGGAATTGTACCGGGAGGTCCGCCGAAAGCGTTCTCTCGATTCCTAGCGGATTCCTTATGCCCTTTTTGCATTGTATGAGGTTGCCATGTATCTCATTCAAATTCTTCTACCCACAACGACCCTTTCAAATTCCGAGCCGGTCCTTACCGCTCTCAACCAAACACTGGTTGAGACGTTCGGCGGCGTGACCGCTTACACGCAGTCTCCGGCGAAGGGCAAATGGCTGACGGACGGCAAGGAAGAGCGCGACGACATTATCGTTCTCGAAATTATGGCGGATCAAATCGACACTGGCTGGTGGAAGAAGCTGCGCAATCAACTTGAGCGTGATCTGAAACAAAAGGAGATCGTGATTCGCTCTCTGTTAATGGAAAGGTTGTGACAAGGGAGAGAAAAATGTCCCACAACGGAATATTCAGTCCGCATTTGAAAGAGCGCGCCGAACAGATCATCAAGGCGCTACGACGCAAAAAACTCACGCTAGTGACCGCCGAATCCTGCACGGCCGGTCTTCTCGCCGCTGTGCTATCGAAGCCTGACGGCGCCGGCGATGTCCTTGAAGGAGGCTTCGTTTGCTACTCGAAGGCACAGAAAAGCGTCGCCCTGCATGTGTCGCCAGTGACACTCAAAGAGAAGACGGCAGTCAGCTCTGAAGTGGCGGAGGAAATGGCGCGCGGAGCATTGAAACGTTCAACCGCGACGACCGCCATTGCTGTCACGGGTGTTTTAGGGCCCAAGCCGGACGAAGATGGCAATCCTGTGGGGTTGGTCTATCTATCGCATTGCTCAACCAGCCAGCAAAAAACCGTGCGTCACCAATTTGGCGATCTTCCCCATGAAGAACTTTGCGCACGCACGCTCATGACCGCGCTCGATTTACTGGATCAGGGAGGGAAATGATGGAACATATATTCGGCACCGTTCACAACGTCACTTACGCGCAAGAATGCGCCCGTGCGGCCCTGGTTTTCATATACGGCTTTATCATTCTACGCATTTCGGGGCGACGTGCCTTCGGTAAATGGTCGGCCCTTGATTTCATCGTATCGATCATCGTGGGCTCTAGCTTGGCGCGCGTGATAACCGGCGAAGCGCCCATCGACGGCACCTTCAGCGCCGTCGCACTCATGATACTGTTGCATCTGGGGCTCTCCTGGGCGGTCGCACATAGCGATACGCTTTCCCGCCTAATCGAAGGAACCACGATAGAGCTTACCCAAGGCGCTTTCATTGACCAAAAAAGGCGCAAGTCGCATCTGGTCTCGAATGCGGATTTGGATGAAGCTTTGCGCGCGGAATGTTTGGGTGGGCTTGAGGATTTGAAAAAGACTAAGCGCCTTCATCTTGAACCCAGCGGCAAGATCAGTGTGGTGAAGCTCGAGGATTAATTCGGGCTCTGGCAAGTTTGTCGAGCCACTTCTTCCTTGATCTCAGCCACACGTTCTTCCGGCAACTGTTCGGCCGCGACAAGATCGTTGCGAGCGGCTTTTGTGACGCGTATCAGCTCATCGAGTTTGGCTTGCAACGCCATGCCTTCGCGGTTTTGCGTGTTCTGGATCAGAAAGACCATCAAGAATGTCACGATGGTCGTACCGGTATTGATGATGAGCTGCCAGGTATCCGAGTAATGAAAAATGGGGCCGCTGAGGGCCCAAACCAATATCACTGCACAGCAAACCGCGAAGGTGGCCGGCTTTCCGGTAAGACGAGCCACCGCGTTCGCCAGGCGGGCAAAAGCCGATAGATTCTGGGTATTTGCGGTAGCTCCGCCTGTTGCGGATTTGAGAAGTTGGGTTGACGAGGCCATTGATTTTTCTTGCAACAAATTTATTTTCACGCTCGGGGAAAACGCAGCTCACTAAGGTCGGTTCGACCTTTCTCAAAAGTAATTGATCCCCGTTTTCGTATAAATTTCACATAGCTATTTGAAGGGTTAGCCATGCCGCTCAATATGGCAAAAGCAATGGCGGACTGCCTCTATCAGGCAGCGGCCTGGCTCCTTGAGGAAGCAAGGCTGCACGAGACCGGCCAGGTTGTCCGGGTTCGCGGCGGGCGCGATGAAAGCAAAGAATATGCGGAAGACCTGATCCATCGAGCCCGCAACATGGAAGCCGCAGCCCAGGCTTTTGAACGTATCGTGGGACAATCAGATCGTTCGCACTGACCTCATTTTCGAAATGCTTTCCGGCCCCGCTTGATGCCTTTGAGAGCCTGGTCCGGCGTTTGCCAACCTTTGAACGCCAGCTTTTTGTCGCTTCCTAAAACGGACGCTTGCAGGAACTGCTCGATTTCGTCGCGCAGCTCTTTAGGCACACCTCTCGCCACTTCCGCATCTTCCGCATCCTGTTTTTGCGGACAGAGAATGTAACGGTCGTTGCGTACAGTATCGCCTTTTTCCGTTTGTTCGACTGTCAGTGCTCCCAGAAGGGAGCACCGCATGACAATACCTGGCGAGCTGGCGGCTTGATGAATAACCAAGCCATCGAGCGGATCACCATCTTCGCCAAGTGTCGAAGGAATAAAACCCCAGTCAAAGGGATAGGAGATTCCGGCCGGAAGTGGGTGCGTGTAGGCAAAAAAACCTTGGTCGGCGTCGTAGGAAAATTTCGCCGCGGCACCCCGGGGCGTCTCGATCACCACGCGGATGAATTTGTCATCGAAGGTGGGTAGCCGGTCATACTTTGGCATAAAACGTTCCACCCGGCTTTCGCCGGGTGGTTATCCATTTTTAGGCGGCGTGAGGCTGGCCTTGCTCGATCTTCTTCGCGGTCATGCTGCGGGTCACCGGGGCCGGAATGCCGGACTTGGTAAATTCGGCCATTAGCTCTTCTTTACGCGCGGCGATTTGCTCGCCGAGCGCCTTCAGATCGATGTTGCTCTCCTTGACCTGAGAGAAGATACCGCCGCGTTTTTCTTCTTCCTTGACGTGGTGCTTGATCTCTTCGGACAGAACTTTGACCTTCGCATGATAATAGTCTTCCTCCGGCGAGCCTTCCTCAAGTTCAGCAATGAGCACTTTCGCACCATCATGCTCAACTTGAGCCTCGTCGAGATTGTCGTCTTCGACAGCGCCCTTGCAGGCCGGATAGAAGATTTCCTCCTCGATCATGGTGTGGATCGTGAGCTCCAGGCAGATTTGCTTGGCGATATCGGCCTTCTTCGAGCGGGAGCTCTCGTATTTCTCAAATAGCTCTTCGACCTTGCGATGGTCGGCCTTCAGCAGCGCAATGGCATCTTTGACAGCGGGCATAGGAACTCTCCTCAGGGTGTGTGGCTTGAACGTCCGCGGGCGTCGGCAGTTCCGGTTGGAGGACGTTTGACCGGGAACAATGCGCGGCGCCCGAGGTTAGTTAGTTGAAGGGGCATAAAAAACGATTGGAAGGATACGTCATGACAAACGATCAAAATCGCAATCAAGGTCAGCAGGGTCAGCAGGGTCAACAAGACCAGCAGCGCCCCGGTCAGCAATCCGGTCAGCAGCAGAAACAGGGCACTCAGCAGTCTGACAAGGATCAGGACAACCAGTACGGCCGGCCCGGCCAAGGCGGCCAACAAGGTGGCCAGCAGGCCGGCCAGCAGGACAAAAACCAGAAATAAATTGGCGGCCCCGGATGCCTTGAAGGGTCCGGGGCCTCCCTCATAGGAGATCAAGATGGCGACCAACAAGCCGACCGGAGATGGGCATCGCAATGGCGCGGTGCGCAAGCGCTCGCAGATCAAGACAAAAATCGAAGGCGAAGAGCATTACACCAAGCGCAGCAAGGAAAGCGGCCAGTTCATGGCTCAGAAAGAGGACGACACCAAATTCAAAGGTGTTCGCCGGGAAACTTAAGCAGGAAGGAAGTCCTATGCTCAAACTTCTAACAACTATTGCTGCGACAACATTCCTTGTGAGCAGCATCGATGGCGCCCAAGCGCAGGCGATGTCCAAAAATTCGGACACAAATCCCACCACGCAGGGTTACGCCACTTCGGGAGCCGCTCTCAAAGACCAGCACTCGACGGCCAAGAGCGCCGCCAAGAAACGTCGTGCCGCAGCCAATCAGGCAGCGCCCGGTAATTCCGCCGCAGAGACGGCGGGCGCTGCAACACCGAATGACACGTCGCGTTCTGAGAAGACCCCATCCCCAGCTCATTAGCCGTTTCGGGAACCCTGGAAACCTTGGTGCGTTTTTGCTCCAACCGCGAAACCGGAAGGGGGAAACCATGCGCCTGGTATTGCTAATCGTTCTGATTTTGCTCCTCATTGGCGCGCTACCTCTTTGGCCCTACAGCAGCAGTTGGGGCTATTACCCGGGCGGTGGCTTAGGCTTGGTGCTGGTTATCGTCCTGGTCCTCGTGCTGATGGGTCGAATATAGGGCGATTAAAGCCCGCCTTGGTCGATTCAAACGAGCTGCGACTCACTTTGTGGCGGGATAGAACTTTCACGTCGCATGACTTTGTCGTGATGAGTGCGTATAAAGATGCGTCGCCAGCAATGACACAGCCGCTGGCGTTTGAGAGACATTGGGACAGGTATTAGAACGCTGTCCGCGCTCCCGCTCCATTGCAGGGAGGCGCGAAATGCCCCGCTATTTTTTCCACCTTATCCATCCGACACGTGACCCTGTCCGAGACGAAGAAGGGCTCACCCTCGAAGATGACGCCGCCGCCAAGCGTGAAGGGATGATCAGTTTGGGGGAACTGATGAAGGAGGCAAGTTCTTCTGAGCCCATGCCGTTCTGTGTCAGCGTCCAGATTGTCCGAGAGAGCGTTGGGATTATCGAGCTGCTAACCGGACATATATCCGAACAAGGACAATCCTAATCAAAGCTGGGCACTATTCGATCCGGATGGGCGGGGCTGTCCGTGGTGATTTGTGACTATCGTACCTTTCCGCGCGTTAATTGACCGGTGCCAGAACAACCGCAACCTGGCGCTTGAGAGACATCTGGGGCAGTTTTCAGAGCACAGTCCGCACTCCCCCTCAAAGGGAAGGCGCCCACGCAGGTTAGGATCGGCACTATTTCGCAAGGCCAAATGGATACGGTCCAATGCCCAAAGTGTGGCAACTGTGGGGTGATCAAGTGGAACTTCGTCCCGACCCCAAACGGCGGACAGTTTCTACGAGCGTGTGAGCAAAAAGCCGCCATACCTCATCGAGATTGCCTGCGATTCCTGCCGCGTCGAAGCGCATAAGTTGAGCCCCACAGATCAAACCGCAGCAAATTCCTGATTTGAGCGTTGTTTAAAGACCGCCATTCTCGACGCCAAGGACAGAAATAATGAGCCGAAGCACCCTAGGGGGACTGGTCCTCTCCGCTCTTTTAGCGGCTTTTTTCGTACTCCACATGGCTGGCATTATTCCAATGGACACGCATTGAAGCCATGAGCAGCACGAAGAATCCCGAACACGAAGCGGAAAATCCAGCGCCCATGCCAAAAGCCCAGCAGGGACAAGGCCGGCCGCCGCATCAGGATGATCCTGAGGGCCAACAAGGCGGCAAGAAGCCCGATGCCGTTCGAGTAACGCACAGAAGGTAATACCTAAATTACTCGGCCATATTTGACGGGACGAGTAAAGGCCGCTTGAAATCAGCTTTGAACGAGCGAAACGTCACCGAGTAACGCAGCACATTCATGGGGGTGATGCTGTGCTCCCATGCTTCGCGCACATCGCCGCTCATGAGATAGCAGGAGCGGGGCTCAATCAGCGACTTGGCTCGCTGCCATCCGCGGTCGTGCTTTTTTCTCAACCGCAAAATACATGGCTCGAGAAAGGAAAGAGCCACCACCTTTTCAAACATAGGTTTGTCGCGGTGCCAGCCAATGCCGGCGCCCGGGGTATATTCCGTCACGAGCGCTTGCTCCAAATCCTTCACTGCGATCCCGCTTACTGTGCTTGCAACCTCCCGAAGCGGATAAAGAAAATCGGGGATCGGATCGGTCGCCCGTAAGGCTTGGCCGCCATAGTCGTAGCGAAAGCCGTAAGACACGACCTGCCGGTTTCCGAGATAGCCGTGAAACTCAAAAGGCTTGAACGGCAAAGACGCGAACCGTTTCACAAATTCGCTCTCCTCGGCCTTCGAAAAAACTTCCGGCCAATAACGAAAGCCGGAGGGAAGGGCGGATTTTTCCCCAAAGAGATCAGGAGCGGAGGATTTAGTGACAGGCATACCCCGCTAAATGGGGATTTCGGATCGCGATTTCAAACCGGCCGTTTGCGGTCGGGCAGCACCTTCATCATGAGAATGAAAGCGGATAGACAGAGACAAATAACGTTAGCCGCAAGGAGCGGCCACTGACGCGTCAGAAAACCAAAGGTCGTCCAAAGCGCGAAGCCAGACACCGTCAGGATGTACATCCATAAGGAGATGTCCTTGGTCTTCCGTGTCCGAATGATCTTGACCGCTTGCGGGGCGAAACTGGCGATTGAAGCCAGAGCGGCGCAGCTTGCAATCCCGGTTGCGAGATTCATTCCGTCCGCCGGTTCCTTCTAGCTTTTTCCCGGTCCTCTTCCGTACGTTCCTCGAAGGGGATTTGGTTTCCCTTGTTGTCGAGTTCAAGGCCGGGCTGAGCGTCGGGCGGGACCGCCATTTTCGCACGGTGGGAAACTGGTTTCGCTTCTCCAACCGGGGTCAAGGCTTTCTCTATAGGAGTATTGTCATCGCTATTCATGGCACGAACCTTCAGCTTTTCTGAAGCTTCAACGCCGAAAGCCCGCGGCCTGTTCCGGCATCTGGAACCATCAAACTTGGCGGGAGTTTTGCCAGCGGCGGGGTGGGCATCCGAGCCCGCCTTTCGAGCCAAAGGAATTAGCGATGGAGACACGCATGAAACGTCTTTTGACTACCGCTGGAGCGCTCGCTCTGATCGGCGCGACCGCTTTTGCCGCCCCAGCCGATAAGCCCGGCCATAAGAGCCCCGCCCCCGGCACCAACTCCGAAACCATGAGTGCGGTCGAGGACACCACCGCTGGCGCAGTCGGTGCTATCTCGGCGGAAATGACCAGTACCACCAAGGGCTTTGCAACAGCGGCCGCGATTTCGGCT
>Ga0268266_10003190_pt1 | contig 16606 bp, 20 predicted proteins | sample KBSS13metaG_FD_190356 | JGI IMG/M metagenome (GOLD analysis project Ga0268266, IMG submission 190356) | Switchgrass rhizosphere microbial communities from Kellogg Biological Station, Michigan, USA - KBS S1-3 metaG (SPAdes) (version 2) | ecosystem: Host-associated > Plants > Roots > Rhizosphere...
AGCGGGTGGCCAACCCACTGATGCGGCGGCTGCCCATTCAGACACTGCTGGAGACGACGGGCCGCAAGTCGGGCGAACCCAGGCGCACCCCGCTGGGCGGCAGCCGGGTCGGCAACCAGTTCTGGTTCGTCTCGGAGTTCGGCGACAAGTCGCAGTACGTAAAGAACATTCAAGCCGACCCCCGCGTGCGGGTCCGGCTTCGCGGCCGCTGGCACAACGGGACCGCGCACCTCGTGCCCGACGACGATCCGACCGAACGGCTGAAATCGTTGCCCCAGTTCAACAGCTTCGGCGTGCGCACCTTCGGCACCAACCTGCTGACGATCCGGGTCGATTTCGAGGATTGACTCTGTCCGTAAAGTAAAACTAATATCACTTTTAGTTCGTGTCCGTCATCGTCGATGGAGCCCACCCCATGGAATCGTTTGTTCACCTGCGGAAAGGGCGGACACCCAAGCGTCTGCACGCAGACCTCGACGGCCTGAAGGACGACGAACTCGGGCGCGGCGGGTTCACCGGTCGCACCGCCAACATCTACCGGCGCAACGATCCCACCGCGTACCGCGCTTCCGGTCCACTGCGCCCTGTCGACGTGCTGGCGGATCAGCTGAAACCCAGCGACGCCACCGATGCAGCGGGCGGCCCACTGCTGATGTTCTCGAACGCCGACTGCCAGGTGCTGCTGTCCATGCGCAGCGAGGCGATGCCGTTCTTCGTCCGCTACGTGGACGGCGACTTGCTCAGCTTCGTGCATAAGGGTTCGGGTCTGCTGGAGACCGAGTTCGGCCCGCTGCGCTATCGAGCCGGCGACTGGGTGTACATCCCGAAGGCATGCACGTTTCGCCAAGTCCCTGATGAAGATTCGATGCTGTTGATGATCCAGGCCACCGACGAGTTTCGGGTGCCACCGCCGGGATACCTGGGACGTCACTTCCCGTTCGATCCGTCGCAGGCCACCATCCCCGAACCGGCGCCGATCGACACCGGCGATGGTCCGCACGAGGACGGAGTGTACGAAGTCCGGCTCATCCATGAAGGTGGGCCGACTTCGCTGTTCTACCAACATCATCCGCTCGACGTGGAGGGGTGGCGCGGCGACAACTTCGCGTTCACCTTCAACATCGACGACTACAACGTGGTGACCTCCAACAGCGTGCACCTGCCCCCGACCGTGCATCTGTTCATGCAAGCCACCGGCGTCTACGTGATGAACTTCCTGCCGAAACCGGCCGAGGGCGTGCCGGGCACCGAGCGCACGCCCTGGTATCACCGCAACGTCGACTATGACGAGATCGCGTTCTTCCACGGCGGATCGATTTATGGAATCCCGATGCCACCCGGCCTGATTTCGCATGCCCCGCAAGGGGTTCATCACGGCGCGCCGGAGAAAGCGCGGGAAAGGGTGCGCCGCAAGTTCGACGACTATGACTCCGTGGACTGGTCGGTGATTGCGATTGACACGCGGCGTCGCCTGGTGCCGTCGGCCGAAATCCTGGCGAACGATTTGGGGCAACACTGATGACGACGACCGAGGCTTCAGTCAAATACGAGTACGACCGCATCCCGTATCTGATTGCCTACCAGAATCTTTCAGGTGTTCGCGACGTCTACGGCGGGGTCTCCGAACTCATCGTGCTGGAGAGCTACCTGCTCAAGCCGAAGACCAAACCGTCCGATACCGTGCTGGTGTTCATGCACCCGATCGGCGGCGGCGCCTACCTGCCGATGATCAACGCGTTGGCGCGTGCCGGCCATCATGTCATCTACTGCAACAGCCGATTCCGCGGCACCGACTCCGCGCTGCTGATGGAGAAGGTCGTCGAGGACCTCGGCGAGTGCATCAAAGACGCCAAGAACCGACTGGGTTACGACAAGGTGGTGCTGGCCGGCTGGAGCGGCGGAGGCTCACTGTCGGTGTTCTACCAGCAGCAGGCCACTCATCCGACGGTGACGGCAAGCCCCTCCGGGGATGGTCCCGACCTGACGAAACTGGGGCTCATCCCCGCCGACGGCGTCATGATGCTGGCCGCGCACATCAGCCGCCACGGCACACTCACCGAATGGCTGGACGCGTCCATCCTCGACGAGTCGGACCCGTCGAAGCGTGACCCGGAGTTGGACCTCTACAACCCGGACAACCCGAACCAGCCGCCGTACACCCCGGAATACCTCGAGCGCTACCGAAAAGCACAGATCGCTCGGAATCGGCGAATCACCAAGTGGGTCAAGGCCAAACTGGCAGAGTTGAAGGCCGCGGGACGCCCCGACGACGAGTTCTCCTTCGTCGTGCACGGCACCATGGCCGACCCCCGTTGGCTGGATCCAACGGTCGACCCGAACGAGCGTGAACCGCGAACCACCTACCTGGGCGACCCGCAAGTGGTCAACATGGGCCCCTTCGGCCTGGCCCGGTTCTGCACGCTGCGCAGCTGGCTCTCGCAATGGAGCTACGACGACGCCAACGGCGATGCCGTCAAGGCCGGTCCCGAAATCGACGTGCCCACGTTGGTGATCGGCAATCTCGCCGACAACGCGTGTACGCCGAGCCACACTCGCCGGCTCTTCGAGGCCATCGGGCATCCTGATAAGGAGATGCACGAGATCCCCGGCGCCAACCACTACTATTCCGGCCCCGGCCAGCGCGACACGCTGCGCCAGGCCGTCGGCATCTGCACGGACTGGCTGCACAGACACGGGTTTTCGTTATGACGGTGACCGGTCCCCTAGACGGCATCCGGGTCATCGAAGTCGGCACGCTGATCTCCGGACCGTTCGCGGGACGGTTGCTCGGTGATATGGGGGCCGAGGTCATCAAGATCGAGCCGCCCGGCGCACCAGACCCGCTGCGGACGTGGGGTCAGGCCGAGCTCGACGGCCATCACTTCTTCTGGACGGTGCACGCGCGTAACAAGAAAGCCGTCACGCTGAACCTGCGCGAGGAGGCGGGCCGGGCACTGTTTCTCGACCTGGTCGAGCGCTCCGACATCATCGTGGAGAACTTTCGGCCGGGCACGCTGGAGAAGTGGAACCTCGGTTATGACGTGCTGCATCAACGCAACCGCGGCATCATCCTGGTCCGCGTCTCGGGCTACGGCCAGACCGGACCAGAGGCACACAAGGCCGGCTACGCGTCGGTCGCCGAGGCGGCCAGCGGGCTGCGGTATATGAACGGCTTCCCCGGTGGCCCGCCGCCGCGGTTGGCCCTTTCGCTGGGCGACAGTCTTGCGGGCATGTTCGCCGCGCAGGGGGCGCTGGCGGCGTTGTACCGACGCACCGTCACCGGCGAGGGGCAGGTGGTCGACGCCGCGCTGACCGAATCATGTTTGGCCGTGCAGGAATCCACGATCCCCGACTACGACGTCGGCGGTGTGGTGCGTGGCCCGTCGGGCACCCGGTTGGAGGGCATCGCGCCGTCGAACATCTATCCGACCGCCGACGGCAGCTGGGTGGTGATCGCCGCCAATCAGGACACGGTCTTCCGCAGGCTGTGCGCGGCGATGGGGCAACCCGAGCTCGCGACCGACGACCGGTTCGCCAATCACGTTGCCAGGGGCCGCAATCAAGACGAGCTGGACAAGATCATCGGCGCATGGGCCGCCGAACGACAGCCCACCGACATCATCGCCACGCTGTCCGAGGCCGGGGTGATCAGCGGGCCGATCAACACGGTCGCCGAGGTGGTCAACGATCCGCAGCTGCAGGCCCGCGGAATGATCGCTGATCACTGGGACCAGCGAATCGAGCGAAACGTCAAGGGCCCCGGTGTGGTACCAGTGCTCTCGCAGACACCGGGAACGATCCGAAGCGCCGGACCCGCCATGCCGGGCCAGCACAACGACGAGATCTATCGCGGGCTGCTCGGCAAGACCGATGCGGAGATGGCGGCGCTGCAAGAGAAGGGCGTGCTATGAGCGGGTTACCGCGCCATGTCGATATCCGCGACGTCTCGCTGCGCGACGGGCTGCAGATCGAAGAACCGATTCCGTTGTCCGCCAAGCTCGAGTTGCTTGCCGCCGTCGCCGCGACCGGCGTACGGGAGATGGAGGCGACGGCGTTCGTCTCGCCGTCCAAGGTTCCTGCGCTGGCCGATGCCGCCGAACTCGCTGCCGAACTGCACAACTTCGCTGACATCGAATTCTCCGCGCTGGTCGCCAGCCCCAACGGCGCCAAGAGAGCGGTCGCCGCGGGTCTCGGGTCGATCGAGTATGTGGTGTCGGCGGCCGACGGGCACAGCCACGCCAACGTCGGGCGATCGACAGCCGAATCCACCGCACTGATTCCGGAAATCGTCGCGATCGCACACGACAGCGGCGCAACCGTCGAGGTCATTGTCGCCACGGCGTGGGATTGCCCGTTCGATGGGCCGACAGCGCCCGAACGGGTGGATGACGTCGTGACCGCGGCGCGCGACGCCGATGCCGACCGACTCGCGATCGCCGACACCATCGGAACGACCACCCCGCGGCGGGTCAGCGACCTGATCGCGCGGCTTCAACCGCTGATCGGCGACATCCCGCTGGGCGCACACTTTCACAACACCCGCGGCGCCGGACTTGCCAGCGCGTACGCGGCAGTCAGCGCCGGTGTCACCCGGCTCGACGCGTCGGTCGGCGGACTCGGCGGCTGCCCTTTCGCTCCCGGCGCGAGCGGCAACATCGCCACCGAGGATCTCGTTTACCTTTTGCGGGACAGTGGAATTCACGTCGACGTCGATCTGCAGGCCGCGATCGCCGCGGCGGAGGTGGCGCAGCGTGTCGTCGGCCACGACCTGCCGAGTTCGCTGCTGCGAGCCGGCGACCGCCTTCGCGGCGAGTGACACCGTGCCAGTCGACACCCTGAGCGCCAAGGGCCGCCAGACCCGGGAGGCCATCGAGCAGGCAGCGCGTAAGTTATTCGCCGAGCGTGGGTTTCACGGCACCACCTTGGCCGACATCACCTCTGCGGCCGGTAAATCGCCAGCGGTGTTCTACCGCTACTTCGCCGACAAGGAGGACCTGCTCGCCGCACTGGCCGAGTCGTTTCTGCATGACATCGTGGCGCCTTCGGGTGGCAGCCTTCAGCTTCCGGATTCACCCGATGACGACAGCTTCTTCTCGACGGCTGTCACGGGCTACTGGAACATGTTCAAGCAGAACATCGGCATCATGATCGCCATGGCACAGCTGGCCGCGACCCAGCCGCGATTCGCCACCATGCAGAACGAGTTTCGCCGTTTCGGGATGGACATCGTCGCCGCATCGGTGCGCCGCGCCCAGGAGCAGGGATACGGTGCCGAACTTCATCCCGAGCACACCGCGGCGGCAATCGCGCTGCTGTTCGAGAACTTCACCACCGTTTTCGCAGGCACGTCCGGGCTGGGGCTCGAGCTCAGCGACGAGGACGCCATCGCCACCCTAGCGAGGATTTGGAAGAAGACGCTGTACGGGGTCTGACCTACCAGAGGAGAATCACCGTGGATTTCACCCTCCCAGAGCATCTTCCGGGACTGCTCGCCGAGATGGACGCGTTCATAGAGGCCGAGATCAAACCGCTGGAACGCGAAAACATGCAGTATTTCGACCAGCGCAGGGAAAACGCCCGCACGGACTGGGACAACGGCGGCATTCCCAAGCGCGAGTGGGAGGACCTGCTCGGCGAGATGCGCAAGCGCGCCGACAAGGCGGGCTGGCTGCGCTACGGACTCCCGTCACAGTTCGGCGGCCGCGACGGCACCAACATCGACATGGCGGTGATACGGGAACACCTGGCGCACAAGGGGCTAGGGCTGCACAACGACCTGCAGGACGAGTCGTCGATCGTCGGCAACTTCCCGCAGGTGATCATGATGGACCGGTTCGGTACAGACACCCAGAAAGCCGAATGGACCGAGGCGCTGATCACCGGTGAGCGGTCGATGGCCTTCGGCCTGACCGAGCCGAACCACGGCTCGGACGCCACCTGGCTGGAGACCAGGGCCATCGCCGACGGTGACGGCTGGGTGATCAACGGCGCCAAGCGGTTCAACACCGGTGTGCACCGTGCGACCCATGACCTCGTGTTCGCGCGCACGTCAGGTGAACCGGGACAAGCCCGCGGCATCACCGCGTTCCTCGTCCCCACCGATGCGGCGGGGTTCACGGTGCCTTACTACTGGTGGACGTTCAACATGCCGACCGATCATGGCGAGGTCGAGCTGAAGGATGTCCGCGTCCCGCATGACGCGGTGCTCGGCGAGGTCGACCGCGGCCTCGAGGTCGGCCAGACGTTCCTGCACGAGAACAGGATTCGGCAGGCCGCCAGCAGCCTGGGGGCCGCCCAGTACTGCATCGACCGCGCCGTCGGCTACGCGAACGACCGCTCGGTGTTCGGCAAGCCGCTCTCGGTCAACCAGGCTGTGCAGTGGCCGCTCGTCGAGCTGCAGACCGAGGCCCAGATGGTGCGACTGCTGGTGTATTACGCGGCGACCCAACTCGACGGCAACCACCACATGGAGGTTTCCGACAAGGTGTCGATGGCCAACTACCGGGCCAACCGATTGGTGTGCGAGGCGGCCGACCGGGCCATGCAGGTGTTCGGTGGCGTCGGCTACAGCAGACACGTGCCGTTCGAACACATCTACCGGCACCACCGCCGCTACCGCATCACCGAGGGCGCCGAGGAGATCCAGATCCGCCGGGTGGCCCAGCGGCTCTTCGGATTCGGGCGCAAGTGAAGGAACAGCTCGAGGCTGTTCTACGTCCGGTGCTCGGTGATGTGACCGTCGAGAACCTACGCGCGCTCACCGGCGGCGCCAGCCGAACCACGTGGGCGTTTGATGCGGATGGCCGGGCCCTGATCCTGCGTACCGGACCGCCCGACGACGTGCACGCCGGGATGGAGTTGGAGGCCGCGGTGCAGCAGCGCGCCGGAGCGGCTGGCGCACCTGTCCCCCACATCCTCGCCGCCGACAATTCGCCTGTCGCACTGGGTAATCCGTACCTCATCTGCGACGCGATCGCGGGCGAGACGATCGTCAGGAAGATCTACCGTGGTCTCGATGACAGCGGCCGAGCGCGATTGTTGCAGCAGTGCGCGCAGGCATTGGCCGCCATCCACCGCGCCGACCCTGACGGGATCGGGCTGGCTCCATCGGATCAGCTCGGCGAGTGGCGCGATCGTCTCGACGAAATGGGCGACACCACAGCCACATTCGAGTGGGCGTTTCGCTGGCTGGAGGGAAACCGGCCCCCGCCGTCGGCGCAGGTGCTTGTGCACGGGGATTTCCGGATGGGAAACGTGATCGTCGACGAGTCTGGACTCGCGGCCGTCCTGGATTGGGAACTGGTGCACACCGGCGAGGTCTATGAAGACCTGGCCTGGTTCTGCATCCGCGCCTGGCGCTTCGGCGCACCCGAGCATCTCGGCGCCGGCGGGCTCGGCAGCGTCGAAGCTTTCCTGACCGCCTACGAGGCGGCGGCAGGCGTCGCGCTTGACCGCGAGGTATTCCGGTGGTGGCTCACCGTCGCCACCCTGCGCTGGGGCGTCATCTGCCGCTTCCAGGCCGAGCGGCATCTGTCTGGGCAGACGCCGTCGGTGGAACTGGCCGCGATCGGCCGTCGCGTCGCCGAAACCGAGTGGGACGTCTTGGATCTGCTCGAGGGAGGTGGCCCAAAATGAGTTGGCTGTATGGACGGCCGACCGCGGCCGAATTGGTCGCGGCGGTCGCCGATTTTCTCGACAACGACGTGCGGGGGGCCACCGAAGGGCCGGTCAATTTCCACGCCCGCGTCGCCGCCAACGTGCTGCGCATCGTCGAGCGGGAGCTGACAGACAACTCGGCTGCGGCGGTCACCGGCAGGCTCGCCGAATTCGGCTTCGGCGACGAGGCACAGCTCGCGGCGGCGATTCGCGCCGGGCACCTTGACGAGCGAGCAGCGGACCTCTTGCCGCTGCTGCGCACGCTCGTCCGTCATCGGCTGTCGGTCGCCCACCCGGGCTATGACCAGTCGACGCCCGACAGCTCCTGAAGTATCCGCACGAACGCAGCGCGATCGCCGGGTGACAGCCTGCCGAGCCAGCGCTCCTCACCTTGCTGAATCGCAGCCTGGGTCGCCTCCTTGGCTCTGCGGCCGGCTTTGGTGATCGCCAGTAGCCGCGCCCGACGGTCCTCGGGATCGGGCACCCGCTCGATCAGGCCCCTGTCCTGCAGCTCGTCGAGGATCGCGATGATACGCGTCTTGTCCGCGCCGATCGCCTCCGCGAGCGCGGCCTGGGTGCGGATCGCCGACCGGTCGAGTGCGACGAGCACGCTGTAGCCCCACATCGACAGCCCGTTTGCCTCCAGCACAGGAAGCTCGGCCGCCATCATGTCGCGCACCAGCGGCGCCAACATGGCGGCGAGGTCGGGCCGCTTACGCCGGGACGTCACATCCGGATACTAAACATTGACCGATAGTATGCACCTGCATATGATCTGTATATGCTTACTAATCAGGACATCCGCTCATTTCACCGGGTCGCGGTCATGGCGTCCGTTGACATCGTCGACAAGGTTCGCCCCGCAGATCTGCAACGCCCGACGCCTTGCGACGGCTGGAATCTGGCGCAGCTACTGGCGCACATGACGGTGCAGCATCGTGGTTTCGCGGCGGCGGCGCGCGGTGACGGCGCCGACCTTGCGCGCTGGGACGTAGCCACCGTGGCCGACGCTGTGGCGTCCGACCCCGCGGCCACGTATGCCGCGGCCGCGACCGACGTCCTCGAGGCCTTCGCCGACGACGGCGTGTTGGAAGCGACGTTCGCCCTGCCCGAATTCGGTCCCGGCGCCGCGTTTCCCGGCGAGCAGGCGATCGGCTTTCATTTCGTCGACTACGTCGTCCACGGCTGGGACGTCGCGCGGGCCATCGACGTGCCTTTCACGCTGCCCGACGAGGTGATCTCCGCGGTCCTGCCGCTGGTGTTGGCGGTTCCCGACGGAGACTTCCGGACCGCACCGGAATCGCCCTTCGCCCGCGCCATCGACGCTGGCGAGGGAGTCAGCGAGCTCGATGGGGCGCTGCTGCACCTGGGCCGCTCGCCGTCATAGCGACTTGTGTGCGTCTTGTTGCGCTGAGCGCTCCCGGACGCACACAAATCACTCAGATCCGGCGGGCGCGCGCCAGCCAGGCGGGCTCGTCGACCCGCGTCCCGACCGGCAGGCCGATCGCGTCGGCCTGGGCCTGCTGCACGACACCGCGGTAGGTGGTGGTGTCCAGCGCCTCGAGTGTCCAGCCATCGCCGAATGCCTCGCGGATCTGGGCCTCGCTGACCTGCGGACCGAACCCACGGCCTGCGTCGGACAACGCCAACACATGCACCACTCCGCCCGGCCGGACCGCGGTATGCAGGCTTCTGACGTATCGCGCGCGATCGGCGTCGTCGAAGATGTGGAAAAGTGCGCTGTCGACGATCGTCTGGTAGCCCGGTTCGGGGTCGAGGTTCATCGCGTCCGCCACCTCGAAGCCCGCATCGACACCCTGCTCGGCGGCATTGGCCCTGGCCTGCTCGACCGCGTGTGGCGCGAAATCGATACCAAGGACGTCGTACCCCAGCCGGGTCAGCATGATCGTGTGTTCGCCTGTCCCACAACCGATATCGAGCACCTTGCTGTGAATCAAGCCCGCGCGTTGCAGTTCGACGATCGCGGGCTGCGGCTCGCCGATGACCCATGGCGCCGTTCGGGTCTTGTAGGCATCGTCGAATCGGGAGAAGGTTGGTGTTGAATCCATACAGACCAGAGTTCTACCTGAACCAAAGTTGAGGTCAAGGGGGACGACGAATATGCCCGTCGCGGACACCGAAGCAATTGCCGACATCGCTGATCGGCTGTTCCAAGCGATCGAGAAGAGCGACATCGCGACGGTGGAGCAGCTCTGGGACGACGACGTCGTTGTCTGGAAGGTTGCTGACCGCGACCGGGACCACGTACGCGCGCTGCGGGTCATCGGCTGGTTCGTCAACGCGACGACCGATCGCCGCTACGAGATACTCGAGCGCCAGTTCTTCGACGGCGGATTCGTCCAGCAGCACATCCTTCATGCCAACGGCCGCAACGGCGGATCGATCTCAATGCGCGTCTGCATCGTGATAAAGGTGGGCGCCAACGGATTGATCAGTCGCATCGACGAGTACTTCGACCCGGCAGAAATCGCCCCACTGCTGGAGCCGTAGCGGAGGTGATATGCCAAGCACACAGGCACTTCTCAGCGATCCTGCATCCGTCGGCGGCTGGAGCGTCGATCCGAACGCCTCGACCATCGGCTTTCGGGCCAAGTCGATGTGGGGCCTTTCAACCGTAAAGGGACGGTTCACGGATTTCACCGGCGAAGGCCAAATCACAGACACCCAAACGGTTTCCGGGCGCATCGACATTCGCACCGCGTCGCTGGACACCAAGATGGGCAAGCGCGACGAGCACCTGCGCTCAGCCGAATATTTCGATTCCGAGCGGTTTCCCGACATCAGTGTGGTTGTCACTGGTGCCGAGACGGTCAACGGCGACATCGTGGACTTCAGAGCACAACTCACCGTCAAAGGCACCACTGCCCCACTGCCGCTACGGGCCAGGGTCGCAGCACTGGACGGCGGCGCGGTGCGGCTGAGTGCGCAGACCACCATCGATCGCAAGGACTTCGGCGTCGACGGAAATCTCATGGGAATGCTCACGGACAAGGTGACCATTTCGGGCGACGTCGTGTTCCGCCGAGCCGGCTAGCCGTACCATCGGCCGCATGGCGGAACGTGCACTGCGGGTCCTTGTCTACAGCGATAACCCCAGAACCCGTGAGCAGGTGCAGCTGGCGTTGGGCAAGCGGGTGCACCCCGACCTCCCCGAGCTGACCTATGTCGAGATCGCGACCGGCCCGATGGTGATACGCCAGATGGATGAGGGCGGATTCGATCTGGTGATTCTCGACGGGGAGGCCGCCCCGACCGGCGGCATGGGAATCGCCAAGCAACTCAAGGACGAGATCGCCGACTGCCCGCCGATCCTGGTGCTGACCGGCCGGCCGGACGACGCCTGGCTGGCCAGCTGGTCGCGCGCGGAGGCCGCGGTCCCCCACCCGATCGACCCGATCCGGTTGGGCGACGCCGTGGTGTCTCTGCTGCGTGCACCGGTGCAGTAGTCACGACACGAAAAACCCTGTTGCCCTTACCTTTTCGGGGCACGCCAACATAGCTGCAGGCAGCTAATAGCGACTCTAACCAAAATGCGTGGCACCCGTCTCAAAGCTCGATAGGGTGTGGGTAAGCTCACATCGACAGCCCACGAGGGAGCGTTTGCTCGGTATGGATTTGTACACGCCAATTTTGGTTCTTGGCGCGATTGCGGCCGCGTTCGCAGTCGGTTCGGTCGGCATTGCTCTGCTGGTCGGACCCAGGCGCTACAACCATTCGAAACTAGAGGCCTACGAGTGCGGTATCGAGCCGGTGCCCGAGCTGGCCTCGGCCCACGCATCAGGCCAGCGTTTTCCGATCAAGTACTACCTGACCGCGATGTTGTTCATCATCTTCGACATCGAGATCGTGTTCCTGTATCCGTGGGCGGTCGCGTTCGACAGCTTGGGGCTGTTTGCGCTGGTAGAGATGCTGCTGTTCATGGTGGTGGTGTTCGTGGCCTACGCCTATGTGTGGCGGCGGGGAGGCCTGACATGGGACTAGAGGAAAAGCTGCCCGGCGGCATCCTGCTCTCGACGGTGGAGAAGGTGGCCGGCTACATCCGCAAGGGCTCGCTGTGGCCGGCGACGTTCGGGTTGGCGTGCTGTGCCATCGAGATGATGGCCACCGCGGGACCCCGCTTTGATATCTCCCGTTTCGGGATGGAGCGGTTCTCGGCGACGCCGCGGCAGGCCGATCTGATGATCGTGGCAGGCCGGGTCAGCCAGAAGATGGCGCCGGTGCTGCGCCAGATCTATGACCAGATGGCCGAGCCCAAGTGGGTGCTGGCGATGGGGGTGTGCGCCTCCTCGGGCGGGATGTTCAATAACTACGCGATCGTCCAAGGCGTGGATCACGTCGTGCCCGTCGACATCTATCTGCCCGGCTGCCCGCCGCGCCCGGAGATGCTGCTGCACGCAATCCTCAAGCTGCACGACAAGATTCAGGAAATGCCGCTGGGCGTGCATCGCGAGGAGGCGATCCGCGAAGCCGAGGCCGCAGCACTGGCCGTCACGCCGACCATCGAACTCAAAGGGCTGCTGCGGTGACGGAGAACAACGGTGGCCAGGCTGACCTCGACCCACCCGAGGTCATCGGTGTGCGCCGGGGCATGTTCGGAGCCAAGGGCAGCGGCGACACCTCGGGATACGGCCGTCTGGTCCGCCCGGTGGCGTTGCCTGGCAGCTCACCGCGCCCCTATGGCGGCTATTTCGACGACGTCGTCGACACGCTGACCACCGCGCTGGGAGACGACGGTTACGCCGCATCCATCGAGCGGGTGGTGGTTTTCCGTGACGAGCTGACGCTGGAGGTCCGCCGCGAGCAGCTGCCCGCGGTGGCCCAGGTGCTGCGCGACGACCCCGCCCTGCGGTTCGAGCTGTGTCTGGGGGTCAGCGGCGTGCACTACCCCGATGATGCTGGTCGGGAACTGCATGCGGTGTACCCGTTGATGTCGATCACCCACAACCGCCGCATCCGGGTGGAAGTCGCCGCGCCCGACGCCGACCCGCACATTCCGTCGCTGTATTCGGTGTATCCGACCGTGGACTGGCATGAGCGCGAGACCTACGACTTCTTCGGCATCATCTTCGACGGCCATCCCGCCCTGACCCGCATCGAGATGCCCGATGACTGGGTGGGACATCCGCAGCGCAAGGACTATCCGCTGGGCGGCATCCCGGTGGAATACCACGGCGCCGAGATACCACCGCCCGATCAGCGGAGGGCTTACAACTAATGAGCGCACCCACCAACCCGCCCGAAAGGGTGGTCGTCGTCGGCGGCCAGGACTGGGACCAAGTCGTTGCTGCGGCAAGGGAAAACGCGGCTTCGCACGCCGGTGAACGGATTGTGGTGAATATGGGTCCGCAGCACCCCTCGACCCATGGGGTGCTTCGCCTCATTCTGGAGATCGAGGGCGAGACCATCGTGGAGGCCCGCGCGGGTATCGGTTATCTGCACACCGGCATCGAGAAGAACCTGGAGTTCCGCAATTGGACCCAGGGTGTCACCTTCGTGACCCGAATGGATTACCTCTCACCGCTTTTCAACGAAACGGTGTACTGCCTGGGCGTGGAGAAGCTGCTCGACGTCACCGACGACATACCCGAACGGGCCAGCGTCATCCGGGTGATGATGATGGAACTCAACCGCATCTCCAGCCACCTGGTCGCACTGGCCACCGGCGGCATGGAACTGGGGTCGATGGGCGCGATGTTCTACGGGTTCCGCGAACGCGAGCAGATCCTGTCGATCTTCGAAACCATCACCGGGCTGCGGATGAACAACGCCTACATCCGGCCCGGCGGCGTGGCGATGGACCTACCCGACGAAGCCATTCCCCAGATCCGCGACATGCTCACACTGATGCCCCGCCGGCTGAAGGACCTCGAGGACCTGCTCAGCGAGAACTACATCTGGAAGGCCCGCACCCAGGGCATCGGCTACCTGGATTTGACCGGATGCATGGCACTGGGCATCACCGGCCCCTGCCTGCGCTCCACCGGCCTGCCCCACGACCTGCGTAAGTCGCAGCCCTATTGCGGCTATGAGAACTACGAGTTCGACGTCATCACCGACGACGCTTGCGACTCCTATGGCCGCTACCTGATCCGGGTCAAGGAGATGCACGAGTCGCTCAAGATCATCGAACAGTGCCTGGACAAGCTGCAGCCCGGCCCGGTGATGATCACCGACAAGAAACTGGCCTGGCCCGCCGACCTCAAACTCGGGCCCGACGGGCTGGGCAACTCACCTGAACACATCGCCAAGATCATGGGCCACTCGATGGAGGGACTCATCCACCACTTCAAACTCGTCACCGAAGGCATCCGCGTACCCGCCGGTCAGGTATACGTCGCCGTCGAATCCCCGCGCGGCGAGTTGGGTGTGCACATGGTCTCCGACGGCGGCACCCGCCCCTACCGAGTGCACTACCGCGACCCTTCGTTCAACAACCTGCAAGCCGTGGCCGCCATGTGCGAAGGCGGCATGGTCGCCGACGCCATCACCGCCGTCGCCTCGATCGACCCGGTAATGGGCGGGGTGGACAGATGAGCGCTTGCGCGAAGAGGAGAGAGCAGCGTTGAGGGTCTTTCTTGAGTTGGGCCAGAGGCCAGACGAGGCCGGCCCACCGATCCACGGCGCCAAGACCTATCCGGCCGACGTCGAAGCCCGGCTTGCCGCCGACGCCGAGATAGTGATCGCCAAGTATCCGCAGGGTCGGTCGGCCTTGTTACCGCTGCTGCACTTGGTGCAGTCCGAGGACGGCTGCCTCACCTCTGCGGGCATCGCATTCTGCGCCAAGCAGTTGGGGTTGACCGACGCCGAGGTGACCGCCGTCGCCACGTTCTACTCGATGTACCGCCGCACGCCGACGGGCGAGTATCTGGTCGGCGTCTGCACGAACACACTGTGCGCGATCATGGGCGGCGACGCGATACTCGATGCGCTGCAAGACCATCTGGGCGTTCACGCCGGCCAGACCACCGACGATGGCCGCGTCACACTCGAACACGTCGAATGCAACGCCGCGTGCGATTACGCACCGGTCGTGATGGTCAACTGGGAGTTCTTCGACAACCAGACACCATCCTCGGCGCGCGATCTGGTCGATCAGTTGCGGGCAGGCCAACCGCCGGCGCCGACCCGTGGCGCGCCGCTGTGCACCTTCAAGGAGACCGCGAGAGTTCTTGCGGGACTGCCTGATCCGGAGCGGGCCGCGGCGCAGACCGGACCTGGCGACGCCACCCTCGCCGGGTTGCGCGTCGCGCGGGAACGTGGCATGGAGGCGCCAGACGTCGAGGCGGCGACGGATTCGCACAGCGGCCCCGACGACGCGAAGGTGGCGACAGAAGCCACGCGTAATCAGGCGGCCCCGGCCCCAGCGGCCGACGTTCCGCCCGAGCCGAAGGAGCCCGAGACGGACCCGGACGCAACGGAATCGAAAACATGACGCAACTGACTCCGGTGTTGAGCCGGTTCTGGGATGAACCCGAACCCTGGTCGATGGAAACCTACCGTCGCCATGACGGTTACCAGGCGCTCGAGAAGGCGCTCGGCATGGCCCCGGACGATGTCATCGCCACGATGAAGGATTCCGGTCTGCGCGGCCGCGGCGGCGCAGGCTTCCCGACCGGCACCAAGTGGTCCTTCATCCCGCAAGACGACACCGGCGCGGGCGCCAAACCGCACTATCTGGTTGTCAACGCCGACGAGTCGGAACCTGGTACGTGCAAAGACATTCCGCTGATGTTGACGACGCCGCATTTCCTCGTCGAGGGTGTCATCATCGCGTCGTACGCGATCCGGGCACACCATGCGTTCATCTACGTTCGCGGTGAAGTCGTGCCGGTGCTGCGCCGACTGCAGGCCGCGGTCGCCGAGGCCTACGAGGCGGGATACCTGGGCTCCGATATTCAGGGTTCCGGCTTCGATCTCGAACTGATCGTGCACGCAGGCGCGGGCGCCTACATCTGCGGCGAGGAAACCGCGTTGCTCGACTCGCTGGAGGGCCGCCGCGGCCAGCCGAGGCTGAGGCCGCCGTTCCCGGCCGTTGCGGGTCTTTACGCGTCCCCCACGGTGGTCAACAACGTCGAATCGATCGCCAGTGTGCCGCCGGTGCTGCTCAACGGAGTGGACTGGTTCCGGTCGATGGGCACGGAGAAGTCACCAGGGTTCACGCTGTACTCGCTGTCCGGGCATGTGACCAATCCCGGGCAATACGAAGCGCCGCTGGGCATCACGCTGCGCGAGCTTCTCGAATACGCGGGCGGTGTCCGGGCCGGCCACTCCCTCAAGTTCTGGACGCCGGGCGGTTCCTCGACACCACTGCTGACCGACGAACACCTCGACGTACCACTGGATTACGAAGGCATGGCCGGTGTCGGAACCATGCTCGGCACCAAGGCGTTGCAGATCTTCGATGAAACGACGTGCGTGGTGCGCGCGGTGCGCCGCTGGACAGAGTTCTACGCACACGAGTCCTGCGGGAAGTGCACGCCATGTCGCGAGGGCACCTACTGGCTGGCTCAGATCTACGAACGACTGGAAACGGGTGCCGGTACCGAAGCTGATATCCAGAAGCTCCTCGACATCGCCGACAACATCAACGGGAAGTCGTTCTGCGCGCTGGGCGATGGGGCTGCCGCGCCTATCATCTCGTCGCTCAAGTTCTTCCGCGACGAATACCTCGCGCACCTGTCGGACGGTTGTCCGTTCGATCCGCATGCCTCGACGCTGATGGCCACGGAAGGGGTGGGTGTCTAGATGACGCAGACCGTTGATTCCGGAGATACTGGCACCGCCGAAGCTGTCGAGATGGTGAACGTCACCATCGACGGGGTGGAACTCAGTGTGCCCAAGGGCACCTTGGTGATTCGGGCCGCCGAACTGATCGGCGTGCAGATCCCGCGGTTCTGCGACCATCCGCTGCTGGACCCGGTTGGCGCGT
>Ga0268266_10003191_pt1 | contig 16594 bp, 17 predicted proteins | sample KBSS13metaG_FD_190356 | JGI IMG/M metagenome (GOLD analysis project Ga0268266, IMG submission 190356) | Switchgrass rhizosphere microbial communities from Kellogg Biological Station, Michigan, USA - KBS S1-3 metaG (SPAdes) (version 2) | ecosystem: Host-associated > Plants > Roots > Rhizosphere...
CCAGCAAAGGGCGTCAGCTTTGTTGTTTCCTTCGATGTCGTCCTCGGTCCCGGTAGGTGCGCTGATAGGATGGATGCTGCTTCTGACCGTGAAGCACGTCATTGCCGACTTCATGCTGCAGACTTCTTGGATGGCGATCGGCAAGGATCAAAAGACCGGCTGGGCCTTGCCGCTATTGGCGCATTGCCTGGTGCACCTCGCGGTATCGCTGGCGCTGATCCTGATCGTCTCGCCGCGATTCTGGTTTGTCGCCTTCATCGACTTCGCCATCCATCTCACCGTCGACCGTATCAAGGGAATCATCGCTTCCCGGTTCGGCGTGACGCAGGAGAACGAGCATCCGTGGTTCTGGACGCTGATCGGAGTCGACCAGGCGTTGCACCATCTGACCGGTTTCGGCCTGTCGATCTTCATGGCGGCGAACTGAGCCCGCGGGCCGGGCAACCGCCTGTTTCAATCCAGCTCCGGTATCGGGATGCTCGCACATCCATTGCGCGCGCGAATCATGTACCGATTCCAAACAAGGCACGATTGGCAAGCCCCCCGGAACACTACTGATAGGGGTGGTTAACCTTTCATTAGAGTATTGCACTGCATCTTCCGCAAAGGGAGAACCCGCAATGTTTTCAAGCCGTGACGCATTCGAGAACGATTTCTGTCCGGTCCGGGACGAGCTGCTTGGCGAGATGTATCGCGCCAACGCAAACGGCCTGCCGCTTCTGGTGGAGAGCGTTTCATCTGAGGTCCGCGCCATGCTGGCGCTGTTCTGCTACCGCCGGAGCCATCTGCACGCGTTGGCGGTGGCGATTGCAGCAAGCTGCACCGAGCGCGAGCTGATCCATTTTGGTGGCAGGGTCGGTTCCACGCTTTACGCGCTGTCGCGCGAACCGGCTGCGCGTTCAGCCGTGTCGTCGTCCCACAGCGGCCGCAAGCCGATCACGCTCTCGACAAAGCCGCTCTCGACCTTCAAGCCGATCGAGGACGAGGTCGACGACGAAGATCTGACGCAAGCGGTGACGGCGTAAGTTCAACGCGCAACGCGGGGCTCTCCCGCAAACCGGCCGAACTTGTCCGGGGCTACGCCTACGCCTAACTCAGCACCGGCAGGCCGTGCCGCTTCCGCGCCATCGCACATTCGGCATCGCCGGGCATGCAGGTGCGGCACACTTCGGGCCGTATCGCATAGATCATGCACGACGTCGCCTCGCCGACCTTGCCTGACAGCGCCGAACAGCGGTCGCCGTCGCAGCGCATCCCCGACAGCCGTTCGTTGACGAATCTTTCCGGAATCAGATCCAGCGCCGCGTCGTCCTCGGTCGTGAAGCGCGGCCAGTTCTGCGAGTAGCTGCAGCAGGCGCCGCAGGTCTGGCAGGGGCTTTCGCTATCGGCAGCGATTCGATGCATGTCTTGCTGACGCATGTGTTGTTGATGCATGGCTTGCGTTTAGCCCCAAATGGCCGCCGCGGCCAGCTACCGCCGTCAGGTAATCCCTTTGCGTATCCGTTTCAGGTGTCCTTTTAGGTATCCTTGGGCGCTTCCCAGACCAGGCTCCGCCGCCATTTTGCGCGCAGGATGTCGCGCCGTTCCGGATATTTCTCCTCGTGATAGACCGCGTCGATGACGCGGTCGGTCCGGAAACTGCGGAAATCCTTTCGCAGTTCGCACCACGCCGCCAGTATCCGCACCGCCTCGTGATAGCCGACCGCGATCGGCCAGATCGTGCGTTGGCTGTCGCGGCCATGCTCGTCGCGATAGTTCAGCGTGATCTTCTTGCCCTCGTGGATTTGCGTCCGTGTCTGCACCATGTCGATGCGGTCCGGCTCCCGGTTCCATGCCCGCCGGGCGCGGCTGGCAGGTTCCAGCACAAATGGCCGCAGGCGCTCAGGCACGGTTTCGGCGACCTTTGCCATCAGGTCCTGGGCGGCGCGCGCCAGCGCTGGATCGGCATGGCCGACCACCCATTGCGCCCCGAGCACGCAGGCCTCGATCTCGTCAGGCGTCAGCATCAACGGCGGCAGGTCGAATCCCTTTTCCAGGATGTAGCCCACACCGGCTTCGCCGCGGATCGGCACCCGTTGTTCGATCAACGTCGTTATATCGCGATAGATGGTTCGCTTCGAGGTCTCCAGCTCGGCCGCGATCGCATCCGCCGTCAAAGGCTTTCGGGTGCGCCGAAGCACCTGAATGATTTGAAACAGCCGGTCGGCCCGTCTCATGGCTCGTCTCTTTCCCAAAGCAGCCCGCGCGATGCTGACAGCATGTTGGCAGCAGGGGGGTTTTATATCGGGACAACACCGCAATTGAAGGGAATTTGTCCATGACGATTTTCAGCGAATTCGCACCCCCTCGAAGCCGCCTGCCGGTCCTGAATGCCCAGCGCTTTGCATTTGAGCAACTGGTTTCGATCCACTGCGTCACCACCGACCTGCGCTGGGCCATGGTCGAGCTGGCGTGGCGTTCACTCACGGCAATGTGTGCTCTCGCACAGGGAAAGCTGGCCCGCCGGGCGCGTAAGGCCCGCGCGCCGCGGCCCGAAGAGGGCGGCCGGCATTGCTGCTGCTGACACCATGGTGGCAGCAGGGGGCCGCTAGCCTCGCGCCAAGTTTTTCTAATACCGGGAGACCAGCATGATTACCCTTTATGGCTTCGGCGCCGGTTTCGGCCTGCCGGAGATCAGCCCCTTTGTGACCAAGACCGAGGTCCAGCTGAAGATGGCCGGTCTTGCCTATCGCAAGGAGAAGGCCAAGCCGCCGGCCTCCCCGAAGGGGCAGTTGCCTTATATCGTCGATGACGCCGAGACGATTGCCGATTCCACCTTCATTCGCGCGCATCTGGAAGCCAAATACGGTTTCGATTTCGATGCCCCGCTCAGCCTGCAGGCGCGTGCGCAGGCCTGGGCCTTCGAGCGCATGATCGAGCACCACATCTATTGGGCGCTGATCGGCGCGCGCTGGGTCGATGGTGATAATTTCGCCAAGGGCCCTGCGCATTTCTTTGACGGTGCGCCGGCGCATTTGCGTGAGAAAATGCGAGAGGACGCGCAATTCCGCGTCGCCGAAAACTACCTGCTCAGCGGCCTCGGCCGCCACGCGCCCGACGAGGATATCGATCTTGCCGTTCGCTCGCTGTTTGCGTTGTCGGTCCAGCTTGGCGACAAGCCCTTCCTGATGGGGGAGGCACCGTGCGGGATGGACGCCACCGCCTTCGGCGCGCTTGCCGGAATCCTAACGCCATTCTTCGAGTCGCCGCTGCGGCAGCGCACCGAGCAGTTCGCGAATCTCACCGCCTATGTCGACCGGATGATGCTGGTGTACTACCCGGAATTCGCCTGGTCGCCCGTGCAGCAGGAGCAAGCCGCCTGATCGGGGCTGCGGTTCACCAGCGACGACGGCGGAGCAGGGGGCTGCGTGAGCGATTGCGCTGCAGACGAAGGCATCGGGCAACGGCATGCTTTCCTTGTCACGCTCGCGCTCGGCACCAGCAGCTTCCTGACGCAGTTCGACGTAACGGCGGTCGTGATCGCGATGCCCGCGATCGCGAAGGACCTCGGCTTCGGCGTCGCCGGCTTCGCCTGGATCATCGACGCCTATAGCCTGGCGTTCACCGGCGCACTTCTTGCGGCCGGCGCGCTTGCGGATCGCTTCGGCCGTCGGCGGAGCATGCTGGGCGGCAACGTGGTGTTCCTGCTTGCTTCCATCGGATGCGGCATCGCTACGACGGGGCCGGTGCTTTTCGCTGCGCGCGTCCTGCAGGGCGCAGGTGCCGCGTTCCTGGTCACCGGCGCGCTCGCGCTCGTCGCCAGTGCGTTTCCGGGCGCCGGTCAGCGGGCCCGCGCGTTCGGCGTCCTGGGTGTGATCTCCGGCGTCGCCATGGCGTTGGGCCCGACCCTCGGCAGCTTTCTGGCGTCATGGTTCGGGTGGCGCTGGATATTCCTTGCCAACATCCCGTTCTGCACCGCATTGGCTCTCGCGGTGCCACGGCTCGTCGCCGAGAACAGGGATCCGGAGGGAAGGCCGCTGGATCCCGTCGGAGTCGCGTTGCTTACGATGTCGCTTGGCTTGGCGATCGATACGCTTCTGAGGCATGACGCTTCCGCCGTCACGCGAGCCGCCTGCCTGATCGGGAGCGCAGCGGGGGCCGCGTTATTTGCCTGGCACCAATCGCGGAGCCCGCGTCCACTGCTCGATCCCCGGGTGTTCGCAACCTCCGCCATGGCCGGGGTCGGCGCCCTGTTGACCGCCATCCAGTTCGGCTACTGGGCTGTGCTGGTGTATTTGCCGCTGTTCCTGAATACCGGGCTTCGCGTGAGCATCGAGTTCGCGGGCGTGGCACTGCTTGCAGCGACCCTGCCGATGCTGCTGGTACCGCCGATCGGCGGTCGCCTTGCGTCCCAGCGGGGATGGAAACTCCTCTTCACGATTGCCTTTGGCGTCATGGCCATTGGCGATGCATCGCTTGTGATCTCCGCGCTCTCCGAGACTCCCTCGACGCGCCTCGTCGCCACGCTCGTGGGAATGCTTGCGATAGGAGTCGGTGCAGCGCTCGCAAATCCGCAACTGTCTGGTGTCGCGATAGCGCTTGCGCCACCTGCGCAGGCCGGCGTGGCCTCGGCGGTGATGATGATTGTCCGCCAGGGCGGCTTCGCCATCAGCATCGCCGTCCTCGGTGCCCTGCTTGGTACCTCCAATGACGTGACGGCGTTCGTGCTACCCTTCACGCTGGCCGCGCTCGTCGCCTTGCTCGGCACGGCAGCCGCCCTGATGTTGCTTCCCTCGAAATCAACGTAACAAGCTGCGTTGATTTCTCGCTGCTCACTGCTCCCGCTTTATGCGGGCTGGCCCTGCAAGGCGGCCAGCTCCGCTTCGAGTTCGGCGATCCGGGCGTCGCGCACCGCCAGTGCCTGTGCGACGTCAGCGGCGTCGAACTTCTGCGGAATATGTTGCGGGCAATTAGTGTCCCACGCGGCGATCTTGAACACGATGACCTGCTCGGGGCGCGCCTTGTAGCCCTTCGGCATCAGCGATTCGGTTAGCGCAGGATCGTCTTCCACCACGCGCGCCTCGCCCCAGATCTTGACGCGGCGGCGATGCGCATAGTCCATCACGAAGATGTGCGCCTTCGGATTCTCCGACAGGTTTCCCTGGGTGATGTACTGCCGATTGCCACTGTAGTCGGCAAACGCGATGGTGTTCTTGTCGAGAATCCTGATGAAGCCCTTCGGCCCGCCGCGGTGCTGGATATAGGGCTGGCCGTCCGCGGCCGCCGTGGCGAGAAAGAAGCTGTTGGCCTCGCCGAGGAAGCCGGCGAGATTTTCGTCAATTTCAGTGCGCCAGCCGCCGCGCGCCTCGACATGGGCATAGCCCTCGCGCGAGCCCTTGCGGGTCTGGATCGCTTTCACCGCGGGTGTGAAGGCAACGTCGCTGGAATAGGTGTGAACGTCAGACATTTGAGCCTCCTCGTGGAGCGCCACTACGGTCGTCCTTCGTCCATCAAAATGGGCGTTTCCGTAAATAAAACAATCTTGTCGATTGACACTTTACTGTTGCAGGATATGCAATAGTATAATGGACCGGATCGAAGCCATGCAGGCCTTTGTGGCGGTGGCCGATCTGCGGGGCTTTGCCCCCGCAGCGCGCAAGCTCGGCCTGTCGCCCTCGGGCGTCACGCGGCTGATTGCGGCGCTGGAAGAACGTCTCGGCGCGCGATTGCTGCAGCGGACCACCCGGCAGGTGACGCTGACCGACGCCGGCTCGCGCTACCTGGAGCGGGCGCGGCGAATCCTGGCCGATATCGAGGAGGCCGAGGGCGCCGTCGAGGGCGAGCGCACGCGCCCCGAGGGGCAGCTCGTCATTTCGGCGCCGGTCGGGTTCGGCCGGCTGCATGTCAGCAAGATCGTGACCGCCTACCTGAAGCGCTATGGCGACGTCGGCGTCGATCTCCGTCTGTCGGATCGCATGGTCAACCTCGTCGAGGACGGTGTCGATCTCGCGGTCAGAATCGGCCATCTGCCCGACTCGACGCTGGTGGCGCGCCATGTCGGCGAGATGCGGCGGATCGTGGTGGGATCGCCCGGATATCTCAAGGTGCGTGGCGAGCCAAAGCGACCGCGGGAGATTCCCGCTCATGACACGATTCAGTTCGGCGCGATGACGGCGGCGCTCGACTGGCGTTTCGTCGAGGATGGCCGTGACATCCGCGTCGCGAGCACGCCGCGCTTCGCCACCAACAGTTCCGACGCCGCGATCCAGTATGCGGAAGCGGACGGCGGGCTGACGCGGGTGTTGGCCTATCAGGCCGCCGAATCGCTCAAGGCAGGGCGCCTCAGGATCGTACTGGCGTCGTTCGAACAGCCGGCGATACCGATCCAGATCGTCTATCCGACGTCGCGGCTGTTGTCGGCCAAGGTGCGCACCTTCGTCGATCTCGTCACCGAGATCGCCGACTGGCATTTCGGTTAGGGCACCGGCGCCTTCTTCGGCACCACGCGGAATGTGGCGTTGGCTCGCGCGATGACGACGTCGTCGGCCTTGATCAGGCTCTGCACGAAGCAGATCGTCTTGCCGGTCTTGACGACGTCGCTCTCGACCGTGAGCCATTGCCCGATCTCGGCGGTGCCGACGAAATCGACCGCAAGCGAGATCGTCACCAGCGACGACACGCCGCCCATGATATGGCCGCAGGAATGGCCCATGGCGTTGTCGGCGAGCGCAGCGATCAGCCCGCCGTGGATCAGGCCGCGGCCGTTGGTGTGCGGTTTGGCAAGCCGCAGCCCGATGATCACGGCCTTGTCGGTCAGCTTCGAATACAGCGGTTCCCAGGGATCGGTCAGCGGGCTCCTGCGCGTGCGGCGCTCAAAGCCTTCGGGAATATTTTCGGTCATGTCAGGCTCGCGTGTTGACGGCGCTATTGCCATTGAACGTAACGCGCGTGCGGTGTCACCGCCTACAAAGTTTTAAACGGGATTACGACAGGTGTTTGAAATGGCTCGCGGCTGCCGTCACCCGCGAAGGCGGGTGACCCAGTATTCCAGAGAGTCAGCTAAAGCGCCGAGAAGCTGCGGCGTACTGGATACCCCGCATTCGCGGGGTATGACGACTTGCGGATGATGCGGTCAGTGACGCCGGCGCTGTGCCCCTTTTCCACGCTACGGCACCGTCATCCTAAAACGGCAACCCCACATAATTCTCCGACAGCGACGCCGACGCCGCCTTCGAGTTGACGACATAATCCAGCTCGGCAAGCTGAATGCGCGCGCCGAATTCGCCCTCGTCGGGGAATCTGTGCAGCATCGAGGTCATCCACCAGGAGAAGCGGACCGCCTTCCACACGCGCGACAGCGCCTTCGACGAATAGCCGTCGATGCCGGCGGAAGACTTTTCGTCGTAATATTCGCGGAACGCCTGCGAGAGATAATGTACGTCGCTGGCGGCGAGGTTCAGGCCCTTGGCGCCGGTCGGCGGCACGATGTGCGAGGCGTCGCCGGCCAGGAACATCCGGCCGAAGCGCATCGGTTCGGCGACGAAGCTGCGCAAGGGTGCGATGCTCTTTTCGATCGAGGGGCCGGTGACGAGGTCGTCCGCCGCCTTCTGGTCGATCCGGCGCTTCAGTTCGTCCCAGAAGCGCTCGTCCGGCCACTGCGCGATATCGTCGTCGAGCGGACACTGCACATAGTAGCGGCTGCGCCGGGTTGAGCGCATGGTGCAGAGCGCAAATCCGCGCGCGTGGTTGGAATAGATCAGTTCGGGGCTGACCGGCGGGGTCTCCGACAGGATGCCGAGCCAGCCGAACGGATAGATCCGCTCATAGGTCTGGATCGCCGACGGTTTCACGCTGGCGCGGCTGACGCCATGAAAGCCGTCGCAGCCGGCGATGAAGTCGCATTCGATCTCGTGGGTAACGCCATCCCTGACGTAGCTGACGCGCGGGCGGTCGGTATCGAAATCCAGCGGCTTGACGTCGGCAGCCTGGTAGACCGTGGTGAGGCCGGCCGCCTTGCGGGCATTCATCAGGTCGAGCGTCACCTCGGTCTGGCCGTAGATCATGACGGTCTTGCCGGTGGCGCCGTACATGTCGATGCGGTGTCGCGCGCCGCCGAACGCGAGTTCGACGCCATGATGGACCAGTCCTTCCTGATGAGCGCGCGCGCCGGCGCCGACCTCGTCGAGCAGCCCCACCGTGCCTTCCTCGAGCAGGCCGGCACGGATCCGGCCGAGCACATATTCCGGCGTCTGGCGCTCCAGAATGATGTTGTCGATGCCATAAAGATGTAATAGTTGCCCAAGCAACAATCCGGCCGGACCTGCACCTATGATGGCTACTTTAGTCCTCAATACCCGCTCCTCCCGGTATTATAGGTTCGGCCGGCGCTTGCCGGCGGACTTGCAATGATAGTTATATCAGATAACGGTCTTGGCAAAGGTCGTCGGCGCCGATTTGCACGAGTGTACTTCGCGGCGGTGCACACGGCGACCAGAGCATGATCCGGAAACGCAGACACCCGCTTTCCGAAAAGATCATGCTCGAATCAAAGAGATAGGGCGGGATGCCGATTTGAAGAAAGGCCATCGCGCTGCAGGGAAGGGACGAGACGCCGCGGCGGAATGTCCGCCTTGAAAAGGCGGTCGAGCTAGATAACATGTTAACTAACGAAGGTCGGGCGAACGAACACCCCGCGTGGAGGGAGACGATGCCGATGAAGAAAGCAATTCTGGCGATGCTGCTGGCCGCCAGCGTGACGCCCGCGCTGGCGCAGGAAAAGAACTTCGACCTGAAGATCTCGCACTGGGTGCCGGCCTCGCATCCGCTGCAGAAATCGCTGGAAGACTGGGCCGCCGCGGTCGAGAAGGATTCCGGCGGCACCATCAAGTCGAAAGTATTTCCGGCCCAGCAGCTTGGCAAGGCGTTCGACCATTACGACATGGCGCGCGACGGCATCGCCGACGTGACTTACGTCAATCCCGGCTATCAGCCCGGCCGCTTCCCGATCATCGGCGCCGGCGAGATGCCGTTCCTGATGTCCGATGCGAAGGGCGGCTCGATGGGGCTCGACGCCTGGTACCGCAAATATGCCGAGAAGGAGATGAAGGACGTCAAGTTCTGCCTCGCCTTCGTTCACTCTCCGTCGTCATTCCATTCCCGCACCAAGAAGATCGTGGTGCCCGACGACGTCAAGGGCATGAAGGTTCGTCCCGCCCACGCCACCATGGCGAATTTCGTGACGCTGCTCGGCGGCACCAACGTACAGTCTTCCGCGCCTGAAGTCCGCGACATCATCGAGCGCGGCGTTGCCGACGCCGTCACCTTCCCGTGGGGGTCGCTGGTGCTGTTCGGGATCGACAAGGTGACCAAGTTCGACATGGAGGCGCCGCTCTACACCACGACCTTCGCCTTCGTGATGAACAAGGACAAGTACAACGCGATGTCCGACAAGCAGAAGAAGGCGATCGACAACAACTGCAACACCGAGACCGCAGGCAAGGTCGGCGAGTTCTGGGGCAAGATGGAGGACGCCGGGATCGACAAGGTCAAGGCGGAATCCGGCCATGAGGTCTACAAGCTCACGCCCGAGCAGATCGGACTTTGGAAGAAGGCCGCCGAACCGCTGGTCAAGACCTGGGGCGACGGCGTCAAGAAGAACGGCGGCGACCCGGATGCGGCGCTGACCGAGCTCAAGGCGTCGCTCACCAAGTACAACGCGCTCGCGCAGTAGTCCCTAGCGTAGACATCTTTTCGGCGGCGGGGATTTCTTGCCGCCGAAAACTCCCTGCCATCGTCAGCCGTTCGGAACGGACATGAATCGCGCGTGGATGGATCGCTTCATCGACACGATCGAATGGATCGCCGCCGGCTTCGTCGGCATCGTGGCGCTCAACATCTTCGTCGGCGTTCTCCTGCGCAACACGCTCAACTATGCGATCCCCGATTCCTTCGACATCGGGCGCATGCTGCTCGGCATTTTGATCTTCTGGGGCATCGCCGCCACCAGCTATCGCGGTGGCCACATCACCGTCGACCTGATCTGGGCCAATGTCGGCCCGAGATACCAGCGCATGATCGACGTGTTCGCGACCCTGGTGCTGCTGTTCGTGGTGACGGTGCAGACCTGGACGCTGTTCGACAAGGTGCGCACTACCTACAACGACAACGTCCTTACCTTCGACATGCACATGCCGACCTGGCCGTTCTTCGCCATCGCCTGGGCCGGCGACGGTGCGGCGGTGCTGCTGATCGCGATCCGCACCTATCGGCTCATCTTCCATCCGGAAGAGATACATGATGCCAAAGAAAAGACGGTGGAGTAGGGCGTCATGAGTACTGATGCGGTCGCCGTCCTGGGGTTTGTCGCGCTGTTTGCGCTGATGCTGCTGCGCGTGCCGGTCGGCATGGCGATGGGTCTCGTCGGCGTCTGTGGGTTCGGCTATCTCACGGGCTTCGCGCCGGCGCTGAAGCTGGTCGGCCAGACCTCGATGCGCACGGTGACCGACTACACTTTCGGCGTGATCCCGATGTTCCTGCTGATGGGAACGTTCGTCAGCAATTCCGGCATGAGCCGCGAGCTGTTTCGCGCCGCCAACGGCTTTCTCGGCCATCTTCGCGGCGGCCTCGGCATCGCCACCGTCGCGGCGTGCGGCGGCTTTGCTGCGATCTGCGGTTCGTCGGTGGCGACCGCCGCGACCTTCTCCGCGGTCGCCTACCCCGAGATGCGCCGCTTCGGCTATCCGCAATCCTTTGCCACCGGCGTGATCGCGGCCGGCGGCACGCTCGGCGCCATGCTACCGCCGTCCACGGTGCTCGCGGTCTATGGCATCATCACCGAGCAGGACATTGGCAAGCTGTTCATCGCCGGCATCATCCCCGGCATCCTCGCGATGGCCATGTACATGCTGACCATTGCGCTGATCGGCTGGCTACGTCCGGATTTTCTGCCGAAGGGACCGCAGACCACCTGGCGGGAGCGCTTTGCCGGGCTGAAGAACATCTGGGCGCCGGTGCTGCTGTTCATCTTCGTGATCGGCGGACTCTACGGCCTGCCGTTCCTGCCGCGCTTCACGCCGACCGAAGCCGGCGGCGTCGGCGCCACCGGCGCGTTCCTGATCGGCGTGTTCACCGGCCGGCTCAACAAGGACAAGATCCTGGCGTCGCTGCTGCAGGCGACCCGCACCGCGGCCGCCGTCTTCACGGTGCTGATCGGCGCGCTGATCTTCGGCTATTTCCTCACGGTAACGCAGACTCCGCAGAAGGTGACCGAGCTGCTCACCGGCCTCGGCCTCGGCCCTTACGGGATTCTTGCGCTGATCATGGTGATGTATCTGGTGCTGGGCTGCCTGATGGATGCGATGGCCATGATCATCCTCACCGTGCCGATCATCTTCCCCGTCATCATGCATCTCGGCTTCGATCCGATCTGGTTCGGCGTGATCATCGTGATGACGGTCGAACTCGGCCTGATCCATCCGCCGGTCGGCATGAACGTGTTCGTCATCAAGAGCGTGGTGAAGGACGTGTCGTTCTCGACGATCTTCCGTGGCGTCATTCCGTTCGTTGCGACGGACTTGATCCGGCTGGTGATCCTGATCGCATTTCCAATACTGGCGCTGTGGTTGCCGCAGCGCATGGCGGGGTAGAGACGATGACGCCAGAGCTCGAAACGAAATACGTCTTCACGATCACCGCCCGGATCGGCGAGGTTACCTCAGCCGGCGAGATCGGCACCGGCGTGCGCCGGATCATTCCGATCGTTGGCGGCGAAGTGAAAGGCGAGGGCATCAGCGGCAAGGTCTGTCCGTTCGGCGCCGACTTCCAGATCATCCGGCCCAACGAACTGATCGAGCTTGAGGCAAAATACGCGTTCGAGACCGATGACGGCGCCGTCGTCTATGTCGAGAACAAGGGCCTGCGCTTCGGTCCGGTCGACTTGCTGCAGAAGCTCAAGCGCGGCGAGCCGGTCGATCCCAAGCTGATCTATTTCCGTACCGTGCCGAGGTTCGAGACCGGTGCGCCGAAATATCGTTGGCTGATGGAAAATCTCTTCATCGGCTCCGCCGCCCGCCACGCCGACCGCGTCGTCATCGACGTGCATCAGGTGCTGTGAGGCACCTGCGTCAGTTGCACACAGCAGAGTAGCCAGGTGCCGCATATCGCTTGCGCTCATGCGGGCTACAATTAATCGCGCGCAAGCTGATTTGCTCTCTCGTACAAGCGCAATTTCTCGCGATGACCTGCGGCAAACTGGCACGACGGGCAAATCAGTAAAAACCTGTCCATCCCTTCGCGCAAAAATATTCCGCTTTCGTTCTCACCCAAATCACCGGCATAACACCGCCCGTCTCACGGCAGATGAGGGGCGCTCGCGAACGTCACGAATGCGCAGTGAGATGCGATGGACGCGGAAGGCGCGCTAGACGTACGCGCCGGATGCGTACGGCGAAGTCGTGTGGTTCTGATGTCGCGGTGCTGGCATTACGTTCTGGAGAAGCAAAAGCTTCTTTGGGATAACGGAGGCAAGAGAGCCGTTCTCCGGGAAGAGCACGAAGTAAGCCGTAAAGCCATTGCGCAGGGAAGGCCGGAGTGTTTCCGCTGTACCTGTATGCTCGTGTGCATCTCTTGCTATGCGCAAACGGCACACGAGACCTCGGGTGCAGCCAGCACCCGGTCTTCCCTGCGCCCTCTGATCGGAGAGGGCGGAAGTTTCAGGAAAGCCTCGGGCAGTTCATGCCGCGAGATCGCGAACACACATTCAATTGTCATCACCCGGCTTGACCGGACGACCCAGTATTCCAGAGACATCGATGCTTGAATCGAGAAGCCGCGGCATACTGGATGATCCCCGCATGCGCGGGAATGACCGTCGAGCGTAGTGTTCAGCGCGAAACCCAATCGGCTCTCGCCCCCGCAGACGAGCCGCGGCCAGCCACCTTGACTCCCATCCGGCGAAATCGTTATAAAACATAACTATTCTGGGCAGGAAGCAATATAGACCCATGGGAAACGCCTCTAAGTCCGCTGCGGGTTCGCCCGACCTGCTCAAGATCGAGCAGACCGGCGCGGTGCTGTCCGTGGGCCTCAACCGTCCGGCCAAGCGCAATGCGCTGAATGACGGCATCATCCTCGCGATCCAGGATTGCTTTTCCAATCTCCCCGAGGGAACAGGCGCGGTGGTCATCCACGGCGTCGGCGACCATTTTTCCTCCGGCCTCGACCTCTCCGAACTGACCGAGCAGGACGCCACCGAAGGCCTGCGCCATTCGCAGATGTGGCACCGGGTGTTCGACCGTATCCAGTACAGCCGCGTCCCCGTGATCGCGGCGCTGAAGGGCGCTGTTATCGGCGGCGGACTGGAGCTTGCCTGCGCGGCGCATATTCGCGTTGCCGAACCGTCAGCCTATTTCGCACTGCCGGAGGGCCAGCGCGGCATTTTCGTCGGCGGCGGCGGATCAGTGCGGCTACCGCGGCTGATCGGCGTGGCGCGGATGATCGACATGATGCTCACCGGCCGGGTCTATTCAGCGACCGAAGGCTCGGCCTATGGTTTCTCGCAGTATCTCACCGAAGCCGGTGGCGCGCTGCCGAAGGCGCTGGAACTGGCGGAACGGGTGGCGGCGAACGCGCCGCTGACAAACTTTGCTGTGCTGCAGGCGTTGCCGATGATCGCCGAGGCCAATCCGCAAACCGGCTTGCTGATGGAATCCCTGATGGCAACCGTGGCGCAGAGCGACAAGGAAGCCAAGCGCCGCATTCGCGCGTTTCTCGACCACAAGACCGCCAAGGTGAAGCCGACCTGACATGAGCTCCACGCCCGGCATGTCCGTCTCGATCGAGTCAGCTGCGCGCGGCGATCATCCGCTGCGCCCGATCTCGTTCGGTACGCCCGCGGTGCATGTCGAGCGCCGCGACGACGGCACCATCTACCTGCGCCCGAAAGCGCAGTTGCGTGACTATCCGGTGCGTATCACCGACCGCCTGCACCACTGGGCTGCGGCCGCACCCGATCGGGTCTTCATGGCGGAACGAAATGCAGCGCGGGGCTGGCGGCAGATCACCTATGCGGAGCTGCTCGTCTCGGCGCGCCACATCGCGTCGGCGCTGCTGGCGCGCGGTCTTTCGGCCGAGAAGCCGGTCGTCATTCTCTCCGGCAACTCGATCGATCATGCATTGATCGCGTTCGGCGCACTTTATGCCGGCATTCCCTTCTGTCCGGTATCGCCGGCCTATTCGCTGGTGTCGCGGGACTACGGCAAGCTCGGCTATCTGATGAAGCTGTTGACGCCGGGCCTTGTGTTCGCGGATGACGCCGCAAAATTCGCCGATGCACTGGCGGCCAACGTATCGCCCGCAACCGAGATCGCGGCTTCGCATGGCATGCTTCCCGGCCGCGATGTGACTGCCCTGGCGGACTTGATGGCGACGGCATTGCATCCACGCCTCGACGCGGTGCACGAGGCGATCGGCCCGGATACGATTGCAAAATTCCTGCTGACGTCGGGCTCGACCGGCAATCCGAAAGCAGTCATCAACACCCAGCGCATGATCTGCGCCAATCAGGTGATGCTGCGCGACACGCTGGCGTTCCTGAAGGACGAGCCGCCGGTCATCGTCGACTGGCTGCCGTGGAATCACACCTTTGGCGGCAATCACAATATCGGGCTGACGCTGTACAATGGCGGCTCGATGTATCTTGATGAGGGCAAGCCGATGCCCGGCGGCATCGAGGAGACCGTTCGCAATCTGCAGGAGATTTCGCCGACGGTCTATTTCAACGTGCCCAAGGGCTATGAATCGCTGCTGCCCTATCTGCGCGATGACGGGGCCCTGCGGAAGAAGTTCTTTGCCCGCCTGCATGCGATGTTCTTCTCGGGCGCTGCGCTGTCCACCTTCGTCTGGAACAGTCTCGACGAACTCTCCGTTCGTGAAACCGGCTACCGCGTGCCGATGCTGACCGGCCTCGGCGCCACCGAAACCTCGCCATTCTTCATGTCGGTCAATCCGCACACCAGCCGGTCCGGCCATGTCGGGCTGCCGGTGCTGGGCAATGATGCGAAGCTCGTGCCCAACAACGGCAAGCTGGAAGTTCGCGCCAGGGGGCCGAACGTGATGCCGGGCTACTGGCGGCAACCCGAGATGACCGCGAAGGCTTTCGATGAGGAGGGCTTCTACAAGTTCGGCGATGCGCTGAAACCGGCTGACCCCGATGATTTCGACGCCGGCTTCGATTTCGATGGCCGCATCGGGGAAGACTTCAAGCTGGCGAGCGGGACCTGGGTCAGCGTCGGTCCATTGCGCGCGCGCTTCGTCGCGGCCTGTGCCCCCCTGGTGCGTGACGTCGTTGTGGCCGGCATCAATCGCGATGAGATATCCGCGCTGGTGGTGCTCGACCTCGACGGTTGCCGCCTGATCAATCCGACCATGCCGTCGGATGATATTGCCGCTGTGGCGTCCGATCCGTTGATCCGTGCGGCGTTTCGCGAGCGCTTCCAGAAGCTGGTCGAAAGCGCCACGGGGTCGTCGACCCGGATCGTACGCGCGATCCTTCTCGATACGCCATTGTCGATCGATCGCGGCGAGGTCACCGACAAGGGGTCGATCAACCAGCGCGCGGTGCTGGAGAACCGCAGTGCGCTGATCGAGGAGATCTATTCATCTGCGCCGCCGGCGCAGGTAATCACGCTGTCATGAATTCGAAGAACAGTTTGTCAGGGAGAACGCCATGCAGTTGAAGGATCAGGCAGCCATCGTCACCGGCGGCGCATCGGGACTGGGTGCCGCGACCGCGCGCCGGCTCGCCGCGCAGGGCGCCAGGGTCGCTGTTTGCGATCTCAACGCCAAGCTTGCGGAAACCGTTGCCGCCGAGATCGGCGGCGTTGCCGTGATCTGCGACGTCTCCGACGCGGCCTCGGCCGAGGCTGCGATTGCCAAAGCTGCGGCGGCCCATGGTCCGGCGCGCGTGCTGGTGAACTGTGCCGGCATCGGCGTCGCCAAGCGCGTGATCGGCAAGGAAGGCCCGATGGCGCTCGGCGATTTCGACAAGGTGATCAAGGTCAATCTGATCGGCTCGTTCAACATGCTGCGGCTGGCGACAGCAGGCATGTCGAAACTGGAGCCGCTTGCGACCGGCGAGCGCGGCGTGGTGATTTCCACTGCCTCGGTCGCTGCCTATGACGGTCAGATCGGTCAGTCCGCCTATTCGGCGTCGAAGGGCGGCATTGTCGCCATGACGTTGCCGATCGCACGCGAACTGGCGCAGTTCGGTATCCGCGTGCTGACGATCGCGCCCGGCCTGTTCCTCACGCCCTTGCTCGCCAATCTGCCGCAGGAAGCCCAGGACTCGCTCGCCGCCTCGATCCCGTTTCCGCGCCGGCTCGGTCAGGCCGACGAGTTCGCGTCGCTGGCGCTGCACATGATCGACAACCCCTACCTGAACGGCGAAGTGGTGCGGCTCGATGCCGCGCTTCGCATGGCACCGCGTTAGCGCATGATCGAGGGATAATCGATGTTCGTTCATCGGCGTGATGTGCAGATCCAGTGGGGCGACTGCGACCCCGCCAACATCGTTTACTATCCGCGCTACTTCGCGATGTTCGACGATTCGACCTCGATC
>Ga0268266_10003193_pt1 | contig 16586 bp, 13 predicted proteins | sample KBSS13metaG_FD_190356 | JGI IMG/M metagenome (GOLD analysis project Ga0268266, IMG submission 190356) | Switchgrass rhizosphere microbial communities from Kellogg Biological Station, Michigan, USA - KBS S1-3 metaG (SPAdes) (version 2) | ecosystem: Host-associated > Plants > Roots > Rhizosphere...
ATTTCCCATTTTATCAGGCAGTTGAATGTCCAGTAGTAGTACATCGGGTACTTGTTTTGACAAGCCATTCAATAAATCTGCACCTGATGTATAAACACCACATAGCTCAAAATGAGGATTGGCGTTAATCACATCCATTAACCCTTTTATTATTAAGGGGTGGTCATCCGTTATCGCTATCTTTATTGACATAGGATTCTTCGTTTTTCATATAGTTCGTTTCAAATACTATTTCTATGGCCGTGCCACCTTCATTGCGCCTGCCTATTGTAAATGTGCCGTGAAAGGCGCTGATTCGCTCCTTAACATTAGTTAGCCCCAGCCCTGCAGCTCTATCTATCGTCTCTGCATTAAAACCACTTCCATTATCTTCAATTGTAATAGTAAGCTGCTCATCAAAGAAATTTATTTGAAGAAGAGCTTCTGTGGCTTTGGCATGTTTAATAATATTCTGTATCAGCTCCTGTACTATTCTATAAATGGATAGCTCAAAATAGGATTGCAACTTTGGTAGCTCTCCATACATGTAAAAATGAATCTGTAGCTCGTTAGTTTGATTTATTTTGTTACAGAAAGTATGCAATGCCGCACCCAGGCCATGATAAGACAATGTAGCCGGCATTAAGTTGTGCGCAGTATTGCGTAAGTCTTTAGCAGCCTCATCTAGGTTTGATAATACCTCACTGAAATCATTAGCATCGTTGAGGGCATTATATTTCCGCTTAAGAAAACTAAGGCTTAGTTTAATAGCAGATAGCTGGCCCATAATGCCATCGTGAAGATCTCTGGCAATACGTTTGCGTTCCTTTTCTTCGCCTTGCAGCATTCCCTTCAGTTCAGTTATCTTTTTCTCCTGCTCAAGGTTAAGGATTTTTTCTTCCTGTAGTTGTTTCCTGTTCCTGGTTATCAAATACATACTTACTATGAGCATAGTAAGTAAGAATGCAATTATTGAAACAACGATTATTAAAGAGTTTCTGTACTTTATACTTGCCAGTTGCGATGCTATTTCCTTATCTTTCTCTGCAGTGCGGTAGGTTACTTCCAGCTTATTAATAAGACTGTCTTTTTGTGCCTTGAGGAAGTTGTCATGACTTTCTGCATATTCCCGCTGCTTCTCAAGTGCTTTTTGAAAGTTCCCTTCTTTTGTATAGATAGCTGCCAACGTAGTGTCAATATAAAAACGTTCGTTGTCAGTTAGTCCAAGTTTTTTTCCAAGGTTTGCAGCGATATCTAAAAAGTATTCCGCACGCTTGAAATTTTTGAGTTGATAGTAAGCTTCGCCAAGACGTGCATTATATTGTATTATATGTACTGGGTTGGTACTTTTGGTTATATAGGCTATGCCGCTGTCAATGTATTGAATTCCTTTGGCAGGCATCTTTTGGTCAGTATACGCATCGCCAATTGAAAAGTATGCCAGCATGCTTATCTCTTTGCTGCCATATTTCTTGCCTAGCTCCAGTTCTTTCCTGCTATAGAATAGGTACGAATCTATATTGCTGGCATGATAAGCGTTAGCCATGTTCAGGTATAGCAGCGGAATATAGATATTCCTGTTTTTTACAGATGCTTCTGCTTTTCTCAGGTAGTACAGCGCTTTATTATCCTGGCCGTCGGCAGTAAGCATTGTTGCTATATTGCAATAAATATCAGCAGTTAGAGCATGGTATTTCTGTAAGTCGTTATTTTTTATTTCATCTAATGCTTTGTATAGACAAATGAAAGCAATGTTGCGATTACCGCTTCGGGCATAGGAGGATGCCATATCCTGCCATAGTAACACTCTAAATTGTTTTTCAGGACAGTTATAGCAATAGTAATAAGCCCGTTTGTAATAATTAATGCTTGAGTCATAGGCCCCGCTATGGCCATACATCACACCTAATCCCAGTAGTGACTGTGCTGCTCCATAATTATATTTAGCCAGTATGCTTTTTTTATATGCCGTTTGCAAAAGTACAATGCTGCTATCTGTAGATATATATTGTGACCGAAGGATGAGCTGATTAATTTCGGCAGTGTCAGTTTTGAAATTTTTCCATTCATAATTGTCTGAAGTATAGTTCTTTTCCTGGGCGTACACTGGTATTGTAAGTAAGCTTACCAATAAGAGCATTAAAAATGCCGCCATTTTAATATTATGGCTTACGCTTGTCATGAAATATTTATGAATTGGAGATTTCTATAAATCTAAGTAGTAAATACCATTTTTAAAAATGAGTAGTTACCACCATGTTTGGCAGTTTGTGCAAATGTAATTTTGGTGTTGGTCTAATGAGCGTTAAACATTACTGCTAAATGAAAAAAGTATTACTGCTAACTATTATATTTTTTTTATTCCTAACTCCTGAACTCTATGCTCAAAAGGAAAACAATGTTTGGGTGTTCCCTCAGTATTACGGTTTAGACTTTAATGGCCCGGCCCCTACCGCTATCACTTCCAAGGTGCCATGGGTGGCAATAAATGCAGTTGCGAGTGTATGTGATGTAAACGGACAACTGCTTTTTTATACTAATACAGATACAATATGGGATAGTAAAGGGAATCCTATGCCTACTTGTACCACCTCTGCATGGACAAAGGGATATCCTGCATTTGATGATACTACTGTATTATCTTATAATGCACCGCAAGGTGCTTTAATTTTACCTGTATTAAATAACCCGCATCAATATTACGTTTTTGTAATGTCCGGGAGTTCTGCTTTTATCTCCGGTTCAGGCGGATGGGACTTTCGCCTGAATTATTCTATAGTAGATATGACTTTGAATGGCGGACTTGGAGACGTAGTACCTGGAAAGGCTCATATACATATTGATTCGGCACTTGACTGCGCTATGGCTGCCGTACCCGGCGATAATTGCGACATCTGGCTATTAGTACACTCCAGGACTTCCACTACATTTAAGGCTTATGAAATTACTGCAAGCGGCGTTAATACTACACCCGTATTGTCTACTGCTGGCACCTTTACTTCTCTTGGCTCATATAGCAATGGGGAAATGGCAGTATCGCCAAATCGAAAGAAAATAGCATTAACAGATCAGAATATTTTATTTAATCCACCTTTAGGTGTGGAGATGTGCGATTTTGATCCGGCAACGGGCAAAGCTTCTAATGCAAACATGCTGGATTCTTTAGGCTTGGACCAGTCAGTGTGTTTTTCTCCTGATAATACTAAGTTGTATGTTTCGCAATATGGACCAACCTATTTCAATAGCGCATTAGTGCAATACGATATAACTCTGGCTACTCCAGCAGCCATCATTGCATCTCAAATACCTATTATTGATAGTTTTGACCTGTGTGCTCCTGCCTGTGGTGCGGCAGGGGAGATCAGGGCTGGCCCTGACGGGAAAATATACTGCACGGCGAATGCTGATAGCACCGGGGTGTCGCAGTATATAGGTTGTATTAACAGCCCTAATCTTAGGGGTACAGCATGTAACTATGTAAATAATGTCATTTCTTTTCCTGCCGTAAAGGGTATGGGCTTGGCACAGTGCCTGGGTACACAATTTGTAAAGCCTTTGCCACCAATAGATACTTTGCATTTTCGTTCAGATAGCAGTATCTGTACACCAGGTACCGTTAATGATATAACGCTTCATGCACCATCGGGTTATTTTCATTTCTTGTGGAATACAGGAAGCACAGATTCTATATTGACAGTAAGAAATGCAGGAACCTACTTTGTTCAGTCAATCTCATATTGCTCGGTAAGGGTAGATACTTTCGTTGTGAAAAACAATGATGTCTCTTTCACGCTGGGTAATGACACTACTTTCTGCATGCCGCCATTCCCTTATGTATTAAGAGTGTCTGTACCGGGTGCAAGCTATCGATGGCAAAGCGGCAGCAGTGATAGTTTTTACACTGTCACGAAGTCGGGCCGATATTCGGTAATTGTTAACAGAGCTGGTTGTGAAGATTCCGAAGCGGTAAAAATCGCCTATATAAGTGCGCAACAAAATTTGGGAACTGATACGGCTATTTGTACAGATCAGCCTATACAACTCCTGTTACAGGCAAATGTGCCTAATGGCGCAACTGCAGTATGGAGTGATGGAACGTTTAATACATCTTTAGTGGTACGGGATACAGGCAAATATTGGGTATTGGTAACTGAGGATCCTTGCACTTTTAGCGATAGTATATATGTAAGTAGACAATTGTGTGAATGCGCTTTTAATATGCCATCAGTATTTTCGCCAAACGGAGACGGTAAAAATGACCTCTTTAGGCCAATAGTACAGCCTGGTTGTAATGTTTCGCGGTTTATGCTAAAAATATTTAACCGCTGGGGTCAAATGGTATGGATGAGCTACTCGCCATACGAAGGTTGGGATGGCACTTTTCAGGGTGTGCCGCAGGAGATAGGGGATTATATGTACCTGGTAGAGCTTACCGCAGGAACAAAGGATAAGCAGATATTTAGGAAAGGTGATGTAACCTTAGTGAGATAGTTAGTTTCTGTGTTTTAAAATTTTGACTTCATTTAGTTTGTGCATTTCTAATATAGTAGTCTTGCCATCATCACTTTCGCGATACATCGGTACAAACTTTGCATCAAACATCATTTCTTTGTAGGTATAGGATGTGCGGCGGAGAACGGGAGTAGAGAATACCTCGTCGAATGCTGTGACGAGCACGTACAATTCTACATCTGCAGTAACCATATCCTCTTCTGTAAAGCCATAGAGCGGACTGTTTTCATCAATAGTATGTACAACTGTCCAGTTCATAGGTAAGTTATCTACTTTGTAACGCTCTAATGCGAGATCATAAAAATTATACATCGAGTGACCGTTATTTTCTACTCTCAGCGCAATGTTGACCTTTATTTCCACATTGGTAAGAGTATGATTGTCTTTATAAGTTACAAAGCGAAACATTAAAGCTGTTTTATCCTGGTGAGGGCTTATCAGCGCTTTCTCGCTAAAAAGCAGGTATGATTTTGGTTTGGCAAAACGACCATAGATAAGACCGGTGGCTATAGCAAAAGAAAGAAAACCGGAGAGCGCTTCAAACGAAGCAACAATATTCGCAGCATCACCCATGGGATTTACTCTGCCATAACCCACAGTGGTAAATGTTTCGGTACTGAAATAAAATACCTGCTTGAATTTTGTCCACCAGTCAGTTGTATTAATACCTTGAAGCTGATCGACACCAATGAAAAGGTAAATAGTAGTGAATAACAAATTGGCGATAATATAAAACAGGATAATAGAGCCGATAAACTTCCAGACAGGAAGATTAAGCAGCTTTTGATAAACGCTGATGTTGCGGAGGTAGGGCATGCCTTCGCGGCGCAAATTGAAGGAGCCGTCTTTATTTATAAACCTGCCCCCATAATCATTGGCATTGCTGCCAAAGCCGGTATCATTATTTGTTTTGAGGGAAGGATTATGTTTTTTTAAAGTGGTAGCCATGCGTTATTGTTTTGTATGATTCAATACCTGCAACGAAAGTAGTTCTGGTAAAAATACAAAATGTCTAAACAGCGCCAATCGGTTTGCAATTGACTATAAACTTAAGAACTAAAAAGTTGGCGGTTTTATTCAATTTTATGAGATATCGCGGGAATAGTTTTGCATAAAAATTAAACTAAAATTATGTCAGAAACTCGCTACAACATTTTCAATCAAATTCACAAAGGCCTTCGCAACTTGCTTTATTCTACTGCTATAGACATTCAAAGGGCAGATTTTGCTCTTGGTAAAGCTTCGGAAACAATTAAACAGGTATTGCTGGTATTAGATTTATTTGAGGAGCATGCTCATAATGAAGATACACATCTTTTACCTATGGCTGAAAAGCATGATGCTGCGCTGGTTGCAGAATTCGAACGTGATCATGAAATAGACAATAAATTGTCTGAAAGTTTACGGGAACATGCAGCTGAATGGTCAAAGGCAACCTCAGATAGTCAACGTATTGCGCTGGGTCAAGCCATTTTTTATGCCTTTAATGAATTTGTGGCCTTTAACCTATACCATATGAACAGAGAAGAAAATGTTCTCTTGTTCACATTATGGAAGCATTATACAGATGTTGATTTATTAAACGCTGAAAAAACTATTATTGAAAGTATAAAACCTGAAACACTTATTTTAGAGAGTAGGTGGATGATGCGTAGCTTAAGCAATACAGAAATAGTCAAATGGCTTAGGGGAATAAGAACACATGCGCCAGGTGAAGTATATAATATATATCTGAATTTGGCACAGGAAGAGCTGGATACATTGCGTTGGAAGGTAGTATCGGATACACTTCATATTATTCCTGCAACGGCTTAATAATAAAAAATGTCGCTTTTTTTCAATGACCTATTGGCTAGTATATATATCTTTGCGTAATAATATTACTGTTTGGCTATGGTAATTTCGTACCAGGAATTTAAACCGTCGGAAGTACTCTGTCCTTATATTGAAAATTATTTCATGCTGGTTTTTCAGGGTGATAATAATGAAGAATCGCCTCTTCAAAGATGTCTGCCTTTGGGTATGGCGCAAATTATCATTCATACTTATCAGCAGGATTGCCTTGGTTATTTTAACAATGAATGGCAAAGGATGCCAGACGCCCTCTTTGTTGGGATTTATAAAGACGTTGTAACCTGGAAGACTTATGGCTATTCAGTGTGCTTTGGAATAACGTTGAAACCGGAAAGCTTAATGCATTTATTTAAGGTGCCCGCTGCTGCATTGTTTAATAATTATACAGATATCAGCAGCTTTCTAAATAAGCGCATTAATGACTTGGCCGAACAGATGTATGGGATAAACGATACAGCAAAGCTGATTGGTATATCCGAAGAATTTTTGCTAAACAGATTGAAATCTGTAAAAGCTGAACGTAGTTATGTGGACGAGGCAAGCAAAATTATCCGTCATGTAAAGGGCAATATCAGTATTGATTCGCTTTGCAAGAAACTATATATAAGTGAACGCCAGCTACAACGTAGCTTTAAAGATATGATGGGTACAAGCCCTAAAACATATACACGCATTATCCGGTTTAGGAACGCCTACCAGCAAATAAAGCAGGCAAACGGTGAAAAGATCTCATGGACAGATATTTCGTATGACTTTGGTTATTCTGATCAAGCGCATTTTATACGCGATTTTAAGGAGTTTTCCGGAACTGTTCCATCTTTAATAATACAGGATAACTGTCAGTTTTATCAACTGGGTATAGGTAATTGTAATTAGCGATAACAGGCCTTATTTAATCATATAGAGTTCGAAATCTATCAGAGATTTCGAACTTTTTATTTTTGCGTAATGGATTTCAATTTGCGGAGAAAGAAGAAAAGATAAACCAGGTCAAATAAATAAAGCCTTGATTTCAAGGCTTTATTTAAGATTCTGTGGTTCCGTAGGGACTCGAACCCTAGACCCGCTGATTAAGAGTCAGCTGCTCTACCAACTGAGCTACGAAACCCTTTTTTCAGGTGGGCAAAGATAGGCGTTTTTTTGAAAAAGTATTAAGTGTTTGTTATCTCTTTTCTGCAAAAGAAAATTATTAGATGCTCCAGTCTATCAACTGGTTTACATATTCGGCGCGGAAAGGGGTTTGCACTTTAATATAATTATCAGAATATCCGTCCATCATGCCATTTTTATCCGCCCCTTCGAAGAGTATTTTGCGCTGCTGTCCGCGGTGCTGTTCTGTAAAGTACTGCATCTTCTGGTAAGAGAGATTGCGCAGAGCCTTATTACGCTCATGGCGTATGTGCATTGGCACCACTGGTTCTATAGTGAGGGCATGGGTATTGGCCCTTTCAGAATAGGTGAATACGTGGAAATAAGAAACATCAAGTTCGTGAAGGAAATTCATTGTATCTATAAAATCCTCATCAGTCTCAGATGGAAAACCCACAATAACATCTACACCTATGCAGCAATGCGGCATAAGTGCTTTGATATTCGCCACACGCTCTGCATAAAGTTCGCGTTTGTAGCGACGGCGCATGGCACCTAATATTTTATTACTGCCGCTCTGCAAAGGAATATGAAAATGAGGCATGAATTTTTGAGAGGAGGCAACAAATTCTATGATCTCATTAGTAAGCAGGTTCGGCTCTATGGAAGATATACGGAAGCGCTCAATGCCATCTGCTTTATCGAGCTCCTGTATTAGTTCATAAAAAGATTCTTCGCGCTTTTTTCCGCCTTCGAAGCCCTTCCCAAAATCGCCCAGGTTAATGCCTGTAAGTACTATTTCTTTGGTACCTGTTGCAGCAAGTTCCTGCACATTACGCAGCACACCCGTAATGCTATCGCTGCGGCTATGCCCTCTCGCAAGGGGGATGGTGCAGAAAGAGCAATTGTAATCACAACCATCCTGCACTTTAAGGAAAGTGCGGGTCCGATCATTAATAGAATAAGAGCTATGGAAACTGCTTACCTCCTCAATATCGCAGGAACATATCTTAGCACTATCACCTTTGGTAAGGTCTTGTAAGTGGCGTGCAAGATTGAATTTCTCTGCTGCACCCAGCACCAGGTCCACGCCTTCTATTTGTGCTATCTCCTGTGGCTTTAGCTGGGCGTAGCAGCCGGTAATAACTACAATAGCCTGGGGCGCACGACGCTGAATGCGGCGCACTATCTGGCGGCATTCTTTATCAGCATTATCGGTAACGGAGCAGGTATTTATGACATACACATCTGCTTCCTCCTCAAACTCCTTTTTCACAAAGCCATCTGCTTCCAGCATGCGGCTAAGTGTGGAGGTCTCGGAGTAGTTAAGCTTGCAGCCCAGGGTATGGAATGCAATTGATTTTGTACTGGTCATAAAGGCTGCAAAATTACGGATAAATTGGCATCTGATATATGTATATTATTCCGTAGATTTGTTAGATAAGCTTATATATGAGAAAATTATTACTGATAGTGCCCTTAGCCCTAATATGGTGCATGAGCTGTAGTAAGGTGAAGAACCTGACGCAAATAGAGCAGGATTTTAGTCCCTACAGCCAGGATGTGAATACCGGAGACTTTATAGATTCCGCTGCCATAGTAGCTGCAGGCGGCATTCCGCCGGGTGGATTTACATACCCTTTTCCAGCTGTCGCAGTACCTACTAACTATCAACAAATTCTCAGTCAATACAATACAAGCTCTGACAAGGTAAACTCTGTAACACTCAAAAGCACAGTCTTATCCGTTACACAGCCTGCCGGTGCGCCACTTAATTTTGCAAAAGCAGTAAGCATATATCTTAGCGCTGCAGGCTTGCCAACCATCAGGCTGGCCCATAAAAGCCCCTTTCCTAAAGGGCAGAACACCATTTATCTCGATGATACTACTGCTAACATTAAGCAGTATTTCCTTAGAGATACTATGTATGTATCCATAACAGCAACGTTTGACAGCATACCACCGAAACATACAATAGTAAATGCTACAACTATTTTCCACCTGTCAGCCAACCCGCTGAATTAGTATAATAGATAGAAATTAACCGATAAACAGAAAGACCTCCGAAAACGGAGGTCTTTCTTATAATAGAACAGTAGTGTAAACTAAAAGCGGTAGCCTATTTTAAAAGCAAATTGTACCATAGGATTTGCATCTATACCTACGCTGGAATTATAAGAATTGTTTTGATTGGTAATGTATGATACACCCAGTCCTAGCTCAAGGCCCAGGTATAGATGAGGTGTTGGGCAAATATTCAGTGAGTTATTAACCATAAAACCAAAGATGCTGTAGTTGCCACTTGAAGTGTTGCCATAAGGATCAACATACTGCCCGGTATTGCCTGCTGCTATAACAAAAGAAGGGCCCACTGCATAACGTATTATACCTCGACTGCCTGTAGGGTAGAACTTGACACCCGGCATAAAATACCAGGATGTATAGGTAGTATTGGTGTAGGTGTTACCATAATAATAATTGTTGTTATTGGAAAAGCTTGCAATAATGGGCATGTAGAAGCTTATTATGCCGTTTTTATCAAGCATGCGCTCGTATGAGAGTGACAGGCCAACACCGCTTTGAACATTATCACCGGTGAGCTGCAGTGGCGCCAATGCTATGATGTTCTTACCATATTTAGATGCGTTCGGAGAGGACTTATGATTTTTGAACGGACTTGGCGGCATGCGGCGCGTTTCTGTATTATCTTCTTCGTCATCAAATTCATCTTTGCTGCCATTTTCATATACTATCTTATCTACATCCCTTTTGTAAATAGTGTACTCGGGGCCACTGAGATTATCAGCACGTTTATAGGAAATGTTCTTAAGATTTACCGAGGTAACTTTAGCCTCAATAACATCACCATTCTTTTTATAAATTTTATCCTGGGCATAGGATGAAATGAATGCGACAAGGCATACCAATGTCAGCAAAGCTTTTTTCAGGCTCATAAGCATTATGTTGAAAGTTTAGATTACGTTAAATAGTAGCATTAATAATGCCAAAATTTGCTAATGGTACAGGAAGGAACCATATTCACTTTCAATGCGCACTTCCTTTTTATCTGCATTTTCCACATATCCGGATATTTGTGCATCTATGCCAAAACTTTTAGCAAGCGCTACAATGGCTTCTGCGGTATCTTTATCTGTGTAGATCTCCAGCCGTTGCCCCATATTGAATACCTGGTACATTTCACGCCAATCAGTGCCTGCAGATTCCTGTATGAGCCTAAATAACGGTGGAACCGGCAATAAATTGTTCTTAACCACACGAAGGGGCTTGGGCATGTAATGCAGAATTTTGCTTTGCGCACCGCCACTGCAATGTATAATGCCATGAATCTTGTCGAAATATTTTTCGAGCATGGGTACTACTACAGGTGCATAAGTACGGGTAGAAGAGAGTAGTAGTTTGCCTATATTAAGTGGTGTTTCTGTGCTATCTGTAAGGCTATATTTGCCGTTATATACCACTTCATCCGGAAGGTTAGGGTCAAGGCTTTCCGGATATTTTTTTGCGTATTCTTTTTTCAGCATTTCATGGCGGGCGCTGGTAAGTCCGTTGCTGCCCATGCCACTATTATATTCATCTTCATAGGAGGCTTGCCCATAACTGGCAAGAGATACCACTACATCACCGTGCTGCATTTTTTCTGTTGTCACCAGCTTATCGCGGCGCATGCGGCAGGCCATCGTTCCGTCTACAATCACAGTACGCACTAAGTCGCCTACATCCGCAGTTTCACCACCAAGCAGGTGTACTTCTATGCCATATTCTTTCAGTCGGTCGAAATAGTCCTGTGTACCATTTATAAGTTCTGATATTACTTCACCGGGAATCAGGTTTTTATTGCGTCCAATAGTAGAAGAATATGTGAATGGCCCCGTAGCGCCAACACAAAGCAGGTCGTCTATGTTCATTACTATAGAGTCAATTGCAATGCCTTTCCACACGCTCAGGTCTCCGGTTTCTTTCCAGTAAAGGTAGGCAAGGCTCGATTTTGTGCCTGCACCATCGGCATGCATTATGGTGCAATAGTCTTCATCGCCACCCCAGTAATCGGGATATACCTTGCAGAAAGCATTAGGATAAAGCCCTTTGTCAAGTTTAGAAATGGCACGATGTACATCTTCTTTCTGGGCGGAAACTCCACGCTGGTTGTAACGGTTGTTGTCAGACATTGTTTGCTATTGGGCCTCAAAGATAAGCTATGTATTGAAGGTGTGAAAATGGCTCATTAAACATATCCCCAAAATATATTGTGTAAATAATTAATGCAAAATGAATTGTTTTATTTAAATGACACGAACATATTTTGGAAATTGATAGTCATCTCATTAAATTGTCCAATAATGTCTTGCCCGATATTGCCATACACTAATTCTTTAGATTCCTTTACCGGCTCCGAAAAAACAGTGATATACCTTACCATAGCCAGTTGATTGCCTATATGAAATTTAAAATTCTTTAGCTCGTAAGATGGTATTTTTACAAAGCCGCCTGCACCGCCAAGTTCTACATTTTTCTTTGCTCCATTTTTTATTATTTCTTTTCGGTGCAGCTTAAAATAGGTGCTAAAGAGGTCTGAGGTTTTAGCGCCGGTATCGAAGTGGAAAACTAAAGTATCATTATCAGCAACCATATTCAGCATAGGGAACAGGCCATCAAGTGCCAGGTTATTCAGCTCGCTTGTAGATGGAATAAGTGGTATTTCCAATGTGCCCTTTTTTGATATGCGCACTTCTTTCAGTGCATTTATAACCGGGTAGCCAAGTATGCCATTTATAGAATAGTTTGCTTTAGGAAAGTTAAAGCTTTCATCAGGCATAATAAGAAAGACAACATTTCTAAGTGTTACATCGCCTATTTTCAGGCTGTCTGCAACGCCAATGCCCGACTGTACATCTGTTCCTTGTATGCCCGAAACGTTAAAAGCAACTTCTAGTTTTTTTATACCCATTCGCTTCGCAGTACTTTCTGTAATGGTAGATATATTAGCCCCGGTATCAAAAATGAAGTCTTCGGCAACATTGCCTGCCGCTACGTTTACGTTCCACAGACCTGCTATATCTTTATGTATCGGTACTATTACGTCGGTGCTTTGTGTTATGGTCTGTGCTTCAATATCTGCCAGCGCATGCCATATTTTGTTGGTGTTTTTTACATCGTCAAGATTATCTACATCTTTCGGGTACTTGCTGATGATTACATCGCCGCATTCAGCAGCCTTTTTGTATTCGTATGTCTTACTGTAGTTGTCAACCTCAAGTTCCTGCAATGAGGCCAACTGTTTATTGTCAAGCGTTGAATTCGGTATATTAAGAAGGGAATCTGCAAGGGCAATAGAGCGTATGTTTTGATTGAATGCATTGTACATAAACACCCGGCAATAACTTATAAATAGAGGGGCAGCTTTGCAATTAGGGTCTGCCAGGGCTGTTCTTAACTTGAAATAGTTTGCCTGGTCCAGGTACTGTTGCAGGCTATCGCATGGGGCAGCCTTTGCCAATACGGGTATAATAAATAGAAAAGGAAATAAAAGTTTTTTCATAAAAACTATTTAGAAAGCAAGACGTTCTTCCAGCATTTTCTTTACTGCCGGCCATTCATCATCTACAATGCTGAACATGACGGTATTTCTAAAGATACCATTTTCCATTTTTCTTTCCTTGCGCAATATGCCTTCATAGGTAGCGCCTATCTTCTGTATGGCTGCGCGGCTCCGCTCATTTGTTTCATTTGTTTGAAATTGCACACGTACTGCTTTTAGCACTTCAAAACAATAGCCAAGTAAAAGATACTTGCATTCTGTATTGTGTCCTTTGCCCCAGTAGGCGGGGTCATACCATGTCCAGCCTATTTCCAGCTTCAGGTGTTCAGGGTATGCATTGTAAAGGCGGGTACTGCCAATAATCCTGTTGTTTACCTTATCTATTATTGTAAATGGGTACTGTTCGCCGGTAGCGCGCATTAACACTGCGCTTTTTAAGATGTTAGTCATCTTATTAGGCTCGCTGCCATCTATAGAATAATTTGCCCAAATGGCTTTCTGTTTAGCTATTTCCACCAGGTCATTGAAGTGTGCGCTTTCAAGAGGTGCCAGTTTTACTTTAGGGCCTTCAAGTGTTACAGGGTGTTGTATCCAGTTCATGGGTCAAAATAAAGTGAAAAACAAAAAAGTTGCAGCCCGCAAACTGCAACTTTTTTGTTTTATAACAATATTTATAGACTTATTGCTTAATTGCTTTAATAATAGTTTGTTTCCCTGTGTACATATCATCAAGTGAAATGATATACATGCCCGGGCGAAGATTACGGCCAGTATTAAAGGTTTTAAGACTAGTACCACCGGTAAAATCAGACGCAAAAATTCTTTGTCCGGCAATATTATATACTGCAATATCGTATTTGTCATTAGCAGTAGTACCATGCAGTACCAGCTCATCGTTATTGAACATTGCTGCAAATGCAGTATTAGCGTTGTCCACAGTTGCCACAGCAGTATTTTCAGAGGTAAGATACATGGCATTGCTAAAGTTAAAATTGCCACCTGAAGAAGACGTAATATGGCTGGAGTCTATTTCAAGCAAGGCTTCGGTATGCGAGTCATCGTACCATTTGTAAGAAACAGAACTTATGCTAATGGTTCCTGTTGCAGGGCCGGGTGGCAGCACACTATCCGCTTCATAATAAGTTTGTACTACACGCATTACATTGGTATAATTAATACCTCCCGGCAATTTAAGTGTACCGTATGCATCTGCTTTTACGCTGCTCATGCCTTTCCCTACAGCATACTGCCCTTGCACCATATAGTTAGATGTAAACGAGGTGGAATCATACATATTGTAAGTGATTGGTAATTTAACTGAAAGTATACCGGGATTATACCGTGTCTGTGTGCCTGCACCGGCAGCCGAAGAATCTATGCGGCCAATTAAATAGCTCGCACTGGAGGAGCTGGTATAAAAATCAGATGTGCTATCATCATAACGCTTTATAACATTGGCAGTGGGTATGGCTGGCGTGCCAAGTGGTATATATACATGTACCTCTATTGTGTCAATTCTTGTAAAGCTGCCGGAAAAGTCCCATGTTTGATTTGTGCCTGAAGGGCCGGGATTTACATAATTACAGTTCACATACCCTAAGGTGATATTAGAACCAAAGTTTTCAGCGTTGTGTATGGTAGGCTGTGCCATCAACTGCAAGGGCAGTGCGGCAAACAGCAATAAGTATATCTTTCTCATAGCTTTGTTTTTTAATTAATCATTGCAAGTGAAGTAGATAAAAAATTGTTCCATTGTGCTTGCTATATTGCAAGAAAGAAGGGCAGTAATCATACCTCTATGATTATCATTAAATTGCCTGTTGTGAATTTTGTCTTTCCGGATACTTCAATGTTTTTCTACATTTACATAGATGAATAGCAAACTGCCCATATTAGAGTGTATACCAAATTTTAGCGAAGGAAGAGACGCAAATAAAATTAATGCCATAGCGGACGCTATACGATCGGTAAAAGGTAGTCACCTATTGCATATAGATACCAGCCCTGCGGCCAATCGCACTGTAATGACCTTCGCGGGTGAGCCGGAAGCCGTTATTGAGGCGGCTTACCTGGGAATAAAGAGAGCTGCAGAAGTAATAGATATGACAAAGCAACAGGGGGTACACCCACGTATAGGCGCAACTGATGTTTGCCCTCTTGTGCCATTGGCAGGATTGAGGATGGAAGATGCTATTCGATATTCAAATATATTAGGTAAAAGAGTAGGCGAAGAGCTGAAAATACCTGTTTATCTATATGAGCATTCCGCATTAAGAGAACACAGGCGCGCTTTGCCTGATATTAGAAAAGGGCAATATGAAGGTTTTGCAGAAAAAATGAAATTGCCCGATTGGCTGCCTGATTATGGCCCTGCAGCATTCACTGCACAAAGCGGCGCTACTGTAATTGGTGCGAGAAATATACTGGTAGCATTCAATATATCCCTCAATACAAAAGATGTGGATAAGGCCATATATATAGCCGAGCATATACGCGAACGTGGATATATAATAGAAGAAAATGGTAAACGAAAAAAGCTGCCGGGCATACTGAGTAAAGTACGCGCCATAGGCTGGTACATGGAAGACTATGAAACCGCACAGGTGTCTATGAATTTGCTGGATTATAGAATAAGTTCACCTCTGAAAGTATGGGAAACCTGTAATGCGCTCGCTGCCGAAGTTGGCACTTCGCTGTTAGGTTGCGAATTAATAGGCTTAATGCCGTTGGAATGTATGATAGAGGCAGGCACATATGCCTATATGAAAGAACAGGAAGAAGTGCCTAATGACGAAGAAATAATAGTGCATAGGGCCATTGAATACCTGGGCTTTAAAAAAGTAAAGCCCTTCGAAGCCCGGGAGAAAATACTGGAATATGCACTACGCGATGCAAGTCTGCTTGACTAAGGCCGGCATTTTCCACTTTGGCTTTTCTTCGCGTTCTTTGCAGCTGATAATTATGAAACAAAATAGCGTATTTTATTATATATTTTCGGTGCTTCGGTTCCTGTTGTATCCATTTGCCCTGCTATATGGTACAATTGTATGGCTACGCAACAAGCTTTACGATAGCAAGTTTTTTTCTTCAATAGAATTTAGTGTACCTGTTATATCTGTAGGCAACCTGTCTGTAGGTGGCACTGGCAAAACACCACATGTAGAATACCTGGTACGGTTGCTCCAATATCAGTACCAGGTAGCTACCATGAGTCGCGGCTACAAGCGTCATACGCAAGGTTTCCTGATAGCTGATGCCAATGCCAACGCCCTGAGAATAGGCGATGAGCCAATGCAATACCACATGAAATACCCTGACCTGGTGGTAAGCGTTGCGGAAGAAAGGATTACCGGAATACCCCAGTTATTACAACGCAGGCCTGATATTGATGTTATACTGCTCGATGACGCCTATCAGCATCGCTCAGTAAAGGCCGGCGTCAATATCTTGATAACCGACCATTCAAGGCCTTTTTATGATGATTTCATATTGCCTTTAGGCAGGCTGAGAGAAAAGCGGAGCGCTTACAAAAGGGCAGATGTAATAGTAGTATCGAAATGCCCGGCAGATATGAGCCCGGCCGGCCGCCACGGCG
>Ga0268266_10003198_pt1 | contig 16572 bp, 14 predicted proteins | sample KBSS13metaG_FD_190356 | JGI IMG/M metagenome (GOLD analysis project Ga0268266, IMG submission 190356) | Switchgrass rhizosphere microbial communities from Kellogg Biological Station, Michigan, USA - KBS S1-3 metaG (SPAdes) (version 2) | ecosystem: Host-associated > Plants > Roots > Rhizosphere...
CGCCCACTTGGCGGGAGCGGGCTTTATCGACGCGGTAAAAGCGCTCGAAGATGCGCGGCAGGTCTCGCGAGGGAATGCCGACGCCGGTATCCGAAATCGTGACGGCCACGCGGCCGTCTGCAATTTGGGCGACGCGAACTCGCACTTCGCCGTCGGGGCGATTGAATTTGATGGCGTTCGCCAGCAGATTTAGAAAAGCCTGCTCCAGGCGCAAGCGGCTGCCGGCGACGCATAGGTCCTGCATCTCTTCGCGGATCAGGCGGACGTGGCGGTCACGCGCCTCGGAATCGACGGTTAGCAATCCGGATTCAAGGGCGGCGCGCACCGAGACCATTTCGGTTTCCTGGTCGGCGCCGGATTCGAGTTCGGAGAGCACCAGCAGATCTGCGGCGATGCTGCCCAGGCGTACCGCGTTCGCGCGAATGATTTCGACAAACTTCCGGCGGTTGGCGGTGTCGTCGAGCGCGCCATCAAGCAACGTGTCGGCATAACCAATGATGCCGGCGAGGGGCGTCCGCAGCTCATGCGAAACGTTGGCGACAAAGTCCTTGCGCACCTGTTCCAGACGCTCCAGATCGGTGATGTCGTGAAAGATGGCAATCACGCCGCTGCCGGACGGCATCGCGACGGGAGTGGCTTGCGCCTCAAACGTGCGCGGCGTGTCTGCGGAGAGATGGAAGCGGAGCGTATGCGGTTCGCCGGTGGTGCGCACGGAGCGAATCATTTCATAGAGTGCGGGATCGCGAACGAGTTGAAGCAGGCCAAAGCCTTCATAGTGGCTGCCGCGAAATCCGATAGCAGCCAGCAAAGCCTGATTGCAGAACGTAACTTTCAAATCCGGATCGACGGCTAACACGCCTTCGGCCATGCCCGACAGAATCGCTTCCCGGCGTGCGGATTCAAAGCGCAGATTGCTCACCAGGCCGCGCAATTCATGACTTACGCCGGTGAGCGATCGCTCCAGTGACCCCAGGTCATCGTTGGGATCCGACAACCCGCCGGGTTGGGCTTCCGGACCGAGCAGCCCTTCAGCCGCACGCTTCAACCGCCGCACGCGTGAAGTCAACGCCCGCGAAACAGATAAAGCTACCGCGAGTGCCAAGATCGCCGCGAAGAGCGCGATAGCAAGAACTGCAGAACGAATGTCGGGGTCGACCGGAGTTCCGGCATGCGCGGCGAAAGAACCGAGGACGTAGTTGATGGCTAGCAGTGTGAGTACAACCAGCGCCAAAGCGGCGGCAATGAGCCGTCGAAACAAAGAGCTGCTCATGAACTAGTCCGGCACTAACAGCCTAGCAAGTTTTCCGTTTCAGTTAGGATTTTTTGCTCAACATTGACGCAATTGTCATCGGTCCGTAATGGCTCGATTGTTAAGGTTGTTAACCAAAGGGCGACAATTTCTGAATTTAGGGCGACGACTGTTGAACGGGAAACTATGAAAATTCATTGTGGAAGAGCTGTATTCTTTGCAAGCTTTCTTTTGCTTTCTACCTATGCGCTAGCTCAATCGGGCCAGGCGCGTATTGTAGGGACGGTAACCGACTCTTCCGGCGCCGTGCTTCCGAAAGCGACTGTCACGGTGACAGACGACAAGACTGGGGCCAAGCGCGTAGCGAGCCCTGACGACAAGGGATTCTACGCCATTACTAATCTGACTCCTTCCACCTACAGCGTGACCGCGACAGCCGCGAATTTCGCGAACGCTGAAGTGCGCGACTACACGCTCAGCGCCGGACAGGAGCGAAACCTGAATCTGGCCCTGCAGCCCGGGTCGGTAACGACGGAAATCAGTGTAGTATCTGGTGCATTAAGCGAAGTAGAGACCTCGTCGGCTTCGATTGGAGCCAATGTAAACTCCCGCGAAGTGGGAACCTTGCCCCTCAATGGACGCCAGCTCTCGCAGCTTTATCTTTTGACTCCAGGGGCGCAGACCGCCGGTGGCGGATCGTTCGATAACATTCGATTCAGCGGGCGTGCGAACCAGCAGAACGCGGTGCGCTTCGACGGTATTGAAGGCAGCTCGGTAGTCGACGCCTCTCCTGGTAATTTGAACGGCGAGATTTCGACTGGCTTCCGGCTGCAATCGAGCCTGGAAACGGTAGCGGAATTCCGTGTGGATTCCAGTAACTATCCGGCGGAGTTCGGGACCGGTACCGGCGGCCAGATCAGCGTCGTTACCAAGTCCGGTGGCAACGCCTTCCACGGCGGCTTGTTCGAATACATCCGCAACAACGCCCTGGATGCCCGTAATTTCTTCGATGGCGCCAACAAATCGCCGCTGCGGCTGAATCAATTCGGCGGATCCATCGGCGGACCCATCGTTAAGGACAAGTTGTTCTTCTTCGCGGCGATCGAGTCGTTGCGCCAGCGCGCCGGTGTAAACCTCGTGGGAACGGTTCCCAGCGCATCGGCCCGGTCACGCGCAGTGGCGAGCATCAAGCCGCTGCTGGCCGGCTATCCTACGGGCACACCGACCAGCAACGCGGATTTGGATTTAGCGCGGCTCTCGACGTCCGTTGCGCAAGACGAATATTTTGGCAGCATGCGCCTGGACTATCACATCAGTGATCGCCTGAGCGCTTACCTGCGTTACAACCGCGACCAGGGGTACTTGCAAGCGCCGCTGGATGTGAGCGGCAGCTATTCCCTGGTGACGGCGGTTCCGCAGAACATCGTGCTGGGTGTCCAGCAGATTCTGTCCCCCACGATCATCAACGAAACTAAGCTGGGCTTCAACGGCTCCAAAACTCGCATTGCCGGTTATGCGCCGGCCATTCCAGGCGTCGACACCAGCGCGTTTGCCATTAGTTTTACCGGTACCGTTGCGATTCCGGGAGTTGGAGGCCAGGGCGCATCCGCAGGCGCTTCTTCGCTCGGCAACCTGATCCGCAGTAACAGCACACAGAACGGGCGATCACAGCCTTACACGACTTACACCTTGTCCTACATCGACAACCTCAGCGTCACGCACCAAAACCACTCGATGAAGTTCGGTTTTGAGTTGCGGCCGATACGAATCTACACCGATCGGCTGGGTGGCACTACTTATACCTTCTCGAACATAGCGGGCCTCTTGGCCAACACTCCCACTGGGATTCAGGTTCTCGGCGACACCAGCGCACCTGACCCGTTTAATAACGGAGCCACTGGAAATCGTTTCGTCAAACAATACTACGTAGTTGGCTACGCCCAAGATGAATGGAAGATTCGTCCAAATTTCACCATGAGCTATGGCGTCCGTTACGAGTATTATCATCCTCTGACCGAAGACCGGAACCTGTCCGTGCTGTTTAATGCCAATACCGGCCAGATCATGCCGAATACGACCCCCTGGTACAAGAGCAAGAAGACTAATTTCGCGCCCCGTTTGGCCTTCAGTTGGGCGCCCGACATGTTCAAGAACAAGACCGTTTTCCGCATTGGCGCGGGCTACTTCTTTGGGCCGGGCCAGACCGAGGACCAGATTCAGCCGATTGATTCCGACCGCGCCAGCGCAAACTTGAGCGGTGCTGGAATCGCGTATCCCATCATTCCGTCGGTGGTTTTAGCGGGTTTCACGGCAACCAATCACCCCAACTATCAACCCCGCGCCTACCCGCCGGATGAGTACACGCTTCCGGAAAAGATTCTTTCCTACACTGCATCCGTCCAACAGCAGTTGCCCGGCAACGCCATTCTGACGGTCGCATACGTGGGAAGTCAGGGCCGCAATCTCTTCCTGCGCTCATGGACCAACCGTTTGATCGGAGTTAATCCCGCAACCGGCAGCCCGATCCTGCAGTATGGTTCGCAATTTGCGCAGATCGATTATAAGACCAGTGGCGGCACGGATCATTACGATTCAATGCAAACCACCGTCAACCGGCGCTTCGCCACGGGGCTCACCGCGGGTTTTCAGTGGACCTATGCGCACAGCATTGGCGATACCGGCGGTTCGAACGAAGCGCAGACCACGCAGAATCCATTCAATTTCGCCCAGGATCGCGGCAACAATGCGTTCGATGTACGTCACAGTGCTAATTTGTCCTTGCTGTATGCGGTGCCCGGTAAGTTCGAGAACAAACTGGCGAAAGCAGTGCTTGGCGGATGGGAAGTCGGTGGCATCTTGAACACCCGCACCGGCCTGCCGGTGGATGTCACGATTTCACGCCCGGATATCGTCTGGCAGATTAACGGCACCAACACTTTTGTAAACGCCTTGAGCAACGTTCCGGCGGGCCAGACCGCGACGGCCGTGATCAACAATCCCGCAGGTGGAGCGTTCCGCAACAACCGCCGGCCCAACGTCGTGGCCGGAGCGGATCCATACCTGCATACCAGTGATGGAAAGGTGTTCCTGAATCCGGCGGCGTTCACGATTCCCCAACCGGGGACTTTCAGCAACATGGGCCGCTACGCCCTGCATGGTCCGGGCTTGACCCAGTTGGATTTCACGGTGCACAAGGCCTTCGCGATCACCGAGCGGCAGAGCATCGAATTCCGCGCTGAAATTTACAACATACTCAACCACACCAATTTTGCGAATCCGCCGGCGGTTCTCTCGAATGCGCTGGGAGTAGCCAGCGGCAACCTGCAACCGGGGCAGCCGTATACCGGGTCGGCTTCGGGCGGCGCTTTTGGTATCGCTAATTCCACCGTGAGCAAGGACGTGGGTCTCGGCGCACAGCGTCAGGTGCAGTTCTCACTGCGCTACAACTTCTAGCTCCCGGGCTTTCTCATACCGCGCATTAAAGGCCACGGTTTCGAACTGCAAGCCAGTTTCGAAACCCTGGCCCTTTTTCTTTTTCCGGCCCGCCCAACTTTTCCTATTGCAGAAAATGTCACTAAACTGTAACATTCTAGTCATCGTTCTGTAATGTTTTCGGCCTCGAATGCCGAACTCCATGGGGCGGAGACGAGATGTATGGAATTGCATTGGGCATACTCGCTAGCGATCGTTTTTTGCTCAGTGCCGGTCTGCGCACAAGTCCCAACTGACGTTAACCCCGAACTTGCCCGGGGCGGTAGCGAGGGGCAATATAGGGAGGTAAACGTCCCGGCAAAAACGGATCATCGAGGTGGCAGGGAAACAGTTTCTGCCGACTCTCTGCGGCATCCCATCTCTCCAAAAGCGCACGGCATGCTGCAGAAGGCGCTACGCATGATGGACTCGGGAGACCATCAAGCGGCCATCAACCAGTTGACGCTCACCTTGACGAAATACCCCGACTCAGCACCCTACGTAGATAGTTTGCTCGGTGTGGAATTCATGCGCACAGAGCGATATCCCGATGCGATGAATTCCTTTGAGCGAGCAGCGGAATTGCTGCCTCACGATGCTGTGATTCGCTACAATTTCGGACTCGCCCTGGTGTGCAACAGCCTTCTCGATCGCGGTGAAGTGGAAGTACGGCGGGCAATTCAACTTGATCCGGCCAACCCTACGATGCGGTCGCTATACACTTTCCTTCAAGAACGCAAGAAATCGCAACCCCGGCAGCTTGCGGCGGGTGAGCGATCCCTGGGCGTGCAATTGGAAACTCCTCGCCAATAGACTGAGAATTCCGGCCCAGATTGCGGACTAGCTAGTATGAGTCCGTATATCCTGGCCGTTTTTCTTTTTATGGGAGCTTTAGGAGCGCAGACCAAAGCTCCGCCGTCAAAGCCGGTCGCGGGTCAAGGCGCAACCGCCTTGCAAGACAAACAGACCGAGGCTGTCATTCGGGCCAAGCTAGCGAAATCCAAGATCGGCAAGGATGGGTTTACCGTACGCGTGCAAGGCGGCGTGGCGTACTGGGACGGCTCGACCAACATAGTGCAACACAAGGGCGCTGCCACGCGCATGGCGAAAACCGGGGGCGCGAAGAAAGTGATCAACAACATCAAGGTGAGTGACGCCGGTAAAGAGACGGCGTCGGCAAACCTGGAGCAGGGACGGCGGCGGGCGCAGGTAAAGCGCGGCGAGGCCCGGAGCCAGTAGCGTCTACCACGTTCCCATATGCAACACCACGCCAATCTTAAACTGAAGCCCATGAGCCGCGGTGAAGCCATTCAAGTCGTTGTTCCAGGAGCGCACGTACTCCACTCCGATAACCCGGAAGGCCAGTGCCCGGTTAAAGTTGAGATCCAACCCCATTCCGGCCGACATTGCAAATCCGTCGCGCTCGAACTGCTGGCGCGGTGATCTGGCGTCGTCGGGCAACGTGCGGCCTTGCTGATCGGGGAGCACCAGTTCCTGCGTCAACTTGTTTCCGCCGAAGAGCACCTGTACGTAGGGAACCCATGGCCCGTTCAACGGCGGCGTCCAGCGCGGCCCTGTCATGTAGAACAGGGAGTCTCCGGTAAGGTTGTTGTTTCCAAGGCCTGTCATCTTGCAGTCATTGACGTCCAACACCATCTGCCATTGCGCGCCTACCCGCAATGCCGCGGTTGCTCCGCCGCCGGCGCAGACTCCGGTATAGGTAGCGAACGTGTAAGCGTTGGCAGCGAACTCGAAAGGCGCCACACCCGGCGCACGCTCAATCGTATAAGGCTTGTCACGCGGCCCCCGCGGGCTAACCGCGACTACGTCTCCGTAATCGCGTTGCCGGTACCAAGGCCACTTGCCGCTGATAACATTTGCGAAGCTACGGCTTGGATTGGCCCCGCCGCGTACCAACGCGCGCACGGTTCGATTTTGCGTCTTGCGTTCCACGAGGCGCACCAAATACCGGTCGAGCGCATCCTCCGCGATCATCCATCCCAAACCTATCGCGGGGGTGACGACATGATCCACCATGCCTTCTTGGGGCCACGCTCCTTGCACGTTTCCGATGGACGCCTCACTGATGGGGCCGATCTCCATTTGCTCGCTGTAAGCCCACGCGAACGCGCCCGCGCGTAACCGGCTCTTCCAATAATCAGAATCTTTGCCGAACTCGACACCGCGATAGCGAGGGTCGTTCAGAGTCCAGAGATACCCTGAGATGGCGCCCTGCATGGGATGGCCGACGTAATTGACATAGAATGGATCCCCATCCGCCCAACCATGCAAAGCACCGACAGATTGGGTGTAGCCCTTGAAGAAAGGACGATGTGGATGTCGAGTTCCTTCCTCCGTCGCGTAACGGAAGCCGTGTTCGACCATCAGAAGCCGCAAGGACTGATAGAAGAGGTGCTGCCACTGAACTCCCTGCGGTTTTGAGTCATCAGTTGGCGAAATTACCGGACTGACGGGAAGAAGCGGAGTTTCTGCTGCGTCGGAGGGGTCTAGCGGGGCGGAACCCGAGTCTTGTTGCGCGAATAGCTCCGCGCCGAACCACGAGATAAACAGCAGAATCCAGGCCGCAGCGCCACAAAATGTCCAGGCGCGGACCGTCAATGCACAATTCTTGCCGAGCCCAAGAGACCGAGGGCTAACTGGAGCGGAAAACAACCGCAAAACTGAACGTCCTCAGATTTTTTATAGCAGGAAGATGGCCAAATGATCCAGCTTCACTCTCCGCTCAGCGCGACGAAAAATACCACAATGCGATGAGGGACAGAGCGAGGATCAATAGCGCTCCGATGAGCCAGATTTTCCTCGACCGCAATCTTACGGCGGATTGTGTCTTGCGCAACTTGTCGAGCGATGCGGAGTCAAACGTGACCGACACCACCGACACGTTGTCCTGCCCTTGACGCCGGCGTTCCAGCGTTCGCGACACCAGGGCCTGCGGCCAGGATTGCGGATGCCCGGTCAGGCACTCCAGAATCTCAGGCGGCTCCAAAGTCTTGAACAAGCCGTCGCTGGCGAGCAGGATCGTCTCGCCCGCCGCCACAGGCCACGGCTCGGTATTGAGATCGATTTCATGAAGATCGTGGATTCCGATGAAACTCGTGAGCGATTCCCGTTCGGGATGCCGCGCCGCCTCTGAGCGGGAGATCTGGCCGCGGTCGGCCGCCTGATCTAACAAATTCGCGAATACGTGCGGGCGGTTTACGGTGCGAATATCGCCGCCACGTACGTGAAAGATCGCGCTGTCCCCGACTGAGATGAAGTAGAGGTATCCGCTATGCAGTACGGCGGCCACCAGTGTTGTTCCTACACCTTGCTTCAGCCCGAGATTAAGTGCGGCTGCAATCACCTGGTCATTGGCCGCACGCGCGGCGCGTTCCAGCGCAGCTGGAATGCTCTCGGCGGGTAGCTTTTTAGCATACGCGCCGAGAAAAGCGCGCACCGCGGTCTGGCTGGCGACGTCCCCGTGCTCCATGCCGCCCATGCCATCGCACAGCACAGCCAGGAAGCCTCCGTGAGCCAGAAAGACGGGGTCTTCCGGGTCTGCCAAACCTATTGAATCCTGCTGGTAGGCGCGAGCTCCGATGTGTTGCGCGTGGGCGGACAGATAGCGCATCGGAAACGCTCTATTATAGCCTGTTTGCGGAGTGTTAGAAGGGATCGCAGTGCAGTTTTTTGCGACTTGCCTTCCCCGGATGCGGTGCTAGGATGGGACTAGTTATGGGTTCGTTGTCGCCGCGCCTGCAGGTCCGTGTTTCGCAGAAACAAATTCTGACGCCCGGGCTGGTGCAGATGGTCAGCCTGCTGCAATTGAACCGGCTGGCATTGAAAGACATGATTTCAGCCGAGGTGGCTCAGAACCCGGTTCTGGAAGAAGCCACCGAGGGCGGCGAGGAACTCACGCCGGAGGAATTGCAGCCGCTTCTCGAAGCGGAAGGCGAGCGGTCGGGCGATCCAGCAGATCAATCCATTCTGGAAGTGACCGCGGGACCAGTGGAGGTGGACGGGATCGAGGCTGAATTCGACCCCATGGCTCGTGTAGTGAACTCACTCGACGGCGCCGCGCCTAGCGTGGGCCCGGACGATCCGACTGCGGACCAGGTTCTCGCGGGGACTCTCGAGAATCCCGAAACCAAGGCCGCCGATCCGTTCGACGAAATCGATTTTGGCTCTTATTTCGACGACTACCTCGACCCGGGTTACAAGAGCCCGGCTTCTGAAATTTCCGAGAAGCCTTCGTTTGAAACATTCCTGTCCTCGCCGGTAACACTCACCGACCATCTGCATTCTCAACTGGCGCTGATTGCGCTCCCTGAAAACGTCCGCGACGCCGCCGAGGGCATCATCGGCAACCTGGACGAAAACGGATACCTTACATCCACGTCGGAGGAAATCGCCACTGCCGAAGGCCACGAGCCTGCGGTGATGACGGAAGCGCTGCGTGTGGTTCACGCACTGGACCCAGCAGGCGTAGGAGCCGCTGACCTCCGCGAATGCCTGTTATTGCAGGTGGAGAGCCGCAATGGCAAGGGTGGCGTGGCGTGGCAGATCCTTGCCGATCACCTGAAACTGGTGGAACTGAAGCAATTCAAGGAACTGGCGAAGGTTCTGCGCCGGCCGATGGAGCACATCGAAATCGCGGTGGATGTGATCCGGCATCTGGACCCGCGGCCAGGCCTCCGTTATTCCGGTCCGGGAGCGCGCCAGGTGGAACCCGACGTCTATATTTCGAAAGACGGCGAGGACTACCTGATCCAGATCAACGACGAAGATGTTCCGCAACTGCGTTTGAATCCGCAATACCGGCGCATGCTGGACCGGAATCAGGAGCCGGATAAGGAAGTCCGCAATTATGTGAAGGAGCGGTATGCCAGCGCGATTCAATTAATGAAAAATATTGAACAGCGTAAGCAAACCATCCTTAAAGTTTGCCAGTCGATTGTGCGGCGGCAGATGGATTTTCTGGAAGATGGCATCGATTTCCTGAAGCCCATGATGATCAAGGAAATCGCGGAAGAAATCGGAGTGCATCCTTCCACCGTGAGCCGCGCGGTTTCCAGTAAGTACGCGCACACGCCGCAAGGGGTTTTCGAACTGCGGTACTTCTTCTCAGAAGCGGTTCAGGGGCCGTCTGGTGGCGGCACGCCGCTGCTGATCCTGAAACGCAGAGTGAAAAAAATGATCGAAGAGGAGGATACAGCCCATCCACTCACCGACGAACACATTACGGAACGCCTGCAGGCCGAAGGCATACAGGTGACTCGCCGCACGGTTGCTAAGTACCGCGAGGATATGCGCATTCCTTCCACGCATCAAAGACGCGTTCGCAAATAAGACGGAGTTTCGAATATGAAGGTCAGTTATACCGGGATCAAGAGCGGTCTTCCGGCCAAGCTTCAAGAAAAGCTGGATATTAAGTTCGCCAAGCTATCCAAGCTGGTGGACGGGCGCGGGGAAAAGCAGGCTCACGTGGTAGTGACCAGCGAGCGCTATCTCCACAAGGCAGAGATCACGCTGCGCGTTCACAATCACCAATTGGTGGGAATTGGTTCCGACAGTGACGTCTTTAAGGCTATCTGCGCGGCGCTCGCGCGGATCGAAAAACAGGCGGCTAAAGAAGGCGCCAAGTGGCGCGGGACGATGCGGCACTCGGATTCGATCAAAGTGGTGGGCGCAAAAGATATCGAGCCGGCCGCATCGAAGCCGCCGTCGATCTCCAAGGCTGTACGCGCGAAAGCCGCGGCGGGCAAGAACGGTCACGCCCGGCGGAATGTTACCAGTCCCGACGCACGCGTCTTCCGTCCCGACAAGCACGAGCGCAGCAAGCCTATAACGCTTGAAGAAGCGATGCTTGAGATGGAAGACGGGCGCGATTACGTTGCCTATCGTGACGCCGAAAAGCAGGTCGTCTGCATGCTGATCCGGCGGCGCGACGGCCATTATGATCTAATCGAAACCTAGGGACTGGTTTCAGGCAACGACCTCGTACCGCTTCGTTGACAGGCCGGTATCCTACCCGAAGCGAATGAAAAAGACGGCAAGTGTAGCCCAAACTGAACTGGTGATCATCACCGGGCTAAGCGGCTCGGGCAAGGGAACTGTCCTCAAAGCCCTGGAAGACCTGGGCTACTATTCGGTGGACAACCTTCCCATCGAATTAATCGTCAAGTTCGCCCAACTCACCAAGGACGCACCGACGATCCGGCGAGCGGCGCTAGTGGTGGACATCCGCGAAGGTGCGGCTCTGGAGCGCTTCCCGGCGTTGTTCAAACGCATTCGTCGGATGGTGCCAACGCGGTTGATCTTCCTCGAAGCAGATGATCCCTCGCTGATCCGCCGCTTCAGCGAGACCCGGCGTCCGCATCCGCTGGGCACCGCGCAAAGTGTCAGCGCCAGCATCCGCCATGAACGCGAGCAACTGGAAGCCATCCGTAAGCTGGCGGACCCCATCATCAACACCACCAAGTTCAATGTGCACGAGCTACGGGAAACGATTCACCGCACTTTTGGAGGGCAAAAGGGTTCTCCGGATATCTTGGTGCAAGTGACAAGTTTCGGCTATCGCCATGGCGTGCCTGTGGAGAGCGACCTGGTGTTCGACGTGCGTTTCCTGCCTAATCCCAATTACATCCCGGCGTTCAAGAACTATAGCGGCAAGCATCCAAGCGTGGCGCGCTATATTCGTTCATTTCCGCAGACCACCGAATTCATCGAGCGCATCTCGGAGCTCTTGATTTACCTGCTGCCGCACTATATCGCGGAGGGCAAGAGCTATCTGACGATATCGTTCGGATGCACCGGAGGGCACCATCGCAGCGTGCTGATTGCCAGCGAAATCCGCAAGCGTCTGGCGGCCGCGGGTTACCGCGTCAAGGAAACGCATCGCGACGTGAAGAAGTAAAGCGCCGCGCCCTAGGCGAAAACTTGCTCGGCGGTGACCGCGAAGCCGAACTGTGGCAGTTCCAGCCGTGAGACTTCTTTCAGCGAGCCGTAGTCGTAGACATGAATGCGTTTGAGCTCAGGTTCGATCAGCCAGATGTGCTGGACGCCCCAGACTCGGTACTGTTCCAGCTTTTGCAACATGGCCTCAAGGCGATCGTCGGGTGAGCTAATTTCGACGACCAGCACGGGCGGAATTGTGGGAACGGGCTCCATTGGACCTGGTCCCTCAAACACAGCTACATCTGGAATGCGAAAAAGGTCCTCGGCCAGCCGCATTCGGACTTCGGTGCAGCAGTAGCCTACACTGTCCAGATGCACTGCCAGGCGCTGTTGGGTTCGGCCGTGAATTAAATTGGGCAAGGGACGCTCCGCAACTTCGCCGTGAACCAGTTCAGGTTCGCGCTCGAATTGGGTGGCAAGATACTGCTCGGGCGTAATAATGAAGGCCTTGGTCGCCATCTAACCGGAAGAATAGCACGGAGCGCCGCTCGGCCTAGAGATAGAAGTCGAATGCCGCGCGGCTGATGCGGGCGATGACACGGTCTCGGGAAGCGGCGTCCCGTGTGCTTGCTTTGAGGTACACCGATATCGCGATTTGGCCGCGATCTCCCGGTAGATAGATCACGCCGCTGTCGTTGGTTGCGGCGGTAAAGCCGTTCACCGTTTCGGTAGAGCCGGTTTTGTGTGCTACGACGCTTCCAGAAGGCAGCAATCCCTTGAGGCGTGTCGGGAAAGTTGTGGTGGCTTTCATGACTTCGATCAACAGACTGGTTGACGATTTGGAAAGCAGCTCACCGCGAAACGCCTTCGCGAGTAGTTGTACCGTTCCATCAGGAGTGCCGGTATCGCGCGGGTCGATCAAGAAATGCCGAGTGGCCTCATAACGATTAGCGGGAGGGGTTTTAGCGATCAGCGCGTTAAGAGTGGCGTCGGTCCATTCAGCAGGCGGAGGGTAGTGTTCCACTCCGTTGCGATCCAGACCGCACTGGCGCTCACCTCGGTCGATACGAAGGCCTTCGATCATCCATTTACGCAAACGAGCTGCTATTGCCGCGCCTTCGCCTCCAATCCGGAACAGTGTTTCCACGGCGGTATTGTCGCTGCGCGCGACCATCAACTCGATCATTTCCCGTAGTGGGAAATGCCTCTGCGCGGGCCAACGTTTTGCGATGTCACTGACTCCCGAGAAGATGTCTCGCGGCAACACTTCGATCTCGTGATTCAGCGCCAGCTTGCCTTCATCCACCAGGGCCAGCATGTTCATCGCTATCGGAACCTTGCACACGCTAGCCAAAGGAAACCGCGTGCTGCCATGGAGGCTGACTAGCTGCCCGGACCCCAGGTGCAGAATAGCGGCTCCCACGGTTCCGTCGGTGTCGGCGGCGATTCGCTGCCATTCTTTAGCTAAATCCCGGCCGGCGGCGCTGGCGAAACTGCCGCCCAGAGCCCACAGGCATTGCCTCCGCGTCACTTTCATGCCAGAGATTAGTATGGAGCCCCTCTGTTAGACTCGTCAAGGAATGTCCATAATTCTTCATGGCATGGCAGTACAGCAGGAAATTCTTTCGGGCCTGAAGCCGCGCATTCAGAAGCTAGGCAGGCCTCCGGGGCTAGCCGTGGTGCTGGTGGGACACGATCCGGCATCCGAGATATATGTGCGCAGCAAGATTAAAGCCTGTGCCGAGCTCGGGATTTTCAGTGAGAAACTGACGCCTCCTGTAACGGCCACTACTGAAGAGCTGGTGGCATTAGTGGAAGAACTGAATGGACGCTCGGACATCGACGGCATTCTGGTGCAAATGCCGCTGCCGAAGCACGTCGACACGCGGCTGGTATTAGAGACAGTGGCCGCGCATAAGGACGCCGACGGATTTCACCCTGTGAACGTGGGCTATCTTGTGGCGGGGCGGCCCGCGCCGCGATCCTGTACTCCGGCCGGCATCATCGAGTTGCTGAAGCATTATCGGATTCCGGTGGCGGGGAAACATGCGGTAGTGCTGGGACGCAGTGATATTGTCGGAAAGCCGATGGCGCTGATGCTGCTGCAGGAGAACGCGACTGTCACTATCTGTCATTCGCGCACGGTGAACTTACCGGAATTGTGCCGCCAGGCGGATATTCTGGTGGCGGCGATCGGACGCGCAGCATTTGTCACCGCCGATTTCATCCAGCCTGGCGCGACGGTTATCGATGTCGGCATCAATCGCATTACGGATCCGGCGGCGGCCGCGCGGTTGGGGCGCTCCGAAGAGTTTGCGGCCAAGGGCAAAGCCGTGGTGGGAGACGTCCATCCCCTCGACGTGGCGCGTGTAGCCGGCGCCTATACGCCGGTACCGGGAGGCGTGGGACCGTTAACCATTGCCATGCTCATGTCGAACACGGTGGGCTTGGCGGAACGGCATCAGGGTGCCGCATAGCTCATGTTGCGAGTCGGCCTCACCGGCGGCTTAGCCAGCGGCAAAAGCCTTGTAGGCCGCGCACTCAGGGACCTTGGGTGCCTGGTGATCCAGGCGGACGAGCTGGGACATCGCGTTTTGGAACCGGGCGGGGAAGCTTATGACGGCGTGATTCGGGAGTTCGGTCCCGGAATTGTGCGGGCCGATGGTACGATCGACCGGCCCAAGCTGGCGGATTTGGTTTTCCGCGATAGTGAGCGGCTAGCGGTGTTAAATGCACTGGTGCATCCGCCGGTCTGGGCGCGTGAGCGCAGTTTGATGGACGAGTACGCCGCAAGCCATCCCCGTGGCATCGCGGTGGTGGAAGCTGCGATACTTGTTGAAACGGGCAGCTACCGCAATTATTCCAAGCTGATCGTGGCCGTTTGCAGTGAAGAGCAGCAGATCGAGCGTGCAATGTCGCGCGACGGCATTACTCGCGAGCAGGTACTGAACCGGTTGCGCCGGCAAATGCCGCTGGCGGAGAAGATCAAGTATGCCGACTATGTTATCGATACGTCGGGAGCGAAAGAAAGTACGCTGGCGCAGACCAGGGTCGTCTATCAAGCCCTGCTAGCGCTAGAGCCGTAACAGAACCCGTAAAAAATCCAACTTATGAGACTTCGCACTCTTTTCATTGCCTTGGCGCTGGTGGGCGCTTTCGTGTATTTCACTACAGCTCCGAATTCTCCCTTGCGGCGCTATTCGGGGCCGCTATGGAGCGGGCCTACGGTGGCCCACTCGGCGGGACTGGGTGGGGATGAAATCAACAACATCGACATTTATAAGGCGGCTAAAGACAGCGTCGCTTACATCACGAGCACGGTGTATCAGCAGACCTTTTTCTTTGAGATGGTACCGACGCGCGCTTTGGGATCGGGCTTTCTGATCAGCCCCGACGGGCGGATTTTGACGAACAATCACGTGATCAGCGGCAGTTCGAAGATTGAAGTGCGTTTTTCGGATGGCAGCCGGTATACGGCGAAGGTGCTGGTCGCGGACCGCGCCGATGATCTGGCAATGATTCAAATTGATCCCAAGAAGAAGGTGCCATTCCTAAAACTGGGTGATTCCGACGGATTGCAAGTGGGGCAGAAGGTGTTGGCAATCGGAAATCCATTTGGATTTTCGGGCACGCTGACCACCGGTGTTGTGAGTTCGCTGGGGCGTGAGATTCGCAACGAGAACAGCACGCTCGAAGGGTTGGTTCAGACGGATGCGGCCATCAACGAGGGCAATAGCGGGGGGCCGCTGCTGGATTCGCAAGGGAATGTGATCGGCATCAATACCGCGATTCTGGCGCCGAGCGGCGGCAATATCGGTATCGGATTCGCGATGCCGATCAACCGCGCTAAAGCGATGCTGGAAGATTTCCGCGTGGGCAAAAGCTTCGGGCGCCCGCGCTTTGGCGCCTCAACGGTCTTCATCGCTGGAGATTTAGCGGCGGAATTGAAACTGCCGACGGGGGGCGGGTTGCTGATTCAGGAAGTTGGACGCGGGTCCGCGGCGGATCAGGCGGGATTGAAGGGTTACCGCGACGTGGTGCTGGTGGGCAATGAGCGGCTCGGCGTCGGCGGTGATTTTATCACTGAGGTTGACGGCAAGGCAGTAACCGAATCCGACGCATTGGCGCGCGCGATCGCGCGCAAACGTCCCGGCGATACGATTACGGTAAAAATTTTCCGCGCCGGGAAGTCGCTGGACGTTGCGGTGAAGTTGGGTGAAGTCCCCGAAGAGCGATTCTAGGCTGTAGTAGGACTCAATGCAAGTGGTTCCAGAAATACCGCCGATGGCAGACGCCATGACTCCCCCGGGCGGACCGGGAGCGGGCGCGCCTGCGGGTCCACGGAGGGCACTGGCGGGATTTTTTGTATCGGGAATTCTGCTCGGGTTCCTCGGCGCTATCTTGCCTTCCTGGGGCCATCATCTTCAACCGGACTACTGGATGGTGGGACTTTACTTCGTGGCCTTAATCCTCGGAGTGCTCGCGTCTGTCCGTCTGGCGCGCCCGCTGATGGAGAAGTTGGGTCTGGGCCGCACTCTGTCATTGGCGTGCGCGCTGGCGTCATTGGCCCTGTTCGATCTGGCTTTCTTCTCGCCGCCTTATATCGCATGGTGGCGGCTGCCGGCCATCTTATTGCTGGGCGTTGCCGCAGGGTTGCTTCATACGGCGATCTTTCATGCCATTTCGCCAATGTACCGGTTGGATCCGGCGGCTACGGTGAATCGCGGCGGCATCCTATTCGGACTCGGGTGTTTCAGCGTAGCGGTTTTGATTTCGCAGACCTTCTATCTCTACACCACGGCGGCTATCCAAATTTGGATTGCGCTGATTCCCGGTTTTTTCGCTGTGTTGTACGCGCGCACGCATTTTGCTCCACACACATCGTCCGCCGATCCGCAGGCACGCGCGGTCCTGGCCGAAATCAAGAGTCCCGGCGCGGTGCTCTTCAGTCTGGT
>Ga0268266_10003202_pt1 | contig 16558 bp, 9 predicted proteins | sample KBSS13metaG_FD_190356 | JGI IMG/M metagenome (GOLD analysis project Ga0268266, IMG submission 190356) | Switchgrass rhizosphere microbial communities from Kellogg Biological Station, Michigan, USA - KBS S1-3 metaG (SPAdes) (version 2) | ecosystem: Host-associated > Plants > Roots > Rhizosphere >...
GCAAGACCCGTCACGAGGAAGGCACTGACTGCGCAGATCCAGACCTCACAGAAGGCATGTCGCATCTTATTGGCTCCCCCGGTCGGAAGTTCCCGCGGAGAATCTCCCTGATCCGCGCGGTCCTGGCCCAGGCCGAGGAGTCGACGAGCCAAGCCAAGGTCTCGGCAACCGCGTTCTGCAACAGCAGATTTGGCCTCGAACGCGGTCAGGGCGCGTGGGGCGGATTCGGGAACCAAACAACAACCAACTCTAGAAACGGTCGACTCAGAACGCCGGACTCGCCAGCGTGACTGACGAGGTGACGAGTCCAGCGAATCAAAGATGAAAATCCTTGCGCTATCGGGATAGGTCGCCATTACGGCCGGCAGATCGGCAGTGTTGGTCATTTCTTCACTGCGAGGGTGTTGAGGTCGACCTGGCTCAGGTAAGGCGAAATGCCGACGTTGGTCACATTCGCGCCGACGACCTCAGGGTCGTTTTCATGCAGTGTCGGCAGGAACGGCCACGCAGTGGTCTGGATTTCGTTGGCGATGTCGACGAACTTCTTGGCGGTCGCAGTCGAGTCCTCTGTCGAGGACCTGAGGTCCTGCAGTTGACCGGACAATTTCGGTTCGAAGTATTTCCCCGGGTTGCTCGACCCCCAGCTGGTGCCGTCCTCATTGGGCCCCATCAAGGGCAAGACCACCGCCGCAGCTGTGGGCCAGTCGAAACACCACACTTGGGACGGGTCGATGTCCCAACCGTCGACACCGGCGAGGAGGGTGGAAAGCTGCTCGTCGGGATGGGGGTCGACGGCCACTTTGAGGCCGATTACCTCGAGGTTGGCCTTGATCTGCGTGATCTCCTTGCTGTAGGCGGAACTCAAGGAATCGCTCACGGCCATGTGCAGGGGTGGCACCGACTTGCCTTCGAGCAACTTCTTCGCTCCGTCTGGGTCGCCGCCGGGTTTCAGCGCGAGATCTGCTGCCACGTAACCGGGAACGTCCGGCGGAATCACTGAGTCGGCGACGGAGCCATAGATATCGCCACCGTATGCGGACTGGATGCCCTGCCGGTCGATGGCGAGTGCGATCGCGTGCCGGACATCGGGGTCCTTGATTGTTTGCGTGTTCATCGTGATGTACTCGACACATGGGCCCGGCCCGTTGACGAACCGGGGCTTGAGTGCAGGCTCCTGCGCTCTGGCGAAGTCGCTCACCTGCATTATTCCGTCCAGCGGGACTGCGAAGGCGTCATTGCCGTCGCTCTTGATGAGTCGCTCGCTGGCCGCACCCTTGTCCGCATTGAGCTCAAACTGGAAGCGATCGGGATAGGCGGGTCGGTTGGGATCGGTTGCCGGATCCCAATTCTCGTTACGTACCAGCGCCAGCGATGTGCCAGGTTGATAGTTCTCGATCTTGTACGGCCCGGACGCGACGGGACGATTGTCGTAGGCCTGCTTCGTGTCCTTATCCTTGGGTACGGGCGCGGTATAGGGCATAGCCATGATCCAGTCGGCGTCGGGTTGGGATCCGCTGAAATGGAAGATCAACGTCCGGTCGTCGGGAGTCTCGACGGAACTGAGGTCCTTTTCGGGTGTGGCATAGGGGCTTTCGAAACCTGTTGTGTTCTCGAGGAGGTCAGGCATCCACGTCGCACCGAGGGGGAACACGTCACGATCGAAGGAGCGCATGACCCCGTATTTGATGTCCTGCGCGGTGATTGGGCGGCCGTCTTCGTACTTCAGGCCCGCCCGCAGCCGGTATGTCCATGTCCGCCCGCCGTCGCTGGGAGTGCCCAGCGTTTCGGCCAGGTCCGGTTGGATCGAAGGATCCTCCCCTGGCGTGTCCTTGATGAACGTCAACGTCCGGTAGATGAGCCGACCCACCTCCGTGGAGTCGGTCGTGTATGCGTTGGCCGGATCCAGGGCATCGAAAGCAGAAGCCTGCAGTACATAGACCGTTCCACCTTTTGCGGTCACGCCTTTGTCTTTGATGCGGAGCACCGAGGGTTCCGCGGTTGGCGTTCTGGTGCCCGAAGACTCGGGTTTGGCACTGTGTTGGCCGTTCGACGAGCAGCCGGCCGCCGTGAGTGAGGTCGCGACGACAACCGCCGTCAAACTTTTCCAGCGATGATTCATGTGAACATTCCCCCCGAGTTTCATGGTTCTGATGGCAAATATGTTGCGGCTAAACAGCTTTCGAGATCTACCCGGCGAGCGGGAGAACGCACTGGCGACCACGCTCATGTCGTAGCCCATTAGCGCTCCTTCTCTCCCGGCACTGCGCCGGAAGCCAAATGCGGATACTGCACCGCGCACTGAGTGCCACCTGGTTCGCAAACGGGTCAACGGCGGCTGTCATCGAAGCAGCCGAGGCAATGGTTTCTCGCCCAAGTGAACCGGCTTTTCGATCGCGCGGTCCCCGTCGCATGACAGCCCGTTGGGCTGGTCAACACACCAGATCTTCTGGCCGCCAGATCCGTCTGGGTAGCCGGCTATCGCGGCACCTGCCCCACAGGCGCTCAAGATCACTGCTGCGACAACTGCCGCAATCGTGGTCGATGGCCTCATGCCCGCACCGGCGGTGTCAGACGCCGCCCGGTATGCCGACCGTGGTTCTGGCTCGCGGACACCACCGACGCCAGCGATGCCTGCCGTCCAATGAGTGACTTTCATTGACGGCCCCTCTCGTCAGGTACCCCGACGGTTGCTCACTCGTGTCACGCTAGATTCGGTGCGGACCCCGGCGACACAGGGAAAACCCTGGAATCCGGCTCGGGTTCCCGGCGCCCACCCAGGAGCCCGGCCCCGCGGACGCGGCATCGGCGCCGTTTTATCGACCGTTGGCCGGGCTTATTGCCAAACCTCATCACCACTGGGACACCAGCGTTGTGACTCCCGCGTGGCCGCGACCATGATTCCCGCACCCGTCGACCGCGGTGGGCGTTATCGGGGGATGCGGGCTCGAATGTCGCTGCTGATGCGGTCGGCGGGCCAGCCGGCCCCCCGGCAAGCTCTTGTGACGGTATCGGCTGATTCGGCGGCGAACACACCGTAGAGCACTTGGTCAGTGGACGCGGCCACCGCCGCCAGCAACCGGATCGGATGCCCTTGGCTGTGGAGGCGGGCGACGGTATCACCAAGGGCGGCGGCCACCTCGTCGATGTCGCGATTGACCACAGCGGGTCGATACCACTCTGCGAGAAAACACCGCTGCAGCCGATCCGGTGCACTCATCCCCGCGACGCTACTGCTCCTGCGCGGGGGGCGAACCAGGGATATCCCTGGAGTTGGTGACGTCGAGACGGGCATGCAGTTGCGTGCGGGAACGTATGCCGAGTTTGCGGTACACGCTGCTGAGGATCATTTCGACGGTCTTGAGTGCCAGGAACTGTTCGGTGGCGATGTCCTTGTTGGACAGCCCCGCAGCCGCGCGCTGAGCGATGCGCTGCTCGGCGGGCGTCAGCCCGGACCGCGGGTCGTCATTGGTTCCGCTGAGCCGGGCGAGTTCGATGCGCGCGCGCTCGGCCCACAGCGGCGCACCGATGTCATCGAAGGTGCTCAGCGCTTGCTGCAGGCTTGCCGACGCGTGCTGGCGATGCCGCCGGCGCCGCTGCAGCTGCCCCAGCAACAGCTGGGTACGAGCCTGCTCGAACGGCATCGGCAAACCCTCGTGATGAGCCAATGCCTCGACGGCGGCTTCCTCGGCGCCGGGCAGCTCACCGCGCGCCGCCAGACACAGACCGCGGCCGCGGGCCGCCATGGCCAGCATCCACTTGCGGTTGGTCCGAACGCCGTTGTGTTGCAAGGCCTTCACCAAATCTTCGGCCTCATCGACGCGGCCGAGGCCGGTTAGTGCCTCCACCGCATCGGGAAGCCAGCCGTGCGGCACGATCTCGGTGCCGTGTTCGGGATCGAACGAACCGAGCACTGACACGAGGGCATCCAGTGCGGCCGTGTAGTTGCCCAGCGACACTTCCAAGAAGCCCAGGCTAATGGTGGGATAGATGGCCAAGTAGTGCCCGCCGGTGTCGTTGGAGATCCGGATGGCCTCGATCGCCGCCGACCGTGCCTGGTCGACCTGCCCGGTGTACGCGGCGACCGCGGCGCGGCACGTCAACGCGGCAAGGCGGGCGTGGTGACCACCCATCTGTTCAGCCCGACGCTCTTGCTCTTCGGCGATCAGCGCGGCCCGGCGATAATTTCCCGCCCACACGTCGATCATCGTCAACTGGGTGTCTACCCACAGCGCACCGATCTCACTGCCCCGATCGGCCACCTGCTGCTTGATCCTCCGCATCGCGCGCTCGGCGCGGTCCAGTTTCCCGACCCACGCGTCGGTCAGCGCGGCGGTGGCGTCGGCCCGCATGCTCGGGCTGACTGGGTCGGCGTCGCCCTGCCATTGCAGCGCGTCCCGCAGCATGTCGTGGTCTAGCCCCATCCCGTGCGTGAAACTGATCTGGACGTAAAGCGCTCGCGCTTGGCTGCGCAGCGCAGGGTCGCCGAGGTCGTCGGCGCAGCGCACCGCTTCGCGTGTGAGCTCGACCGCCTCACGCATTCGCCCGGCGAGGCCCGTTGCCGGGGCGAGCAGCATCAGGCCCTGCAAACGGAGCGCGGGATGGTCTCCGACCTGAGCGACGCCATCGCTCAACGCTTCGACGGCCGCGGTGAAACTGCCGTCATAGCCGTCCAACGCTCCCTGCAGCATCACCGCTGCTCCACGCAGCACGCCGGATGGCAGACGTGCAGCCGTTCCGCCCAGCCGCTGGCGTGCAGTCGCAATCGAACCAGCCTCGAAGTGGTGCTGCGCGGCCAGGATTCGCCGCACTGGCGTGTCGCCACCGAGCCCGATGGCCAGATCGAGCAACTCCGCCGCCGCGGCGGGTGCCCCGTTGCTACGGGTGAGCGCCGCCGCCGAATCCAGGGCCTCCAGTGTCGTTGGGTCACCACTGACCGCCGCCGATGCCAGATGGCGAGCCTTCAGTTCGGGCATTTCAACGCATTCGGCGAGCCGGCGATGCGCCTCACGTCGGCGGGCGGGGACGGCACCGGTGTACACGCCGGTGGCCAGCAAAGGATGAGCGAACCGGATCTGATTGCCGCTGATCACGACGATGCGCGCAGCGTCACCACTCTCCAACAACTCGACGACCCGCTGCGCAGGAGTTGCGGTCGCCATGGCTACCAACTCCACCGTCGGCGCAGGCGTACAGGCCGCGGCCAACAGCACAAGCGCCGTCTCGGCGTCAACGTCCTGCACCCGAGCCCGCACTAACGCGGCCAACGTGTCCGGCAATTGGTGATCGATGCTGTCGCCGTCGGCCACGGCGCGCGCCAGCTCTGACGCGTAAAGCGGGTTGCCGCCGGAGATCTCGTGGATCCGCGTCATCATCGGCCGAGGTAGCACCCGTCCAAATCGGGCCGAGATCAGGGTGTGTAGACCGCCCAGGGTCAGCGGCGACATTTTCAGCCGGGTCACGGCGTCGGGGCGGGACAGCCGTAACCACGACACGACATCCGTCGCGCTCGGCTCACCACTACGTGAGGTCAGCACCATCCCGACCGCGCCCAACACCCGCCATGCGGCGAAGCGCACTACCGCCCTACTCGAAGCGTCCAGCCACTGCGCATCGTCGATCGCCAGCAACACCGCTGTACCCGAGCTGATCCGCTTGATCACCGACAGGAAAGCGCTCGCGACTACCCGTTCGTCGGTGGCCGGGCCTCCAGCGAGGACCTCGCCTGAGCGGGCCCGCTCCAGCGCGATGCGCTGCACGGCGGTCAAGTCAGCCACCAGCGCCTCATCCACGCCGCTCAACAAGTCCGCGACCGCGGCGTAGGCATAACTGACCTCCGCGGGCGACCCCCGCGCCGACAGCACCCTAAAGCCCCGCTCAACAGCCTGATCAGCAGCATCGAGCAACAACGTGGTTTTGCCGATGCCTGCCTCACCCTCGATAACCAACGCCGCCGGCCCCTCGCACGCACGGTTGAGGAGATCCGAGACGGCGCGCGCCTCCGGTTCTCGCTCCACCATGCTCGGCGACACAGCGCTAGGACGGGCCATAGGCTGGTGTCCTCTTCAGCAGGTGGAAGCACAGATGGCTTGCGGTGGGCGGGCAGACCAGGATCCCCCAAGCAACCCGCTACTGAAACGCAGTATAGCCAGCGGGCAGCCGTTGACATGGGGAAACAGCAGCGTTCCGTGCCATGTCGAGACAGCGCCGCAAATTCTGATCGAGTACAGGCCATTTGGGCTGGCGGTCATTCCCGCCCGGCCCCCGCTGCACGGCCAGCGCCAAACGCCGCAGCACATGCGCGCCGTATGCGGTTTGCCGAACCATCGCCGCCCCAATCGCGCTGCCCGACCCCGGGATCACACAGTTCGTTAACTCACCCTCACCAAGGTGAAGGATTCGGGAGGGCCGGTTCCCGACCCGGCAGGCTCGCCGCACCCCGGTCCGTGGAGTGTGGCGTCCCAGGATCCCTCGAGGGATGTGGTGTTCCATGAATAGATGGCATCGACTGCGGCATAGGTGCCGTCGTCACAGCTGTACCCGTCGGTCCGGATGACGGCCATTGACCACATGTCGTTCGTGAGGTGGGCCTGTCCGGTAAATGGCAGTGCGAGCGTGTCACCAAACTCGTCGGCGGTTTCTGACTTCACCGCTATGTCTGCGCATCCTTCGCCGCAGGGGGTGACTGCCCACGTGCTGATCCCTGTAGTCTCGCCGGTCACTTTGTAGGAACCGTTCAGTTCCGGCGCGGCTGTCCTCGATGTTGACAGCGAGACGGCGACGGTTGAAGTCGTGTCGGCCACGAACGATGAGTTCGGTGATTTCGCTCGTTCGCCGCCGCACGACACTGTGAGGGTCGCGACTGCAACTCCGACAGGGATGAGTACGCCTGCAGAAAGCCTACGACTTAAGGTCATGATTTGCCTATCCAGATATACGGGAAGGTAGACAGCCTCCACCTATTTGCTGACCGTGCACGGCGTTTTGCCAGGAAGAGACCGGATGCGCATCGAAATTCGAACGGCCGGTTAACCGGGTGACCGGGTGGGCTGCCTTGAAGTCGCTAGCATGCCGCGTGATTCCGAATGTGCTACCGATCGTCACAAGAACCGCCCGAACCCTTTACTGATGACATCGACGGCTACCCCTGCCGCCGACCCGACGAGCGTGCTGGCCGCCGGGCTGACAAACCTGCCGAACGGAAGCAGACCGATGAGATCTCCAGCGATGTCGCCGAATTCGTCGCTTACCTGGTCGCAGCCAGCCCCACCGACACAATTCCCCAGCGCTGCGCCCAACTGTGCAGTGTCGTAGACGAGCGTGACTGCACTCGCAATCTCTCCCAACACGGGTACGAGGCCGAGAACGTTGTTGAATGCCTCGATCCCCTTCTCAGTGTCAGAGTCTTCGGCGTTACCGGGGGCGGGGCCTTGACCGGTGCCGTCACCTGGAGTTCCGTTGCCCCCATCGCCGCCTCCGGGATCCGTAGGCGGTTTGTAGTCGGGGTCGGATTCATTTGGTACGCCGTCGGCGTCGGTATCGTCCGCGGTCGTGATCGGTAAATCGCTGGTCGACGCGATGTATTCGAAAGGTCTGACGGGGTCGTAATTCTGCGTCGACGGGTTGTAGAAATATGGTTGGTCATGGACGAGATCCTCGTCAAAGGACAGCGGCTGGATACTTGTAATTGCGTGGGTTTGCCTGTCAAATTCGATGCGATAGGTGTGAACGGTAGGCGGTAGATCGACTGTCAACCTGTCCGCGTACGTCGCGACGACCGGGTCCGGGGGGACCGCAACGGCAGGTGTCTGGCTGATCAACGTGCTGCGGACGAAATTCCCGGCCAGAAGGTCGATGTCGTCTCGGGCTACGGCGTCCTCGACTGTCATTCCGAAAATGTTCGGGCCCGTAGGCGCGGCCGCCAGCGCCAAGGTCGGGACTGCCGTTCGTGCAAGGACACCTGCATTGGCGTCTTGCTGCTCAGGCGTCTGCCGGCGCGCCCACCCCATCAGCCCCCACAGCAGCGCATTGTCAAACGGAGCGCCCGGGCCAACAATCGACTCAAAGTACGAGGTGATAGCGCTGACCACGGTGTTGATGAACATCGCCGGAACACTCACCAACGCAGCGACGGGATCGGGCGAGGCCGGAGTCTCCGACAAAGTCGTGTTTTGCACGTCCGACGAACTGGTGTAAGACATCTGGCCGGAGCGCAGGTTTCGCGGCGAGATCGACGGAGCGGGATCAGGGGTGTTTGCGCTTCGGATCTGCTCGATCTGGGGTTCTTTGGCAGCGGGGATGCGCACCGCACCAACAGGTTTCACGATCTCGACAGGGTCGGATACGTCGGTGACCTTCGGCGGTGCGACGGATGGCAACGAAGACGTAGGCGGCGGCTTCAGTTCTGGCTCATCCAGGTCAGTGGCAGAGGGGATAGTCGTCGACGCGGCAGGCACCGGTGTGGACATTGTGGGGGATGGCTGGGCCAGGCCATCGGAGCTGACGCTGGCAGTGGGGATGTCGCTGCTGGTGATCGTCTGCGCGCTGATTGTCACCGACGGCACTCCGCTGTCGCGCTGGATCGTAGCTGTGGATGTGTTGCCACCGCCGGGCACGGCGTCTTGGGCCGTGTCGTTGGGCTGGCTGTCGGACGTGGTGCTACTCGATGGTGTCGACGCCGCAGCCGAACTCCCCTGGGCCGGGCTGACGGCAGAGTCGGCGACGTTAGCGGAGGTGTCTGTGGTGCCAGAGCTGGACGGAGAAGTGGAGTCACCTTCGGTAGCCACTGCCAGGCCCGGTGTGGCGGCCACCGCTAGCCCGATTCCTAGGGCTGCGGCCAGCGCACCGACCCGCCCGACGTAGCGGGCGCCCCCGGCGTGGCGCGAGGCGCGATGCCGAGCATTTCTTGCGTGCGAAATTGTCATCAGAAACCCCCGTGTCGACCGCCGCTTAGATGCGGTTTTGACGCCGACGCTATATTTGCCCAGGGTTGGGCGATACAGGGTTTTCCCTTGTTCTTGCTGAAGAACGGCGGTGCAATGGCTCCAGACTGGCCAGCAAGATAGTTCCTGACATGGGGCCCTACCGCAGGGCCCGGACCCATTCCGCCCTATCCAGGTAGGCCAGGGGCAGCATATCGGTCGTACATCCCTTGCGTCGGGTCGGTGATGAACGCGACGCGCTGCCCACGCAACGCGGATTCGCGAACGCCGATCCTCCTGGACCCCAGCATCCGACGGTGAAGCTGGGTTTCTTGGTCTCGGGTGTGTCGATGCCTAAGAGGCGGATGCGGAGCCGCCTGCGGACATCGTCACGAATGTCCACTGTGTCGCCGTCGACAACCTTCAAGACGATAGCGGTCGCCGCTACCGGGTCCGCCCACGCCACAGGCGGTGCGCTGACCGGACAGGCCGACACCACCGCTGCAACAGCGAAGACGACGAATGCGCGGATCAACGTTCGCGTTTGACCGTGCACAAATAGAGAATATTCGCTGGGCCATATACCCTTCCCTGCAATATGTCGGCGTTCAGCAAACACAAGACCAATTCAAGACCAGGTGGAAAGTATTCACCGGGAAGTAACTGGCCTACGGTTTATCCATGCAGAAGGCTATCTGTGTAGTTGCAGACTCAACTGATTCAATGCCGTACAACGACCCTCATGCGCCCGTGGCAAAGTCAAAATCGAGGGAAACACCTGATTCCTTCCGCACAGTTCCTCCGTAGCGTTCTGGCCTCTTACTTACAGCAGCTCTTCAGGCTTGAAGGAGCGTCGTCATGGCCAAAACCTTCGTGATCAAGGCATCTTGCGGTCGTCACCGCATCGAACGGAGTGGTTCGCCCGCAGCGCGGTTGTGTCCGATCAGCGTCAACACGAGCTATGCCCGTTACATCGGGCGGGTGGGTGCTTTAGCGGTCGCGATCGGTGTCGGGGTGGCCGTCGCGTCCTCCCCTGCCATGGCGAGGGCAGACGACACCAGCCCCGCCCCCGCAGACACAACCGACAACTCCGGCCCACCCAACGGAGGCACCGGCCCCGCTGCGGCCCCAAAACCAAAGAAGTCGCCGCCAAAGCCGGTTGTAGCTAGCAGCGGCGGCGCGCACACCAGCACGCAATCACCAACGACGGAACCCGACGCCGACACGGCGTCGACAAATACTGGCGATGCGCAGCCCGAAGTAGCGAGCACGGCACCAACAGCCGACCCGATCGTCTCCGAACCGGTAGTTCACGACGCCAGCATCACAGCGCCGGTGGAGACAGCAGTGCCGGCTCCGCGCCGGGGCGATGATCGCGAACGGCAAAAGTCCGACGCCACAGTCGCTTCCGCGGCAAGCAGCGCGACACCGCCGACTCGCGAGTCACAGACCAGCCGCGCCGAGATTGACGCGGCGACGCCCACGGCCGTCAGTGCTCCGTATTACGTTTCAGAACCGGCAGCCGAAAGCCCAGTCGCAGAGGACCTTTCGATATTGCAGGTTCCGGAGGCAACGCCCGTCCAGTCAATCCCGTCAAGGAGTAATGCGGACACTGTCCTGCTGGGAGCGCTTGGGCTTGGCCCCATCAGCAGCAACTCCCCGCAAGCGCCATCACCCGCCCCGACTGAACTGATCGTGCTGGCCGCGGTGCGCCGCCAGCAAGAACAAGGCCAACTCAAGCAGACGGTCTCCACCACGCCCGAGACCACCAGTCTGGTCGATACCACGCAGCCGGATGCGTTCACCGCGTCGACATTGCTTGCCGCGCCCTCGGCCAAGCCTGTCAAGCCTCCCCGGAATACCAAGCCGGTCGCCTCGGCCGATAACTACACAACGGCAGCGGACACTCCGCTGACCGTCGCTGGCCCGGGAGTCCTGGCCAATGACACCGACGCCGAAAACAACCCGCTGACCGCGCAACTAGCCGCCCTGCCCCTCAACGGCACCGTCACTCTCAACGCCAACGGCTCGTTCACCTATACACCGAACGCCTCGTTCACCGGCACTGACACGTTCAGCTACAAAGCCAGCGACGGCACAGCCGCGAGTAAACCGGCCAAAGTCACCATCACCGTCACGGGCGCGGTCAACCGTCCCCCCATAGCAACCAACGACGGTTTCACTGTCGACGAGGGCAGCACGACGGCGCTAGCGGTCGTGAGCAACGACACCGATCCCGACGGCTACGCAACGATCAATCCCGCGACCGTGACAGTCGTCAGCGGACCGGCCAACGGCACTGCGACCGCCAACGCCAACGGCACCATCACCTACGTCTCCAACGGTGCCGAGGTGACCTCCGACAGCTTCACCTACACCGTCAAAGACAACACCGGGGCCACCAGCAACACCGCCACCGTGACGCTGAACGTCACCGCGGTCAACGACGCACCGGTGGCCAGCAATGACACTGCAACCGTGGCCGAGGGGGGCACGACGACGATTGCGGTGTTGGGTAACGACACCGACCCCGATGGGAACGCCACCATCAATCCGGCCACTGTTGTGGTGGTCAGCCAGCCGGCCAACGGCACCGCGACCGTCAACCCCACGACCGGTGTGGTGACCTATGCCTCCAACGGTTCCGAGGTGACCTCGGACTCGTTCACCTACACCGTCAACGACGCCAGCAGCGCCACCAGCAACACCGCCACCGTGTCCATCACCGTCACCCCGGTCGACGACGCACCGATCACGTCGCTGACGGCGTCGCCGGCTCAAACCTCTGACGGCGCAGTCACTTACACACTCACTGTTACCGACCCCGACACACCGCTGCCGAACCTCGACGTCGGCATCAGTCAACCCAATAAAGGTGTGGTGTCTCAGTTAAGCAGTACTGATCCTGGGACCTACACCTTCACCTACACGCCCAACCCGATCGAGCGCGTCAGGGCCAACGGGACCTCCGACACCGCCGACGACGTCGACACCTTTACCGTCACGGTCGACGGCATCAACCCGGCGACGACCATCCCGGTCACTGTCTCGCTGTCCCCTACCGCCGCGGCGCGGACTTACGCATATCCCGGTGACCTGGAAGCTACTGGGTCGCCCGTCTTCGACCCGACCGCCGGCACCGTTTACCAAACCACTCGCGGCATCGACCCGGACACCGGTGCCCACACGGTCGTGGTCTTGATGATCACTCCCACAGGGACGACCAGGACGACCCTGCCCGGGGAGGCGTGGTACACGGTCGCGTTCAACCCGACCACCGGTGTCGCATACCAGACGACCCGGGTCGACTACGACTTCACCACCGGCACGTCGACTTATGCGATCACGACGATTACGCCCACCGGGGCGACGACAACCCCCCTGCCGGCTGAGCCCCGCGCACCGGTTGTCCTGGACCCGATTACCGGGGCGGCGTACCAACTCACCCAGGCTTACGACTTCACCACCGGCACTTCGACCTATCAGGTCACCACGATCACTGCTGCCGGGTCCACGACGACCACCCTGCCCGGCGAGCTCCGCGGGCCGCTGGTTCTGAACCCGGTGACGGGCACCGCGTACCAGACCTCCTACACCTACGACCCGGCCGACGGCGGCAGCTACGCCTCCTATGTCACCGCGTTCACCCCAACCGGCTCGACCACTACCACTCTGGCCGGCCTCGCGCCGGACGCCGTCGTCATCGATCCGGCCACCGGAACCGCCTACCAGAGCACTTCCAGCTACGACGCAACCACCGGTCGCGACGTCGCCGTCGTCACCGCGTTCACCTCCAGCGGGACGACCAGCACCAGCCTGCCGGGAAGCGTCAATAGCAGCATGGTCATCGACCCGGCCACGGGAACCCGCTACCAAACGACATGGGGGTACACCACCGACGGTGACCTCGTCACGACCGTCACCGCGTTCACCACAACCGGAACGACCAGCACCACCGCGCCCGGGATTGCGTACGGCGGAGTCGCCATCGACCCGGCCACCGGCACCTTGTACCAAACCAGCTCCAACTACGACTTCACCGCCAGTAGGTACCAGACCTTCGTGACCGCGATCACGCCCACGGGGACCACCGCCACCACGCTGCCCGACGCTGCGTACAACGGGGTCGTGATCGACCCGGCCACCGGCACCCTGTACCAAGGGACCTACAGCCAGGACCCCGTCACCTTCGCGACCACCTTTCGAGTCACCGCTATCACTCCCACCGGAACAGTCACCACCGTGCTGCCCGGCTCGGTTTACGGTCAGCCGACAATTTTCAACACCGTCACCGGCAGCCTTCATGTGTCCACGTACAGTCAAGATCCCGTCACGTTGGCGTACACCTATCAGCTCACGACGATCACGCCCAGTGGGTCGAGCACCACCGTCACGTGGCAGGGCGATCAAATGCCGCAGCCGGTGCTCAATCCGGTAACCGGCGACCTCTATCAGACGACCTACAGTCAAGATCCCGTCACCTTGGCCTACACCTACCAGCTCACGACGATCACGCCCAGCGGGACGAGCACCACCACCCTGAACGGCTACCCGGCTTTTCCAGTCATCGTCGACCCGGCTACCGGCACGGCTTACTTATCAATGTATGGCGACGCCGGCGGCACCGATGTCGTCGTGATCACCCCCGCTGGGTCGACCACCATTAGTCTCCCCGGCTCTCCGGCTGGCGCGGTCGTCATCGATCCGGTGACTGGCGCCGTCTATGAAAACACCCGCGACGGGATATACGTCATCGACGTCGGGCCGACGACTTCGGTATAGCACTTATCGTTCTTGGGTTGACGGGCGGCGGCGTCGAGAGGGATTGAACCATCGGTATTGTCACTGTGACGCTGGCGCGGTTGCGCTTATTCATCAGGATGTTCGTCTTGTCCAGGACGCAGCACGGATACCGCTGTCGCTTGAGTCTGACACTGTCAGCTATCGGTACATACCTACACCGATTGCACTGTGCCACAACGTGATTCCTATCAGCTTGTGACCCCCGGCCCTGCCGAGGGCCTGCTGCTCATCGCGTCGCTGCCTCCATCCAAAAATCGAGCTCTAGTTCGCTGTCATTCAGTCCGTTCTGATACGCCGCGAAGTCGGACAGTCCCGCAGAGCTGAGTATCTCGTCGTCGATGTGACAGCGACCGGTTCCGTCATGGAAGGTCGACGTCAAGATGAGGTGTGCAGCATCGCTCATGATGGTCGCGCTGCGACTTCTGGCCACCAGTTCCTTGCCGAGAATGTTGCGGACGGCGGCAGTGTCAATGGTGGTACGAGGCCAGAGCGAGTTGACTGCGATAGCGTCGCGACTCAACTCTGCTGCAAGACCGATCGTGACTAGCGTCATCGCGAATTTCGAGATTGTATACGCCGTTCCAATGCGCTCGAAATGCTTATTTTCCAATGTGATTGGCGGCGATAAGGTGAGAATATGTGCGTTCGAGGACTTGCGCAGGTGGGGAATGGCTACTTTCGAGAGTAGGAACGCTCCGCGCGCGTTGATGTCCTGCATGAGGTCGTACTTCTTCATGTCGATCTGCTCGGTGTGAGTGATGTCGAGCGCACTCGCGTTGTTGACGACGATGTCGATGCCGCCGAACTGCTCGACCGCGGCGGCCACGGCCGCTTCCACCGCCTGATCGTCGCGCACGTCTCCGACGATCGGAAGGGCGTTCCCGCCCTCTGCCTCGATGGCTTTTGCGGCGGAGTAGACCGTGCCGGGAAGTTTGGGGTGCGGGCTAGCGGTCTTCGCGATCAACGCTATGTTGGCGCCGTCTCTCGCGGCGCGAACTGCAATCGCCTCGCCGATTCCCCGGCTGCCACCGGAGATGATGAGCGTACGGCCGGCAAGGGATCGACGGTTCACTTCAGTCATGGGGCGGTTTCTCTTACTTTCTGTGCGTTGCATGGTCACGAGGGCATGCACCATGCGATCTATTTATGGCGATCGTTCGTTCAGTTTTTTTGTGAGGGCTCTTCCTCTGTGAAGTGCTTTCGGATATGACGACTGCTGATCTGCACCACAATGAATCGGGCTCAGATGTCAGCGCATCATCGCGCGTGACATGACAATGCGCTGGATCTGGTTGGTGCCCTCGTAGATTTGGGTGATCTTGGCGTCGCGCATGAATCGCTCGACCGGGAAGTCCGCGGTGTAGCCGTAGCCGCCGAACAGCTGGACGGCGTTGGTGGTGACTTCCATGGCCATATCGGAGGCGAAGCACTTCGACGCCGACGAGATGAAGCCCAAGTTGGGCTCACCGCGTTCGGCACGCGCAGCGGCGGAGTACACCATGAGCCGCGCGGCTTCGATCTTCATCGCCATGTCGGCGAGCATGAACTGGGTGTTCTGGAAGTCGCTGATCGACTTGCCGAACTGCTTGCGCTCCTTGGTGTAAGCGATCGACGCCTCGAGCGCGCCCTGCGCGATGCCGACGGCCTGTGCACCGATCGTGGGCCGGGTGTGATCCAGCGTCGCGAGCGCGGTCTTGAACCCGGTACCCGGGTCGCCGATGATGCGATCACCCGGAATCCGGCAGTCCTCGAAGTACAGATCGGTGGTCGGCGAACCCTTGATGCCGAGCTTGCGCTCTTTCGGTCCCACCGTGAAGCCGGGATCGTCCTTGTGCACCACGAACGCCGAGATACCGGTGGCTCCCTTGTCGGGATCGGTCACCGCCATGACCGTGTACCACTGCGAGTGACCGCCGTTGGAGATCCAGCACTTCGACCCGTTGAGCACCCAGTCCTCACCGTCGGCCTTCGCACGGGTCCGCATCGACGCCGCGTCACTGCCCGCCTCGCGCTCACTCAACGCGTACGACGCGGTGGCCTCCCCCGCACCGATGGACGGCAGCACCTGCTTCTTGAGCTCCTCGGAGCCGTTCATCAGCAGGCCCATCGTGCCGAGCTTGTTACAGATCGGGATCAGCGACGACGAGGCGCACACGCGTGCCACCTCTTCGATGACGATGCAGGCGGTGATCGAGTCGCCGCCCTGTCCTCCGTATTCCTCGGGAATGTGGATCGCCGAGAAACCCGACGAGTTCAGCGCCGCCAGCGCCTCATCGGTGTAGCGCGCCTTCTCATCGACGTCGGCTGAGTAGGGTGCGATCTCTTTGTGGCAGAGATCGCGCAGCACCGCGCGCAGTTCGTCGTGCTCCTCGGAGAGTTTGTAAAAATCGAACGACGGGTTACCGAACATGTGGTCTAAGCGTTCCTTAATTCAACGGGCCTCGGAGAGGCTCCGACTGGGTCAGCGCCGACGGGCAACAGATGTTCAACGACGAAATCTGCGGCGTCTGAGGACTTTTCGGCGGTCATGGAGGTGGACGATAGCCTGCAGCCGTGTTTCGCAGCTGCCAGATCTGGGCGGGACACAGGATGCCAATCGCGTACGAGACGACGTAGTTGGCTGATTGCTCATCGCTGGGCGTGACGTCGCGCTTGGTGTCGGCCATCAGATCGGCGTACGGGACCCCTCGAGTCGCCTTGTCGCACAGTTCGAAACCGTAGGCGAGGGCGTCAACCACGTCTGCTTCACGGTGGACGATATCGAGGCCGAGAAAGTGCGCATGACCGGCATGGGGTTTCCGGTTGTCTACGGCTTCTCGGTTCCGCGCGGCGCCTTC
>Ga0268266_10003203_pt1 | contig 16557 bp, 15 predicted proteins | sample KBSS13metaG_FD_190356 | JGI IMG/M metagenome (GOLD analysis project Ga0268266, IMG submission 190356) | Switchgrass rhizosphere microbial communities from Kellogg Biological Station, Michigan, USA - KBS S1-3 metaG (SPAdes) (version 2) | ecosystem: Host-associated > Plants > Roots > Rhizosphere...
CTCGGGCAGGGCTGGAAGATGCTGATGACGGCGCTCGCCGCCGGCCGCGGTATCTCGCTGCCGTCGCTGTCGGCCGCCGGCGCCGCCTATGCGGCGCGCACGTCAGGCGCATATGCCCGCATCCGCGAGCAGTTCGGCATCGCCATCGGCAAGTTCGAGGGCATCGAGGAGCCGCTGGCTCGTATTGCCGGCACCGCCTACCTGCTCGACGCCGCACGGCGGCTGACCTGCGCGGCGCTTAATCAGGGTCATCATCCCGCGGTCATTTCCGGCATCATGAAGCTGCATGCCACCGAACGGATGCGGATCGCGATCGACGACGCCATGGACATCCATGGCGGCAAGGCCGTGATCGACGGCCCGCAAAACTATCTCGGCAATCTCTATCGCTCGGTGCCGGTCGGCATCACCGTGGAGGGCGCCAATATCCTGACGCGCAATCTCATCGTGTTCGGTCAAGGCGCTATTCGCGCTCATCCTTTCCTGCTCGACGAAATGAATGCGTTGGGTGAAGCCGACCGCGCCAGGGGCCTCGATGCCTTCGACAAGGCGTTCTGGAATCATGTCGGCCACAGTTTCAAAACCATGTTCCGCGCCTGGGGCCGAAGCTGGAGCGGCGGGATATTCGCGCCCGCGCCGGACGCCGGCGAGGCGACGCAATTCTACCGCCAGCTTTCGCGCTATTCTTCGGCGTTTGCGCTGTGCGCCGACATGGCGCTGCTGACGCTCGGCGGCGCGCTCAAGCGCAAGGAAATGCTGTCGGCCCGGTTCGGCGACATCCTGTCCGAACTCTATTTGCTGTCAGCCGCGCTGAAGCGCTGGCAGGACGAGGGACGACAGCAAGCCGATTTCGCGGCGCTTGAATGGTGTATGGCAAGTGGTTTCCGTACCATCGAAAACCGCTTTGCCGAAATCCTCGCCAACCTGCCGAACCGGTTCGTGGCGGTGATCCTCAAATTCCTGATCCAGCCGTTCGGCGCAAGGGTGACCGGTCCGTCCGACCGCGTCGTGCATCAATGCGCGCAGCTCGTGCTGGAGCCGTCGGCGGCGCGCGACCGGCTGACGGCAGATCTGTCGCATGTCGACGACGATGGCGGTGTCGCGCGGCTGGAGAAGGCGTTCGTCCTGGTCACGGCGGCGGAAGATGTTTCCAAACAGATGCGCGCCGCGCGCCTGCATGACTGGAAAGAGGCGGTCAAGAAGGGCGTCATTACGCAGGCCGATGGCGAAAAGCTGCAGGCAGCGCATGAAGCCGTTGCCAAGGTGATCGAGGTCGACGATTTCGCGCCCGAGGCATTGTCGCCGATTTACAGGAAGGCTGCCGATGTGCATCAGTTCTTCCAGGAACTGGGTGAGCAGAGGGCGGCAAGCTGATGGCAAAACCGGTCTTTATCGTCGACGGCAGCCGGACGCCGTTCCTGAAGGCGCGCTCCGGCCCCGGGCCGTTCACCCCGGTTGATCTCGCCGTGCAATGCGGCCGGCCGCTGCTGGCGCGGCAGCCGTTTGCGCCCACAGCTTTTGACCAGGTCATCCTCGGCTGCGTCAACGTCATTGCCGACGAGATGAACCCGGCCCGCGTCGCCGCGCTGCGGCTCGGCATGGGCGAGAAGATGGTCGCCTTCACCGTGCAGATCAACTGCGGCTCCGGCATGCAGTCGATCGACACGGCTTACCGCTACATCCGCGAAGGCGTTTCCGACCTTGTTTTGGCGGGTGGCGCCGAGGCGTTGAGCCACGCGCCGCTGGTGTGGCCGCAACAGGGCGTACGCTGGTTCGCGGGCCTTGCGGGCGCGAAGGGCATCGGCGCGAAAATCATGGCCGCGCTGAAGGTGAGACCGAGCTATTTCAAGCCGATCATCGGGCTGGAGCGCGGACTGACCGATCCCATCACCGAACTCAATATGGGCCAGACCGCCGAAGTGGTAGGACATCTCTTTGGCGTCACCCGCGCGCAGTCGGACGCCTATGCCGCCGAAAGCCACAAGCGGCTGGCGAAGGCGCAATCGGAAGGCTGGCTGAGGGGTGAGGTGGAAACCGCGTTCGCCCGCGACGGAAAATTCTACGATCACGATGACGGCGTGCGGCCGGATTCGACGCCGGAGAGCCTGGCGAAACTGAAGCCGGTATTCGAGCGCCCGTGGGGCAAGGTCACCGCGGGGAATTCCTCGCAGATCACCGACGGCGCGTCCTGGGTGATCCTCGCCTCGGAGGAGGCTGTGGCCAAGCATGGCCTGACGCCCAAGGCGGCCATTCTCGACAGCCAGTGGTCGGCGCTCGATCCCGGCATCATGGGCCTGGGGCCGGTGTTGTCGGCAAGCGAGCTGTTGAAGCGCAACGAGCTGACGCTTGCCGATATCGAGACCTGGGAATTGAACGAGGCGTTTGCGACGCAAGTGCTGGGCTGTCTCGCCGCCTGGAACGATGAAAAGTTCTGCAAGGAGATCCTCGGCCTCGACGGCGCGGCCGGCGAACTCGACCAGAGCAGGCTGAACGTGGATGGCGGTGCGATCAGCCTCGGCCACCCCGTGGGCTGCAGTGGCAACCGTATCGTGCTGCACCTCGTCAACGCCATGAAGCGGCTGGGCACACGGCGCGGCATTGCCACCGAATGTATCGGCGGCGGGCAGGGCGGCGCGATGCTGATAGAGATGGTGTGAGCATGGATAGCCAGATCATGAACGTTCTCGGCGATCGCGTGCTCGAACTCGGGCCGAAGCCCGATGCCGCCGGCCCGTACAAGAACTTCAAGCTGACCCGCGATGCCGACGGCGTCGCCTGGCTGCTGTTCGACCGCGAGGGCACCAGCGCCAACACGCTTTCGGCCGACCTGATCGAGGAACTCGACAAGGTGCTGGCGGAGCTGGAAGGCCACCGCCCCACCGGCCTCGTCATCCGCTCGGCCAAGAAATCCGGCTTCATTGCCGGGGCCGACGTCAATGCGTTTCGCGGCGCGACCGATTCGGGCGCGGTCGAGACCGAGATCGGCCGCGCGCATGCGGTGATCGACCGGCTTGAGGCCCTGCGCGTTCCGAGCGTCGCCGTGATCCACGGCTTCTGCCTCGGTGGCGGCCTCGAAGTAGCGCTGGCCTGCCAGATGCGGATTGCGATCGAGGACGCGCGCTTTGGTTTCCCTGAAGTGATGCTCGGCCTGCATCCCGGCCTCGGTGGCACCGTGCGATTTACCCAGCTGGTCAATCCGATGCAGGCGATGCCGCTGATGCTCACCGGCAAGACCATCGATGCGCGAAAGGCGAAATCGCTGGGGCTGGTCGACGCCGTGACGCAGGAGCGGCACGTGCTCAATGCGGTAAAGGACGCCGTGTCCGGTCGGCTGACGCGCGCGCGGCCCGGGCTGCTCAATAACGTTCTCAGCCTCGGTCCGGTCAGGGGATTCCTCGCCGGGCGGATGCGCAGCGAGGCCGCCAAGGCCGCGCCGGAAGCGCATTACCCCGCGCCTTACGCGCTGATCGAGCTCTGGGAAAAGCACGGCGGCGACAAGCTGAAGATGCTGAGCGCGGAGAAGACGTCTTTCGCCAGGCTGATGGTGACGCCGACCGCGCAGAATTTGATCCGCGTGTTCTTCCTGCGCGAGCAGATGAAGAAGCTCGCCGGCAGCGGCAACAAGATCAAGCACGTTCACGTCATCGGCGCGGGCGCGATGGGCGGCGACATCGCCGCCTGGTGCGCCGGCCAGGATATGCGGGTGACCCTTGCGGACATGAAAGCGGAGCCGATCGCTGCCGCCATCAAGCGCGCGGCCGATCTGTTCGGAAAAATCCTGCGCAAGCGAACTTCCGTGCGCGATGCGCTGGACCGGCTGATGCCGGACATGCAGGCCGAAGGCGTTCGTAACGCGGACCTCATCATCGAGGCGGTGCCGGAAAAGCTGGAGCTGAAGCAGAAGGTCTATGCGGGCCTGGAGCCTGTCATGAAGCCGGGTGCGATCCTCGCCACCAACACGTCGAGTATCCCATTGCAGGATCTGCGCACCACCCTGCAAAAGCCCGAGCGGCTGCTTGGGCTGCATTTCTTCAATCCGGTATCGCGGCTGCAACTCGTCGAGGTCGTCAGCCATGACGGCACCGACGCGCAACTGCTGAAAGAGGCGCTCGCCTTCGTCGGCGCCATTGACCGCTTGCCGCTGCCGGTAAAATCCTCGCCCGGCTTCCTCGTCAACCGCGCGCTGACGCCGTACATGCTGGAAGCGATGGTGATGCTGGACGAGAAGATCGACAAGACGGTCATCGATGCCGCCGCGAAAAAGTTCGGCATGCCGATGGGACCCATCGAGCTGGCCGACCAGGTCGGCCTCGATATCTGCCTCGATGTCGGCGACATGCTGCGCTCGAAGTTCGGCGACATGCTGCCGCCGACGCCGGCCTGGCTGCGCGAAAAGGTTGCCAGGGGCGAACTTGGCCGCAAGACCGGCAAGGGCTTTTACACCTGGAAGGACGGCAAGGCCGACACCGGTGGCATGACCGCGATCTCGGAGCCGTCGGCAGAAATGATCGACCGGCTGATCCTGCCGATGTCGAATGTCTGCGTCGCCTGCTTGCGCGAGGGAATCGTCGACAATGCCGACGTGGTCGACGGCGCCGTCATCTTCGGCACCGGCTACGCGCCGTTCCGCGGCGGCCCCCTGAACTACGCGCGAACCCGAGGAGTGGAAAACGTGGTCTCGACGCTGGAGGCCCTGACCGACAAGTTCGGCGGCAGGTTTACGCCGGATGCCGGCTGGGAGACTTTCAAGTAGCAAATGCCGCTGTGGTTCGGTCAGGCCAATCGTGCCGACCGATACCGCAGCGCGCCACCAGTCATGGCACAAGCCTTCTGATTGTGCTATCTATCGCAACGAGCAGAGGTAGTATCTCCATATTGCGGAGACGCCATGCAAACGACGCCTGTTTTCAAGGATGCAACGCCTCGCGAAGTCAGGATCATGCAATTCTGGATCGGCAGCAATATTGCCGTCATCCTGTTTTGCGCATCCTGGCTCATCTACTACTTCACCGTTGCCGGATTGAGCTTGCCGTATCTGATGGCGGCATTGCTGGCCGGCTATTTCCTGGCGGATTTTTCTTCCGGCGCGGTGCATTGGGCGATGGACACCTGGTTCGACGAGCGGACCATGGGGCGGGCGATCGCGATCACCCGCGAACACCATACCCATCCCGATCATATCTATGGCTTTCTGGAAAATGCCTCGTTCGGTTCGGCGCCGAGCGCGGTGGCCTTCGGCTGTGCCGCAATCGTCACTGCATCGTGTCCGTTCTCGTTCGTGACCTGGACGCTGATGCTGCTGTGGCTGATCAGTTCGGTCTGCCTGCTGTTCGGCATGCATTTTCACAATCTCGCGCACAAGCCGGCCCGCTCGGCGGTCATGCGACTGGCGCAGCGGCTGCATCTGGTTTGCCCGCCGGCGCATCACTGGGTCCATCATCACAATCACACCATCCACTATTGCGTGGTGAACGGATGGGCCAACTATGTATGCGATGGGCTGGGCGTTTGGCGCGCGCTTGAGTGCGTGATCGCGCCGATCACCGGGATCGTGCCGCGCGCCGACGACAGCGCCTGGCAGCGGAACTACCGGGAAACTGGCGTGTTGTCAGCCCCGCGGCGTCGCGGTCAGTAACGCTTAACACGGCGCTCAGGTCGTCTATGATCGGCGGCATCGTTCCGCAACGTCAGAGACCGACATGACCGAAACTCACGCGCATGCGCTGGCCGCCACCGAAACCGAGCCGCGCGGCGATCTCTGCATCCGCACGCTGGCGATGCCGGCCGACACTAACGCCAATGGCGACATCTTCGGCGGCTGGCTCCTGAGCCAGATGGATATCGGCGGCGGCGTGTTCGCTTCCAAGATCGCGAAATCACGAACGGTGACGGTCGCGATCGAGGCGATGAATTTTCGCAAAGCGGTCTATGTCGGCGATCTCGTGTCCGTCTACGCCAATCTGGTGCGGGTCGGGCGCACCTCGATCACGGTCCATCTCGAAGCCTGGGTCGTGCGGCGTCAGGAGTTGCAGTCGATCCTGGTGACCGACGGCAACTTTACGTACGTCTCGATCGACGAGCAGGGCCAGCCGCAGCCGATACGGCCGGATGGCGTGATCAAGACTTGAAGCTTACGGGCAGGGACGCTCGTAGCCGTCACGGCCGATGAACGTGCCCAGCCGCGGATTGTAGCTCGGCGAGCGCATGCAGCGCGGCGTGTCGTCATAGTAGCGGGGCGGCGGCGGCACGTATTGCGCCTGCACCCCGCAATAGCGCGGCGAAACAGCGGCCCAGCCGCCGGGTTGCTCCAGATAGCAGCCGCCTTGATACCAGCGATAACCACCGGGCCGCGGCTCGCCCTGGGCACCGATGGCCGCACCTGTACCTGCGCCGACGATGGCGCCGATCGCGGCCCCACGGCCGCCGCCCAGTGCGCCGCCGACAATGGCACCCGCAGCGCCGCCGAACAGTGCGCCGCCGAGCGTGCTTTCCTGCGCCGCAACTTCCTGGACAGGTCCGCAAACCGCAACGGCAACCAGCATCGAGAGCGCGAATTTCGACATCATGTCAGGTCTCCGGCCAATGGAACGATTGGCTCGCTATTCTGTGACCAGCCTCGCTGTTCTGTGATCAGCTTTGACATAGGTTGGCCTTACGGCGCAACGGTGGGGGCGGAACAATTCGCCATGCAACCCGTTGTTGGCCCGGAAGAAATCAGAGGCTGGGCTATGTCGGATACTTACATCATCGAAGTCAGCTCGCAGGCGGCGGGCATTGTTGTGCGCGCCCCCGGCGGCTATCGGTTTTTTGCCGCTTCGCACCGGTTCAACCGGCTGGAAGGGCAGATTTTCCGCAACGCACGCGAGGCCGAGCGCGCAGCCCGGCGTCTTGCCGGCGGGATGTCGCTGGCGGCCTGACCGCCAGCGACCGGTTTCCTGGTCGTTAGAGCTTGGTGGCCGCTCGCGAAAGCAGCTTCCAGTCCGAACCTTGTTTCTGCCAGTTCATCAGGATGTGCAGGTTCTGCGGCGTCTTCTTGCCGTCGGTGAACTCCTGCTCGCCGACGAAGGTGAAGCGCACGATGGCGGTCGGGCCGACGACGCGGATCGTCGGATCCTTGTATTCAAGCGCCGTCCATTTGTAGTTGGCCTTGGCAACACCGTCGAGAAGCGAGGCCTTGGTGTCGACCTTGGCATTGGAGTGGCTGTAGCTCAGCTCTTCGGCGCAGAGTGAGGCGAGCCCCTCGGCATTGCCGGCGGCCTGCGCCACACGGAAAGCTTCCACGTTTTTCGCAACCGCATCCTCGTCCGCGCCGGCGAAAGCCGGAACCACGCTTAACAGTCCGAGCGCAAGGACGGGCAGGGCCAGCTGGCGTCGATCGATGTTCATTGTTTCCTCCATTTATTGTTTGTAGGGGGCAGTCTTGCAGCCACATATTGCTTTGTCGAGCGCCGTAGCTGGTACGGCGCATATGGCGTCCGGTTCGGTCGCCTTAACCAGAATAATGGTTTCGACCGGCCGGTAGCCCTCGCGGCCGATCTCCCTCGTTGACCGCGGCCCCAATCAGCCGCACCATAACGGCAACTTTGTGCCCCGAGCCTATCTCAAGCCTGTTTCTCAAGGGTGCCACCGTGGCCGGACTGTCCCACCGCCAGACCGAAATTCTCAACATCGCCCGCGCCTTTGGCCGGGTGATGGTGGAAGATCTCGCCAAGCGTTTCGAGGTATCGGCGCAGACCATCCGCAAGGACCTCAACGACCTCTGCGACCAGCGCTCGCTGACCCGCATCCATGGCGGCGCGATCATCGCTTCCGGTGTCGAGAACCTCGCCTATGAGGCGCGGCGGTTCGTGGCCGCGGAGGAGAAACGGGCGATCGGCATCGCCGCTGCGTCGCGGATTCCGAACGGCTGCTCGCTGTTCATCAACATCGGCACCACCACGGAAGAAGTCGCCAGCGCGCTGACCTCGCATGAGGATCTGCTCGTCATCACCAACAACCTCAACGTCGCGATGCTCTTGTATCGCCATCCGCGCATCGAGGTGATTGTGGCGGGCGGTGCGGTGCGCCGGGCCGACGGCGCGGTGATCGGTTCGACCGCGATCAGCCTCATTGGCCAGTTCAAGGTCGACTACGCCATCATCGGCGCATCCGCGATCGACGAGGAGGGCGCGCTGCTCGACTTCGACTATCGCGAGGTGCAGGCGGCACAGGCGATCATTGCCAATGCACGCAGCGTCATGCTGGTCGCGGACGCGACCAAGCTCAGGCGCAGCGCGCCGGTGCGCATCGCCCATCTCAGCCAGATCCAGACGTTCGTTACCGATGCGCCGCTGCCCGCGGGCCTCGCCAGCATCTGCAGCCACCGCGGCATCGAGGTGGTCGAGGCGATGGACAAGCCGGCGGCGGATATCGACGAGCCGGGCGGTGAGCCGGCTTCGACGGTGGTGCGGTTGAAGTAGCGCGGCCAGATGGTTCGAGACGCCGCTGCGCGGCTCCTCACCATGAGGGTCCGGAGTGTCTCTGGCGAAGGAAACGGTAAGAGACCTCATCTTGAGGAAGCGCGAAGCGCCGTCTCGAAGGATGAAAGCCCCGCTCTCGCTACACATAAAGGCCCACAAACCCGACGGCCGTGCCCAATTGACCCGAATTCCCGCTTTCGTCTTGCTTTCGTTTTTCTTTGTGATTAACTCGCATCCGAAAGTAAAATCGCCGAAGTGAACGGGCGATCGCCGGGGAAGCGCTTCATTGGACAGGGTATTTGATCTCGCCATCATCGGAGGCGGCATCAACGGCTGCGGCATCGCGCGCGATGCGGTGGGCCGGGGAAATTCTGTTTTCCTATGTGAAATGAATGACTTGGCGAGCGGAACGTCGTCCTGGTCGACCAAGCTGGTGCATGGCGGGCTGCGCTATCTCGAATATTACGAGTTTCGGCTGGTGCGCGAGGCGCTGATCGAGCGCGAAATCCTCTGGCAGATCGCGCCCCATATCATTCGCCCGCTGCGTTTCGTTTTGCCGCACCACTCCGGCTTGCGACCGGCCTGGCTGCTCAGGCTGGGGTTGTTCCTGTACGACCATATCGGCGGTCGGCATTTGCTGCCGCCGACGCGCTCGGTCGATCTGGTCCATGACGAGGTGGGCAAACCCTTGATCGCCAACCGCTACACTAGGGGTTTTGAATATTCCGATTGCTTCGTCGACGACGCGCGCCTCGTCGTGCTCACCGCGCGGGATGCCGCGGATCGCGGCGCCGAAATCCGCACCCGCTCGCGCGCGGTCGAGATCAATCAGGTCAACGGCATCTGGCAGGTCACCGTCGAGAATACGATCACCGGTACGCGCACCACCATCCAGGCGCGCGCGCTGGTCAATGCCGGAGGCCCGTGGGTCGAGCAGGTGCTTTCGTCGGGGTCCGGTGTCAACGCGCGTGCAAAAGTGCGACTGGTGCAGGGCTCGCACATCGTGGTGCGCAAGCTCTATGAGCACGACCGCGCCTACATGTTCCAGAACGCTGACGGCCGCATCATCTTCGTCATTCCCTACCAGAACGATTTCACGCTGATCGGCACCACCGATCGCGATTACGACGGCGATCCGGCCAAGGTGAAAGCCAGCCCTGAGGAGATTCAATATCTCTGTGCCTCGGCCAGCGAATATCTGAAAAACCCGGTACTGCCTGCAGATGTCGTGTGGACCTATTCCGGTGTGCGGCCGCTCTATGACGATGGCGCTAGCGAAGCCAAGGCTGCGACACGCGATTACGTATTCGAACTCGATACGCCCGGCGGCGCGCCGCTGCTGTCGATCTATGGCGGCAAGATCACGACCTATCGGCGTCTTGCGGAACAGGCGCTGGAGCGGCTCGCGCCATACTTGCGCAGTGCGAAAGCCAAGGAAGGCTGGACCGGCAAGTCGCCGCTGCCGGGCGGCGACATGGATGTTTCGGCGGTGGCGGCGCTGACGGCGGGGTTGACACGGAATTATCCGTTCCTTACCGCGGCGCACGCCGGCCGGCTGGCACATGCCTATGGCACGCGTGCGACAAAGTTGCTCGGCAGCGCAAAATCTTTTGCCGACCTCGGCCAGTCGTTCGGCGCTACGCTTACGGAAAGCGAAGTCAGGTATCTGATCGCGAACGAATGGGCGTGTAACGCCGAAGACATCGTGTGGCGAAGGTCCAAGCTTGGCCTGCGGCTGTCGGCAGATGAAATCACAGCCCTCGACGAATGGATCAAAGCCCACCGCGCCTCCGGTGAGCGTCCCTTGCGCGAAGTGGGAGGGCGGCCATGAGCGTCACGCTCGAACGCGTCACGCGAACCGTGGATGGCATCCCGACCATCCGCGATGTCTCGCTGACGCTCGAGCGCGGCACCCTGAGCGTACTGCTCGGACCGACGCTGTCGGGCAAGACCTCGATCATGCGGTTGCTTGCTGGTCTCGACAAGCCGACCACCGGTCGCGTGCTGGTCGACGGCAAGGACGTCACCGGCGCGGACGTGCGGCAGCGCTCGGTCGCAATGGTCTACCAGCAGTTCATCAATTATCCCTCGCTGACGGTGTATGAAAACATCGCCTCGCCGTTACGGGTGCAGGGCAGGCCGCGTGAGGAAATCGAGCGGCGCGTCCAGGAAGCCGCAAAGTTGCTGCGGCTCGAGCCTTTTCTAAAGCGCACGCCGCTGCAATTGTCCGGCGGCCAGCAGCAGCGCACCGCGATTGCGCGCGCGCTGGTCAAGGGCGCGGACCTGGTGCTGCTGGACGAGCCGCTGGCCAATCTCGATTACAAGCTGCGCGAGGAACTGCGCGCCGAGTTGCCGCGCATCTTCGAGGCGTCGGGCGCGATCTTCGTCTACGCGACGACCGAGCCTTCGGAGGCGCTGCTGCTCGGCGGCGACACCGTGTGCATGTGGGAAGGTGAAGTGCTTCAGTCCGGCAACACGTCAAAAGTCTACCGCCGGCCCGATACACTACGGGTGGCGCAGGTGTTCTCCGATCCGCCGCTCAATATTGTCGGCATCGAGAAGAAGAACGGTTCTGTGCAATATGCCGGCGGCATCGAGGCGCCGGCCACCGGTCTCTATAAGTCGCTCGCCGATGGCTCCTATCGCGTCGGCTTCCGCGCCCACCAGCTCGAAGTAGCCAACGGCATCGCCGGGCGGCACGCGTTCCACGCCACCGTGACGGTGACCGAGATCACCGGTTCAGAAAGTTTCGTGCATCTCAACCGCGACGCTTCTAACTGGGTGGCGGTGCTGCAGGGCGTGCATGAATACGAGCCCGGCCATGTGCTCGATGCCGTGCTCGATCCCGAAAATCTCTTCGTGTTCGATGCTGCCGACCGCCTGGTCGCGGCGCCGAACAAAGCATGAGGGAGATGCGGCATGGCACGCATTGACCTCGTCGATCTCGCGCATTCCTACGGCGGCAATGACGCGCCGGTCGAATCCTTTGCGCTGAAGCCGGTGACGATGACCTGGCGGCAGGGCGGTGCCTATGCGCTGCTGGGACCTTCCGGCTGCGGCAAGACAACGCTGCTGAATCTGATTTCCGGCATCGTGACACCGTCACGCGGAAAAATCCTGTTCGACGGCGCCGACATCACACCGCTGTCAACCCAGAAGCGCAACATCGCGCAGGTGTTCCAGTTTCCGGTGATCTACGACACCATGACGGTGGGCGAGAACCTGGCATTTCCCCTGAAGAACCGCGGTGTGCCCAAGGCCGAGATCGACACGCGGGTCAAGCAGATCGCGGATCTGCTTGACCTCACGCCCAATCTCGGCCGCAAGGCGACCCGCCTGACGGCCGACGCCAAGCAGAAGATTTCGCTTGGCCGCGGCCTCGTCCGTTCCGACGTCGCCGCGGTTCTGTTCGACGAGCCGCTGACGGTGATCGATCCCGAGCTGAAATGGCAGTTGCGCTCGAAACTCAAGGCGCTGCATCGCGAGCTCGATCTTACGATGATCTACGTCACCCATGACCAGACCGAGGCGCTGACCTTTGCCGATACCGTCGTCGTCATGCATGACGGCCGCGTGGTGCAAAGTGGAACGCCGGCGGAACTGTTCGACAAGCCCGAGCATACCTTCGTCGGCTATTTCATCGGCTCGCCCGGCATGAACATCGTGCCGGCCAAGGTGAGCGGACACGAGGCACGCATCGACGGCCACGTCATCGGCCTGCACCGCAATTACGGCGTGCTGCCGGCGGGCGCGAACATCGAGATCGGCGTGCGGCCCGAATTCGTCAATGTCGCGGCTCCTGCGTCCGGTCTGTTGTCGGCCACGATCGAGCGCATCGACGATCTCGGCCGCGTCCGCTTTGCCCGCGTGCGGATCGGCGACGCCAAATTCGCTGCCCGCGTGCCGCCGGGATTTTCTGTCCCCGACAATGACGTTGGGCTGGTGTTCGATCCCGCGCATGTGCACGTCTATGCCGACAGCCGCCTGGTCGAGGGGGTTGCCTGATGGACAAGACCATCAACCAGAAGGCCTGGTTCCTGGTGCTGCCGGTGTTCCTGGTGGTCGCGTTCTCCGCGATCCTGCCGCTGATGACGGTCGTGAACTATTCGATGCAGGACACCTTCGGCAACAACCAGTTCTTCTGGAATGGCGTCGGCTGGTTCAAGGAGCTGCTCGATCCCTCCACAGATCTCGGCGGGCGCTTCCTGGCCTCGCTCGGCCGCAACCTGCTGTTCTCAGCCATCATTCTTGCGATCGAGGTGCCGCTCGGGATCGTGGTGGCGCTGTCGATGCCGCGCCAGGGCTGGACAGTCGCGGCCTGTCTCGTGATTCTCGCACTGCCGCTGTTGATTCCGTGGAACGTGGTCGGAACCATCTGGCAGATTTTTGGTCGGCCCGATATCGGCCTGCTCGGCTACACACTGAACAGCCTCGGCATCGACTACAATTACGTTTCCAACGAGTTCGATGCCTGGGCCACCGTCATCGTGATGGACGTCTGGCACTGGACCAGCCTCGTTGCGCTGTTGTGCTACGCCGGGCTGAAGTCGATTCCCGACGCCTATTATCAGGCGGCGCAGATCGACGGCGCCTCGCGCTGGGCGGTGTTCAAGGCGATCCAACTGCCGAAGATGAACCGCGTGTTGCTGATCGCGGTGCTGCTGCGGTTCATGGACAGTTTCATGATCTACACCGAACCGTTCGTGGTGACCGGGGGCGGCCCCGGCAACTCGACCACCTTCGTCTCGATCGAATTGGTCAAGATCGCGCTCGGGCAGTTCGACCTCGGCAAGGCCGCGGCGCTTTCGCTGGTCTACAATCTGATCATCCTGATCGTGTGCTGGATTTTCTACACCGTGATGACCAACGCCGGGACCGAACGCCCTGAAAAACAGGGAGCCGCGTCATGAACACGATTCCCGGCCGCCGCATCATCATGGTGGTGTTCCTGATCTTCCTGCTGTTGCCGATCTACTGGCTCGTCAACATGAGCTTCAAGACCAATACCGAGATCGTCACCACGATGACGCTGTGGCCGCACCAGCCGACGCTGGAGAACTACAAGCGTATCTTCACCGACGAGAGCTGGTATTCCGGTTATATCAACTCGCTGACCTACGTGTTGATCAACACCGCGATCTCAATTTCGGTGGCGTTGCCGGCGGCTTACGCCTTCTCGCGGTATCGATTCCTCGGCGACAAGCATCTGTTCTTCTGGCTGTTGTCGAACCGCATGGCCCCGGCGGCGGTGTTCGCGCTGCCGTTCTTCAATCTATATTCGGCGATCAACCTGTTCGATACGCCATGGGCGGTCGCGCTCGCGCATTGCATCTTCAATGTGCCGCTCGCGGTCTGGATTCTCGAAGGGTTCGTCTCGGGCGTTCCACGTGAGATCGACGAGACCGCGTTCCTCGACGGCTATTCGTTCCCGCGCTTCTTCATCAAGATCCTGGTGCCGCTGATTGCCAGCGGCATCGGCGTAGCCGCGTTCTTCTGCTTCATGTTCTCCTGGGTCGAATTACTGCTGGCGCGGACATTAACGTCGGTCAACGCCAAGCCGATTTCGGCGATCATGACCCGCACCGTGTCGGCTTCCGGGATGGATTGGGGCTTGCTGGCTGCGGCCGGCGTGCTCACCATCATCCCGGGCGCCCTGGTGATCTGGTTCGTCCGCAACTATATCGCGCGCGGCTTTGCGCTCGGTCGGGTATAGGGGGCGTCGATGGAACACATCGCATGGATGGCCTGGACACTGCCGACCGCGATTTTCTTCGTGATGCTGTCGCTGACGCTTGGCGTCATGACATGGCTTGCGGTCGCCTATCCCGAGGCCGAACGCGTCGGCGTTTTACGAATTCCAACCACGCGCGGCGATCGGCTGTTCATTTCGCTGGTGCTCGCCGCCGTCATTCATCTGTTGTGGATCGCCTTTGTCGGCATCGACCCGATTGCCACGCTGCCGATCGGGGAGGGCGTTGAGATATCGAGCCTGTGGCTCGCAACCGTGATTTCGCTTCTCTCGGCCGTTGCGATTTTCCGCACCGTCTGAGGAGCGAAAAAAGACAGATCCGGGATCAACCCGGGCCTGGGTTTTGTTTGTCGCTGCAACCGGAGGACTCAACATGCGACGCTATAGAGGAAAGAATGGTTCCTTGACCAAGGAGGGCTTTCTGACGATGACCAGCGCGGTTGCGCTGATCGCGGCTTCCGTTACCATCGCCGCGCCTGCTCGTGCGGACGACGCCGTCAATCAGAGGTGGATCGACAGCGAATTCCAGCCCTCGACGCTGTCGAAGGCCGACCAGTTGAAGGAGCTGCAGTGGTTCGAAAAGGCTGCCGCCCCGTTCAAGGGAATGGAGATCAACGTCGTCTCGGAAACGATCACGACGCACGAGTATGAATCGCGGACGCTGGCAAAGGCCTTCACCGAAATCACCGGCATCAAGATCAAGCACGACTTGATCCAGGAGGGTGACGTCGTTGAAAAGCTGCAGACCCAGATGCAGTCCGGCAAGAACGTCTATGACGGCTGGATCAACGATTCCGACCTGATCGGAACGCACTTCCGCTACGGCCAGACCGTGATCCTGTCGGACTACATGACCGGCGAGGGCAAGGACGTCACCAACCCGCAGCTCGACGTCAACGACTTCATCGGAAAATCCTTCACGACAGGTCCGGACGGCAAGCTCTATCAGCTTCCCGATCAGCAGTTCGCGAACCTCTACTGGTTCCGCTACGACTGGTTCTCCAATCCCGACTACAAGGCCAAGTTCAAGGCCAAGTACGGCTACGATCTCGGCGTTCCCGTGAACTGGTCGGCCTATGAAGACATCGCCGAGTTCTTCACCAACGACATCAAGGAGATCAACGGCGTCAAGGTCTATGGCCACATGGACTACGGCAAGAAGGATCCCTCGCTCGGCTGGCGTTTCACCGACGCCTGGCTGTCGATGGCCGGCAACGGCGACAAGGGCATCCCGAACGGCAAGCCGGTCGACGAATGGGGCATCCGCATGGAAGGCTGCCGTCCCGTCGGTTCATCCGTCGAGCGCGGCGGCGACACCAACGGTCCGGCGGCGGTCTATTCGATCGTCAAATATCTGGAGTGGATGAAGAAGTATGCCCCGCCGCAGGCGCTGGGCATGACCTTCTCCGAATCCGGACCGGTGCCGGCACAAGGCGCGATCGCGCAGCAGATCTTCTGGTACACCGCCTTCACCGCCGACATGGTGAAGCCCGGTATCCCGGTCGTGAACGCGGACGGCACGCCGAAGTGGCGCATGGCGCCGTCGCCCCACGGCTCGTACTGGAAAGAGGGCATGAAGCTCGGCTACCAGGACGCCGGCTCGGCCACGCTGCTGAAGTCGACCCCGCCCGATCGCCGCAAGGCGGCCTGGCTCTATCTGCAGTTCATCAACTCCAAGACGGTATCCTTGAAGAAGAGCCATGTCGGTCTCACCTTCGTCCGTGAATCCGACATCTGGGACAAGTCGTTCACCGAGCGTGCGCCCAAGCTCGGCGGCCTGATCGAGTTCTACCGCTCGCCCGCGCGCGTGCAGTGGACCCCGACCGGCAACAACGTGCCTGATTATCCGAAGCTCGCGCAATTGTGGTGGCAGAACATCGGCGATGCGTCGTCCGGTGCGAAGACGCCGCAGCAGGCGATGGATGCGCTGGCCGCAGCCCAGGACTCGGTGCTCGAGCGTCTTGAGAAGTCCGGCGTGCAGAAGGAGTGCGGGCCGAAGCTGAACAAGAAGGAGACGGCCGAGTTCTGGTTCGCCAAGTCCGCCAAGGACGGCAACATCGCTCCGCAGCGCAAGCTGGCGAACGAAAAGCCGAAGGGCGAAACCGTCGACTATGACACGCTGGTGAAGTCGTGGCCGGCAACCCCGCCGAAGCGGGCAGAAGCGAAGTAAACTTCGCACATCAAGAGTGATGCACAAACTGAAGGCCGGGAGCGATCCCGGCTTTTTTTCTTTGCCGTCGGCACCAACTACTCCACTGTCATCGTCCGCGAAGGCGGACGATCCAGTATTCCAGAGGCCTCAACGAATGAAGCGACAGGCCGCGGCGTACTGGATGCCCCGCCTTCGCG
>Ga0268266_10003204_pt1 | contig 16556 bp, 13 predicted proteins | sample KBSS13metaG_FD_190356 | JGI IMG/M metagenome (GOLD analysis project Ga0268266, IMG submission 190356) | Switchgrass rhizosphere microbial communities from Kellogg Biological Station, Michigan, USA - KBS S1-3 metaG (SPAdes) (version 2) | ecosystem: Host-associated > Plants > Roots > Rhizosphere...
ATCATCGGCGAGCCGCTGTCCTTCGGGTTGCGGTAGGCGTCCCCCAGCGTGGTCACGGTCTGACCGTCGCCGCACTGGGCGTGCACGGTCGCATGCGTGTGAGTCTCGTCCTCGTCGAAGTCGATCTCGACGCGCCACTTGTTGCTCAAATCCTTGTCGTACATGGTCTTCACCCTCCACTTACCAGGGTGCGCTTCTTGGCAGTGCTTTGCACCAAAACCGCACACTGGCCGAGGGCGAGACGGCATCGTGGTCCAGTGCCGCGTTCCCGCTTTGCCACCAACGGCGACACCCGCATTCACTACCTCGACTCTGGCGGCGACGATCGGGGGGCGCCGATCGTCTTCGTCCCCGGGATGACCGATGTCGCGGACGACTACGCAGAGATCCTGCCGCTACTAGGTCGGCGGACGGTCGTGGTGGAGCTGCGTGGCCACGGCCGAAGCGACGCACCCGAGAACGGTTATGAGCTCGCCGCGCTCAGTGCCGATGTCGGTGCGGTGGTCGACGCGGTCACCGACGGACCGGTGCACATCATGACGTTCTCCCGTGGCACGACGTATGCGATCGCGTGGGCGGTGGCGCACCCGGATCGGGTGCTATCGCTCTCGATCGGCGATTACGTGCCCGCGGAAATTGTGTTGCCCGAGCCGCATATGCATCGCCTGCTGGACGGCCGGTGGCGCGGCTCGCCGGTCCGCGACCGGCTCAACTACGACGCAGCCGTCAAGACGTTTCGTGCCGCGCAGGGCCGGTCGTATTGGGAAGAGCTGACGGCGCTGCAGCCTCCACTGTTGGTGGTGCGCAGCCCCAACAGCCCCTTGGTCGGCGACGCCGCGTGGGCACGCTATCGGCGGTTGTTTCCATCGGCGGAACTGCACGAGTTCCACGACTCACCCCACGACATCTTCCGGCCCGACCGCGGCCGGTACCCGACGCTGGTCCGAGAGCTCACGAATCGGTGAACCGTTGGCCGAATACCCGATTACTGCCGCACTGCGCCCCTAGGCTTCGACCTAATCGTCAATTGGTCAAGGAGCAGCTATGCCCAACGAAAAGCCGAACATTCTCGTCATCTGGGGCGACGACATCGGCATCTCGAACCTGAGTTGCTACAGCCGCGGCATGATGGGCTATTTCACCCCCAACATCGATCGCATCGCCGATGAGGGGATGCTGTTCACCGATTCCTACGGTGAACAGAGTTGCACCGCGGGGCGGTCGTCGTTCATCACCGGGCAGAGCGTCTACCGCACCGGCATGAGCAAGGTGGGCATGCCCGGGGTCGACGTCGGGCTGCAAAAAGAGGACCCGACGATCGCCGAGTTGCTCAAACCGCTGGGTTACGCCACCGGCCAGTTCGGCAAGAACCATCTCGGCGACCTGAACAAATATCTGCCGACCGCGCACGGGTTCGACGAGTTCTTCGGCAACCTCTATCACCTCAACGCCGAAGAAGAGCCGGAAAACCCCGACTACCCCACCGAGGAAGAAGCACCGCTACTGCGCCGGGCGCTGCTGCCGCGTGGCGTCATTCACTCCTGGGCCACCGAGGAGGACTCCGGCGAAGTCGATGAGCGATACGGGCCGGTCGGCAAGCAGCGCATCGAGGACACCGGACCGCTGACCAAGAAGCGGATGGAAACCATCGACGACGAAACCACCGGTGCGTGCACCGATTTCATCCGGCGCCAGCATGAGGCCGGCACGCCGTTCTTCGTCTGGATGAACATGACGCACATGCACTTCCGGACGCACACCAAGCCGGACAGTCTGGGGCAGGCGGGCCGTTGGCAGTCGCCGTACCACGACACCATGATCGATCACGACCGCAACGTCGGCCAACTGCTCGACCTGGTGGATGAGCTGGGTATTGCCGAGGACACCATCGTCATCTACAGCACCGACAACGGCCCGCACGCCAACAGCTGGCCGGACGGCGCCACCACTCCGTTCCGAAGCGAGAAGGCCACCAACTGGGAAGGGGCCTTCCGTGTACCCGAGATGATCCGCTGGCCGGGAAAGATCAAGCCCCGCAGTGTCTCCAACGAGATCATCCAGCATCACGACTGGTTACCGACTTTCCTTGCCGCAGCCGGGGATCCGGACATCATCGACAAGCTGAAGGCCGGTCACACGATCGGTGACATGAGCTACAAGGTTCACATCGACGGGTACAACCTATTGCCTTATCTCACCGGAGAGGTGGACAAGAGCCCACGCCGCGGCATGATTTACTTCTCCGACGACTGTGACGTGCTGGGGATCAGGGCGGAGAACTGGAAGGTCGTTTTCATGGAGCAGCGTTGCCAGGGCACGCTGCAGATCTGGTTCGAACCGTTCACCGCACTGCGGGCCCCGAAACTGTTCAACCTGCGTACCGACCCGTACGAACGCGCGGACATCACGTCAAATACGTACTGGGACTGGCTGATCGATCGTATCTACTTGGTCCTCTTCGGATCGGCGATCGCCACCCAGTTCCTGGAGACGTTCAAGGAGTTCCCGCCGCGCCAGGAGCCAGCGTCGTTCACCATCAACCACGCGGTCGAAGAGCTCAACAAGTTCCTTTCCTCACGCGGCGGGTGAGCGTGCTGGCGTCATGGCACGACGGACCTACGAAGGCGGCGATTGTCGACTTCGTGGGCCGTGTGACGACCCACGGCGGGCCGGATTACGTTGAGCCCCACCAGCGTGTCGCAGTCTTCGACAACGACGGCACGCTGTGGTGCGAGAAACCGATGTACATCCAGCTCGACTTCCTGGTGCGCCGATGGGCCGAACAGGCCAAGGCCGATCCGTCGTTGCGGGACAGGCAACCTTACAAGGCGGCCTTCGAGGGGAAGTTGAAATGGCTGGCCGACGCCGTCACCAAGCACTATCAGGGTGACGACGCCGATATCACGACGCTGATGGGGGCCGTGCTCACCGCACACGAAGCGATCACTGTCGAGGAGCACCGCAGTCGCGTCGAAGCCTTCTTCGCCGACGCCAAGCATCCGACGCTCAGGCGGCCCTACGCGTCGTGTGGATACCAGCCGATGGTCGAGCTGTTGCGCTACCTGGAAGCGCACAGCTTCACGAACTACATCGTTTCCGGTGGGGGGCGGGACTTCATGCGGCCGATCACCGCTGCGCTGTACGGGATTCCGCCCGAACGCGTGGTCGGCAGCTCGGTGGGATTGATCTATCAGGACGGTCACCTGTATACGACGGCGCAGCCGGAGTTCCTCGATGACGGGCCGATGAAGCCGGTGCGGCTGTGGAGTCGGATCGGGCGCAGACCTATTCTCGCCGCAGGTAATTCAGACGGCGACATCGAGATGCTGGAGTTCACCCGCGGTCTGCGGCTGCTTGTGCTGCACGACGATGCCGATCGCGAATTCGACTACACCGCGGGCGCGGAGAAAGCACTCGAGCAGGCGGGCAAGGACGAGTGGACCGTGGTCAGCGTGCGCAACGACTGGACGACCGTCTTCGGTGATTAACGAACTCGTGTGGATCCCACCGCAGACATCGATGCTGGGATCCGATCGGCACTACGACGAGGAGGGGCCCGCGCGGCCCGTCAGCGTCGACGGCTTTTGGATCCACGCCCACCAGGTGACCAACACCGAGTTCGCCGAATTCGTCGCCGCCACTGGCTATCTCACGGTCGCGGAGCGGGCGCTGAACCCGGCCGACTATCCCGGCGCGCCTGCCGAGAACCTGCAGCCGGGGTCGATGGTGTTCACCCGCACGAACGGCCCGGTCGACCTGCGGCACCTGAATCTGTGGTGGACGTGGACGCCGGGAGCGTCGTGGCGGCATCCGGTCGGCCCGAACTCGTCGATCGACAAGCGCGCCGATCACCCCGTCGTGCATGTCGCCTTCGAAGATGCGGAGGCATACGCGTCGTGGGCGGGCCTCGCGTTACCGACCGAAGCCGAATGGGAAACGGCCGCGCGCGGCGGTCTCGACGGCGCGACGTACACCTGGGGCGACGAGCCGGAACAGCCAGACCAGCCGATGGCCAACTACTGGCACGGCGACTTCCCGTGGCGCCCCGATCGTGGCTACGGCCGCACGACGCCCGTCGGCAGTTTCCCGCCGAACGGCTACGGGTTGGCGGATATGGCAGGCAACGTGTGGGAGTGGACGACGGACTGGTACGCCGACTCGCGCGAAGGCGATCCTTGTTGCGAGGCAGGCAGTTACGACCCGCGCCAGCCGCAGTTCCAGATGCCGCGCAAGGTCGTCAAGGGCGGGTCGTTCCTGTGCGCCGACAACTACTGTCTCCGCTACCGCCCCGCGGCGCGGCGACCGCAACCCGTCGATACCGGCATGAGCCACATCGGCTTTCGCTGCGTCAAGCGCTGACTCGGGTTGCGCCGAAACTGTATTCCAGCAGCAGGAATTCGAGAGGAGGCCTGCCGGAATACAGTTTCGCCGGAGATTAAGACTCCGCGGTCTTCTTGATCGCCGCGAGCGTGGCGGGGATGCCTGTCCTGGCGAGTTCACGACGATGCTCGATATGCGCGTCGGCGTGCTCGCCCCACCGCTCGTGGAAGCCGGCGATGCCTGCGGGCAGGAACTCCCAATGTTCGGTGAGCCGAGTGCCGCCGTCCTCGGGTTCGAAGGTGAATCCCCAGCGCACCCAGCCGTTGTTGACCTCCCACGCGAACTCACGACCGGGGTCGGCGGCGACCACCTGGCTGCGGGTCTCCCAGGTTCGCTCCGGAAGCTCGTTGCGGCCGGTGAACCAGGCACCGACTTGCGGGCCTGCGCCGTCGTCCCACCAGCACGCCTTGCAGACCGGACTCCACTCACCCGTGCGGGTCACGTCGGACACCAACGCATACAACTCATCGGGTGTCGCGGCCACAGAAATCGAATCGGACATCTTCAATTCGGTCACATTGCGAGTCTGCCCTAGCGCTAAGTTAGAACGCGTTCTAGTTCACCGTCGAAGGGCCGTCCGCATGAGCAACGGTAATCAGCGGAGCGCGGTCGTGATCGGCGGAGCGTCCGGGATCGGCTGGGCGACGGCGCAGGCGCTGGCAGCCCAACAAGACCGGGTCACCATCGCCGATCTCAACGCCGACGGGGCGCGCGGCCGGGCCGCAGAACTCGGCGATCCGCACACCGGCGCGGCCGTCGACGTCACCGACGAGGACTCCGTACAACGGCTCTTCGAGCAGACCGGACCGGTCGATGTCGTCGTCAACACCGCCGGGTTCTCGAACGTCGGGCTGATCACCGACATGCCCGTCGACCAGTTCCGCGACGTCATCGACGTCTGCCTCACCGGCGCGTTCATCGTCGCTAAACACGCGGGCCGCACCCTGCGCCCCGGCGGTGTGCTGGTCTCGATCAGCTCGCTCAACGGCCGTCAACCCGCCGCGGGCATGAGCGCCTACTGCGCTGCCAAGGCCGGGCTTTCGATGCTCACCCAGGTCGCCGCGCTCGAGCTCGGCCCGCGCGGCATCCGCGTCAACGCCGTCGCACCCGGCTTCGTCCACACCCCCCTCACCGAACCGGCAGCCGCCATTCCCGGCGTGATCGAGGAGTACATCGAGAACACCGCGCTGGGCCGGGCAGGCACGCCGGAGGACATCGCGGGCGCCGTGCTGTACCTCTGCTCGCCCGCGTCGTCGTGGCTGACCGGAGAAGTCCTCGACCTCAACGGCGGCGCGCACCTCAAGCGCTACCCGGACATCCTCGGCCATGTCATGAAGCTGGCGGAGGCTCCGCAATGAGTTTCGCGGGTAAGCAGGCGATCGTCACCGGCGCCGGATCGGGCATCGGCGCTGCGTTGTGCCGCGCGCTGGTCAATGCGGGCGCCACCGTCGTGTGCACCGACGTCGACGGTGAGGCCGCCGAACGAACCGCGAACGCCCTCGGCGCCAACGCCCGCTCCGCGCGAGTCGACGTGACCGACGCCGCTGCAGTGCAGGCCGTCGTCGACGACGTCGTGGATCGCGCCGGGCGACTGGACCTGATGTTCAACAACGCAGGCATCGTGTGGGGCGGCGACACCGAGCTGCTGACGCTCGACCAGTGGAACGCGATCATCGACGTCAACATCCGAGGCGTCGTGCACGGTGTCGCGGCGGCCTACCCGCTGATGGTCAAGCAAGGCCGCGGCCACATCATCAACACCGCTTCGATGGCGGGACTGACCGCGGCAGGCCAGATCACCAGTTACGTCACCACCAAGCACGCCGTCGTCGGGCTGTCGATGGCCCTTCGCTCCGAAGCCGTCAGTCGCGGCGTCGGCGTGTTGGTGGTGTGCCCGTCCGCCGTCGAGACCCCGATCCTCGACAAGGGCGCGGTCAGCGGATTCGTGGGGCGCAACTACTTTCTCGAGGGCCAAGGCGTGAAGACCGCCTACGACCCCGACCGGCTCGCGCGAGACACGTTGCGCGCCATCGAGAAGAACAAGGCGATCCTGGTGAAGCCGCGACTGGCACACGCTCAGTGGCTTTTCGCCCGACTCGCGCCGACTCTGATGAACCGCGTTTCGATCGGGTTCATCGAACGCCAGCGCGCCAGCCAGGCCACAGCACGTTCTCAGCTGAGCTAGCGTCACGGCCATGGACACCGAGTTCACGCTGACACAAAAGCGTGCACTGGCCGTTGCGACGGTGATCGCGCTGCTGTTCGGCGCCTACTTCCTGCGCGGCTACTTCATTCTGATCGTCGTTGCCGCGGTCGCCGCCTACCTGTTCACGCCGTTGTTCAACCGGCTCAACAAGCGCTTCGGCACCGGCTTGTCGGCGACGCTGACCTTGTTGGTGGCCATCGCGTCGGTGGTGGTGCCCATGGGGCTGTTCGTGATGCTCGCCGTCGTGCAGATCACGAACATGGTGGAACGGGTGGCGGAGTGGGTGGGCCGCACCGACCTGTCGACCTTTGGCGATCAGGCGCTGCGCTTCGTCAACGACGTGCTGGACAAAGTGCCGTTCATCAACGTCGACGTCACCCCCGACTCGCTACGGGGTTCGATGGCGACCGCGGCGCAGAAGGTCGGCGAGTGGCTGCTCGGTCTGCTGCAGGGTGCGGCGGGCAGTGTGTTCGGCGGAGTGACGGCGGCGATCCTGTTTCTCTACGTGTTCTTGTCGCTGTTGACCAACCGCGACGAGGTGCTCATGCTGATCCGTCGACTCAACCCACTCGGCGAAGAGATCACCGACCTGTACATGTCGAAGATGGGCGCGATGGTGAAGGGCACCGTGATGGGCCAGTTCGTCATCGCCATCTGTCAGGGTGTCGCCGGCGCGGCCTCCATTTACATCGCCGGCTTCCACCAAGGCTTCTTCCTTTTCGCGGTGCTGCTTTCGGCGCTATCGGTGATTCCGCTCGGCAGCGGCATTGTGACGATCCCGTTCGGAATCGGAATGATCTTGTTCGGCAACGTATTCGGCGGCGCCTTCGTCATCCTCTTCCATCTCATCGTGGTGACGAACATCGACAACTTCCTGCGACCGATCCTGGTGCCGCGGACCGCACGTCTCGACTCGGCGCTGATGCTGCTCGCGGTGTTCTCCGGCATCGCCATGTTCGGCGCGTGGGGCATCGTGATCGGTCCGGTGTTGATGATCGTCATCGTCACCACGATCAGCGTCTACCTGGCCGTGTACAAGGGGGTTCCGATGGATGATCCCGATGACGACGAAAAGCCAAAGCAGCGAAGGCTTCTCGGCCGGTTCGCGCGTCGCGGCAAATCCAAGACGCCGGTGAAGGCGCCCGCTAAGCCAGTCGCTCCTTGAGGAATTGGACGACTCGCTTGCGCGCCTCGAAGGCCGGATGCAGGTCGACCTCGCGAACCTCCAGCGTCAACACCGAGTGGGCCATCTTGCCGAAACCGTGCTCGTTGCCCTTCTTCGAGTCGATTTCGATGACCTCGAACGCATCGCCCAGCCGATCTTTCAACGTCTTGAAGCGCGGACCCGGCGATAGCGGGTCTTCGCTGAAACGCAGGCCCAGCGCGCACAATCCGTCGTTGGCGGCACGCTGCTCGATGACCTTCAACTCGGCCTCGGACAAGCCGGGATCGCGTCGATGTTTGGCCGTCAATCCGATTGGCAGCGACGGCTGGCTCAGCACCGGCGCGAGCACGCTGTCGTCAACCGCGGCCGCGAGCGCGAACCCGCCGCTCCAGCATTGGCCGATCACGCCGACGCCCTTACCCGGCGTCTTCTCGTTCAGGTCGCGGGCCAACGCACGCAGGTAGTGGGCGACCGGACGGTCCGCGTTGGTGGCGAACGCCGCGAATTCTTTTGCCACACAACCGCGCAGCATCACTGGCACTGCACCAGGGCGGACACCCGGGGCGCCGGGCGTGCCGTACAGCGACGGCGATGCGACGGTGAATCCGTTGTCCACCAGATGGTTACCCAACGCCAGTACTCCTGGATGAATACCGGGCATCTCGGGGATCAGCACGACACCGGGGCCTTCGCCCTTGCGATAGACGTCATACGTGAAACCGGCTGCCGAAAACGGGGAGGCGGTCCAGCCGGTGAGATCGGCTTCCGGCGCTGTCATGGATTCTCCTATTTGGCGGGCAGTGGCGAGGCGGTCTGCGTCGCCTGAGCCAGCGTACGGTACTCGTCGGTACCCGCGGCGCCCGTTATAGCGATCTGCGCCGGGCCGCCCTGACCGTTCAACCGGGTGGTCCACACCGGCTCAGCCCGCTTGCCGTCCTGGGCAGACCCCTCGGCGCCCTCGTACACCACCCACTTCACGCCGTCGACGTCCTGTGCCCCGGTCGGATAGACGTCGGTGTTCAGCGAGGCGATCAGCTTGTCCTCATCGGCGTTGCTCTGCGTCAAGCTGAGGTACATGCCGCTCGGGGTCAGGTATCCGACGGTGGAGCTGACGGCGCGGACCTGCTGGCGCGAGACCGGGTCGGTGCGGCCTCCGTCGATACCTTTGCGGCTGCCGGAGTTGGCGTGCCAGCCGTCGGGCAGCTTCGGCAGCCGGATCGGGATCTTTAAGGCATCGGCGTCGGCCTGAAGCGCGGCAGGAGCGTCATAGTTGGGCGCCGGACCTTTGCCGGGCCCGTTGGGCGCAAACGAGCACATGCCGAGCACCCCCGCCAGCACAATGCACGCGATCACCAGCGGTGCGATCGACCAGAACATGTCCCGGCCGTCCTGAAGGATCCGGGGCTTCTGGGGCTTGGGGGCCGGAGTCGCCTCGGCGACGACATTGGGCGGGGGTAGGGGCTCTCCATCCATCCCCGCCAGTATCCCAGCTGCCAAACTCCGATCGTCCAATGGGAGAATCTGCACCCATGAGCCCCGCGCGCGGTGAAGCCCCTGATCGCAACCTCGCCCTCGAACTCGTGCGAGTCACCGAGGCCGGCGCCATGGCCGCAGGCCGCTGGGTAGGCCGCGGCGACAAGGAAGGCGGCGACGGCGCTGCCGTCGACGCCATGCGTGAACTGGTCAACTCGGTATCGATGCGCGGTGTCGTGGTGATCGGCGAGGGCGAGAAGGACAACGCCCCGATGCTGTACAACGGCGAAGACGTCGGCAACGGCGACGGCCCCGAATGCGACTTCGCCGTCGACCCGATCGACGGAACGACGTTGATGGCCAAGGGCCTTTCCAACGCGATCTCGGTGCTCGCGGTCTCCGAGCGCGGCACCATGTACGACCCGTCGGCGGTGTTCTACATGAACAAGATCGCGGTTGGACCCGATGCCGTCGACGCCATCGACATCACCGCCCCGATCGGCGAGAACATCCGCAAGGTGGCCAAGGCCAAGAACGTGTCGGTGTCCGACCTGACCGTGTGCATTCTGGACCGGCCACGGCACGAGCAGTTGATCGCCGACGTGCGCGCCGCGGGCGCCAGGTGCCGGCTGATCTCTGACGGTGACGTCGCAGGCGCGATCTCGGCATGCCGGCCCAACACCAGCACCGACCTGCTCGTCGGAATCGGGGGCACACCTGAAGGCATCATCGCCGCGGCCGCGATCCGTTGCATGGGTGGCGCCATTCAGGGCCAGTTGGCGCCCAAGGATGACGACGAACGCCAGAAGGCCGTCGACCGCGGCTACGACCTTGACCAGGTGCTCTTCACCGAAGACCTCGTCTCCGGGGACAACGTCTTCTTTTGCGCCACCGGTGTCACCGACGGTGACCTGCTCAAGGGCGTGCACTACTACGGCGGCGGCTGCACCACGCAGTCGATCGTTATGCGGTCGAAGTCGGGCACGGTGCGGATGATCGAGGCCTACCACCGGCTGTCCAAGCTCAACGAATACTCCGCCATCGACTTCACCGGCGACAGCAACGCCGTCTACCCGCTCCCGTAATCACCAGACCGAAAAGGATTCACATGAGCATCGACTCGTCCCCCAAGGAAGATGTCGAGTACCGCATCGAGCACGACACCATGGGCGAGGTCCGGGTGCCTGTCAACGCGCTGTGGCGCGCGCAGACCCAGCGGGCGGTAGAGAACTTCCCGATCTCGGGACGCGGTCTGGAGCGCACGCAGATCCGGGCGCTCGGACTGCTGAAAGGCGCTTGCGCGCAAGTGAACAAGGACCTCGGGCTGCTGGCTCCCGAGAAGGCCGACGCGATCATCGCAGCGGCCGGTGAGATCGCCGACGGCCTGCACGACGACCAGTTCCCGATCGACGTGTTCCAGACCGGCTCGGGCACCAGCTCGAACATGAACACCAACGAGGTGATCGCAGGCATCGCCGCGCAGAACGGCGTGACCGTGCACCCCAACGACGACGTCAACATGTCGCAGTCGTCCAATGACACCTTCCCGACTGCTACCCACATCGCGGCGACGGAAGCCGCTGTGCGCCATCTGATTCCGGCGCTCGAGGTATTGCACGAATCGCTGGCCGGCAAGGCTCGGCAATGGCGTACGACCGTGAAGTCGGGCCGCACCCACCTGATGGATGCCGTGCCCGTGACGCTGGGCCAGGAGTTCTCCGGCTACGCCCGGCAGGTCGAAGCCGGCATCGAGCGCGTGAAGGCCACGCTGCCGCGACTGGGCGAGCTTGCCATCGGCGGAACAGCCGTGGGCACTGGCCTGAATGCCCCCGACGATTTCGACCAGCGGGTGGTCGCCGTGCTGACTGAGCAGACGGGTATTGCTGAATTGCGGGTCGCCGCAAACCATTTCGAGGCGCAGGCCGCGCGCGACGGTCTGGTCGAGGCGTCCGGGGCGCTGCGCACCATCGCGGTGTCGCTGACCAAGATCGCCAACGACATCCGGTGGATGGGTTCGGGGCCGCTGACCGGTCTTGGCGAAATCCAGCTGCCAGACCTGCAGCCAGGCAGCTCGATCATGCCGGGCAAGGTCAATCCTGTTATCCCCGAAGCGGTTACGCAGGTTGCGGCTCAGGTGATCGGTAACGACGCGGCGATCGTGTGGGGTGGTGGCAACGGCGCGTTCGAGTTGAACGTGTACATCCCGATGATGGCCCGCAACGTGCTGGAGTCGTTCAAGATCCTGACCAACGTCTCCAAGCTGTTCGCCGAGCGCTGCATCGACGGGCTGGTCGCCAACGAGGAGCGGCTGCGTGAACTCGCCGAATCCTCGCCGTCGATCGTGACGCCGCTGAACTCCGCGATCGGCTACGAGGAAGCCGCCGCGGTCGCCAAGCAGGCGCTCAAAGAGAAGAAGACCATCCGCCAGACGGTGATCGACCGTGGTCTGATCGGCGACAAGCTGTCGGAAGAGGAGCTTGACAAGCGTCTGGACGTGTTGGCGATGGCCAAGGTAGACGATGAGCGCTTGCGCGAAGAGCGATAAAAACGACGGCGACGGCTAGAAAGCGGGCAAAATCGGGTACCGGCCGCTGGGGTTAGCTGACATCCTTGCGGCAATGACCACGGGCATGGCCAGTCGCCCCGCCGAGGAATGGGCTCTCGGCGAGTTCCTGACCGTCGCGGCAAAAGAGCCGTCGGCACTGCTCCTCGACGGTGAAGCAGGGATAGGCAAGACCACCCTTTTGCATGCCTGCCTGGCGCGGGCGCGTGCCCTCGGGTTTCAGGTGCTCTCGGCTCGTGCGGTCGACGCGGAGTCTGTGCTGGCGTATGGGTCGCTGGCCGACCTGCTGGCCGGTGTCGATGCGAGCATCTGGGCCGACCTGCCGGCTCCCCAGCGGATCGCGGTCGATCGGGTGTTGTTGCGCGAACAAGTGGCCGAAGCAGCCACCGACAAGCGGGCGGTGGCTGCCGCGTTCCTTTCGGTCATCGATCGCCTGGCCGACAGCGACCCGGTGTTGGTGGCGATCGACGACCTGCAGTGGCTCGACCCGTCGTCCGCCAACGTCGTCGCATACGCGGCGCGCCGGCTGTCTGGCCCGGTGGGGTTGCTGGCCACCGTCCGCACCGAACCCGACGACGGTGACGCGACCGCGTGGTTACACCTTCCCCGGCCGGATGCCGTCCACCGGATCACGTTGCAGCCGTTGCCGTCCCGGGTACTGGAAACCATCATCAAGGACGAGCTGGGCTGCCCGATACCGCGCGCAGTTATGGCGCGCATCCACCAGATCTCGGCCGGAAACCCGTTCTATGCCATCGAATTGGCACGCGCATTCGTAGCGAACGCCGGCGAGACGCTGCCGAGCACGCTGGCCGAGGTGGTGCGGGCGAGGTTCGGCAGCCTGGACCCCGCAGCGCAGGAGGTGCTTCTCGCCGCCGCATGCCTGGCCACGCCGACAGTCGAGCTGGTCGGCGAAGCAGTCGTCGTCGACCAAGATCAGCTGATCGAGCTCTTGGAAACGTCGGAGCGCCACGGCATCATCGCCATCGAAGGAAACCGGATCAGGTTCACCCATCCGTTGCTGGCCAGTGGCGTCTACGCCGATGCCTCACCGACGCAGCGTCGCGTGATGCATCACCGCCTCGCCGGCGTCGTCGACGAATTGGAGCTGCGCGCACGGCATTTGGCATTGGGCTCGACAACCGGTGACACCGAGACCTTTGCCGCGCTCGACGATGCGGCGGCCTCGGCGCATGCACGTGGCGCCCCTGCGGCGGCGGCCGAACTGCTCGAGCTGGCCATCGGTCTTGGCGGCGACACGTCGGAGCGTCGAATCCGATTGGCGATCAACACCTTTGACGCCGGCGAGCCCGCGCGGGCGCGCATGTTGCTCGAGAAGGTCATTGCGGACGTGCCTGCCGGACCGCTTCGTGCAGAAGCCCTGTATGCGTTGGCCGTCGTGCGATTCATCGATGACGGCTACCTCGAGGCGTCCGGGTTACTGCAGCGCGCGCTGGACGAAGACAGTCCCGGTGTGCCGCTTCAGGTTCGCATGTCGACCACTTTGGCGTACGCGCTGTTTATGACCGGGGCGCCGGACTCCGCGTGGCAGTGTGCCGAAAAAGCCGTGGCGCTCGCCGAACGCCTGGGACAACCCGGCCTGCTCAGCGAGGCCCTTGGAGCACGCGCGACGATTCGCTTCTTCGTCGGTGGTGGCATAGACGAAGAAAGCCTGCAGCGAGCACTGGAGCTGGAGGACCACAACTCGTTCACCCCGATCATGCTTCGGCCCAGCGTCGAACACGCGCTGATTCTGGCCTGCATCGGCGAACTCGATACGTCGTATGACCGCATGCAGGCCATCGAGCGACGCTGTATCGACAGGGGCGAGGAGGGCGAGCTGATCTTCGTTGACTTCTACGTCGTGGTCAATCGGATCTGGCGGGGAGATCTCGGTGAAGCCAACCGACTGGCCAACGATGTGAGCGAACTGGCCAGGCAACTCGACGCCGAGTTCCCGGCCATGTTGAGTCTCGTGTTGCGGGCATGGCTCGCCGTCTACGGCGGCTCTGAAGACGAAGCCCGGCAGGCTGTCGCGGACGCGATCGACGCCAGTAAACGCAGTGGCACCGCGTGGCACGAGGGATGGGCGCTCACGGCCGTCGGATTCCTCGAAGTTTCACTCGGCAACTACGGTGCCGCGGTGGACGCACTGCAGCCGTTGCTGTCCGCGTACGTACCGGACTCCACCGAGATCAACGCGGCGTCGTTCATGCCGGACGCGGTGGAGGCGTTGACCGCCGTGGGCCGAGCAGATGAGGCCGAACCGCTTGTCGACGCGCTCGAGCGCAACGGACGCCGGCTCGACCGCGCCTGGATGCGCGCGGTCGGCGCCCGCGGACGCGCGATGGTGCTCGCCGCCCGAGGCGACACCGATGCCGCCGTGCAGAGCGCGCGAGCGGCGCTCAGCGCCCACAACCGGCTGCCGATGCCGTTCGAGCGGGCGCGCACCCAGTTGCTGCTCGGCCAGTTGCTGCGCCGAGAACGCGCCGAGGCGACGGCCGTGTTGCGGGAGGCCCTGGCCGTGTTCGAGGAACTCGGCACCCCGCTGTGGGCCGATCGTGCTCGCGCGGAGCTTGCCGGCACCCGGCCGCGGGTCAGGACGGCACAGGAAGGCCTGACGCCGGCCGAGCAACGCGTCGCCGAACTTGCGGCGTCGGGGATGACGAACCGTGATGTGGCGGGCGTACTTTTCATCAGCGCGAAGACCGTCGAGGCCACGCTGGCGCGGGTGTACCGCAAGCTGGGTATCCGGTCGCGCGCAGAGCTCGGCAGGCATATGGATACCATCGGGCAATAGCGGGTAACCGTACTCGCGGGAATGTTGCCAAAAGGTGTGTTCCACCTAGTTGATTAGAAAAGTAGACCAATTTGCCGTTAGCTGGAATTGTTTAGCTGTGCCGGGACCAGACGTGCAGAGTCGTCCGACGGAGGGCCGGGTGATCAACCGGTTCCTGTCGTCTGCGACGTCCGAGCCGTCGGCGTTGCTGATCGAAGGCGAGCCCGGAATCGGCAAGACCACGCTGTGGCTGGAGACCGTGGAGGTAGCACGCGACTCCGGGTTCCGGGTGTTGTCGGCACGCGCGGCCGCGGCCGAATCGGTGCTGGCCTACACGGCCCTGGCCGACCTGCTGGACGGCGTCCCCGCATCGGCATGGGCCGACCTGCCCGACCCGCAGCGATATGCGGTCGCCCAGGTGCTGATGCGGGCCGAGGACGGGACGGCCACCGATCAACGCGCAGTCGCCGCGGCCTTCTTGTCGGTGCTCGGGTATCTGGCCGACGATGGCGCGCTGCTGCTGGCGATCGACGACATGCAATGGATCGACCCGTCCAGCATGCACGTGGTGGCGTTCGCGGCGCGCAGGCTCACCGGGCCCGTCGGAATCCTCGGCAGCGTGCGCACCAACGGAGACGGCAGTGGCGCCGCTTGGCTGCAGATGCCGCGACCGGACGCAGTGAACCGAGTTCGGTTGCATCCCTTGGGTGTCCATGATTTGCACCAGGCGGTTTCGGCGCGGCTGCGTCGGCCGTTCTCGCGCCCGACGATGGGCCGGATTCACCAGTTGTCCGGCGGAAACCCTTTCTACGCAATCGAATTGGCGCGGGCCATCGCCGAACGCGCTCCCGGCGTCGAGACGTCGCTGCCCCGCACGCTGGCCGATGTCGTACGCACCAGGCTGTCCGGCCTCGACTCCGACGTCCACGATGCGCTGCTCGCGGCTTCCTGCATGGCTTCGCCGACGGTGGAGTTGGTTTCGAGTGCGACGATCGGCGATGAGGACCGGTTGATCGAACTGCTCGAGCAGGCCGAAACCAAAGGCATCATCGCCATCGACGGCAACAGGATCCACTTCGCCCACCCTCTCCTGGCCAGGGGTGTCTACACCGAAGCCGCGCCCGGCCTGCGGCGGACGATGCATCGGCGGCTGGCTGACATCGTCGACGAGCCCGAGTTGCGGGCTCGGCATCTGGCGTTGGCGGCCACCAGCGGCGACCAAGTCACGCTGCGAGCGCTCGATACGGCCGCGGAGTCCGCGCGCGTCCGTGGCGCGCCCGCCGCAGCCGCGGAGTTGATGGACCTCGCGATCGGCCTCGGCGGCGACACCGCCGAACGTCGACTCCGTTCCGCGCTACACCATTTCGATGCAGGCGACCACGAGCGGGCGCGCACCATCCTCGAAGAGACGGTCGAGCGGCTGGAACCCGGCGACCTACGCGCAGAGGCGTTGAACCGGCTCGCCGTGGTGCGACTGTATGCGGACGGATTCCTCGAGGCCGCGGCCCTGCTGCAGCGCGCCGTCAGTGAGCTGCACCCGGACAGCCAGCTGCGCGTGCAGATACTGATCACGTTGGCCTACGCCCGACTTCAAGCCGGCCAGCTCGAGGCGAGCGTACAGATAGCCGAGCAGGCCGTGACCCACGCCGAACACCTCGACCAGTCGCATCTGCTCGGACTGGCGCTCGGTATGCGGGTGATCCTGCGATTCCTTGGCGGCGGCGGGTTCGACGAAGAGCAGCTTCGTCGCGCAACGGAGCTCGAAGATCCGAAGATCTTCACACCCTTGGTGTTTCGGCCCTCTGTCCAGCGGGCCCTGCTGCTCGAGTGGACGGGCAGGCTCGACGAAGCTCATCAAGTGCTGGAGGGTGTTCGTCGCCGTTGCGTGGAGACAGGTGAAGAGGGCGAGTTGATCTTCATTTCCCAGCACGTGGTGCTGGGCAGCATCTGGCGGGGCGAGTTCGTCGAAGCCGAGTTGGTGGCCGAGGAC
>Ga0268266_10003206_pt1 | contig 16549 bp, 12 predicted proteins | sample KBSS13metaG_FD_190356 | JGI IMG/M metagenome (GOLD analysis project Ga0268266, IMG submission 190356) | Switchgrass rhizosphere microbial communities from Kellogg Biological Station, Michigan, USA - KBS S1-3 metaG (SPAdes) (version 2) | ecosystem: Host-associated > Plants > Roots > Rhizosphere...
CGTCAGCACGCTGCCGACGGCGGGATCGATGAACTGCGGCAGCAGCGCCAGATACAGCATCGCGATCTTCGGATTGAGCAGGTTGGTGACGAACCCCATCGCGAACAGTTTGCGCGGGCCGTCGGTTTGCAATTTCTTCACCTGAAACGGCGAGCGCCCATTCGGCTTCAGCGCCTGCCATGCCAGCCACAGCAGATAGGTCGCGCCGGCAAAGCGCAGCGCGTCATAGGCGTAGGGAACGGCGAACAATAGCGCCGTGATGCCGAACGCCGCGCACAGCATGTAAAACACGAAGCCGAGCGCCACCCCGCCGAGTGAGACGATCCCCGCCGCCCGGCCTTGCGTGATCGAGCGCGAGATCAGGTAGATCATGTTAGGCCCCGGCGTCAGCACGATGCCGAGCGAGATCAGGGCGAAACCGAGCATCGTGGGGAGGTGGGGCATGATGGACTCGCGGAAGGGATACGCACATTTCTAGCGCGCGTCAGGCAGCGATGTCATTCCGCAAATTGCTCGGAGCGCAATTCTGTCCATGTTGGAGCACGCGATGACGGCATGCACTAATGTGCCTCGTCCCAATTATTCGCGGCGCGCGCGTCGACCTGCAGCGGCAGCGACAGCAGCACCGCGGGGAACGGCGCGTCCTGCATGACCTGCTGCACGACCGGCAACGTCGCCGCCACCTCGTTGTCGGGCACCTCGAAGATCAGTTCGTCATGCACCTGCAGCAGCATCTGTGCGGATAGCTTCTTTGCCGCGAGCGCGTCTTCCATCCGGATCATGGCGCGGCGAATGATATCGGCGGCGGTGCCTTGCAGGCGCGCATTGATCGATGCGCGTTCGTTGAAGGCCCGCACGGACGCGTTCGAGGCCTTGATGTCGGGGTAGTACATCTTGCGGCCGAATAGCGTGGTGACGTAGCCATTCTTGCGGCACGAATCCTTCGTCTCGTCCATGTAGGCGCGGATGCCCGGGAAGCGTTCGAAATACTTCTTGATGTACGCCGAGGCCTCCTCGCGCGCGATGCCGAGCTGGTTGGCGAGGCCGAAGGCCGAGATGCCATAGATGATGCCGAAATTGATTGCCTTGGCGCGGCGGCGCACCTCGCCCGGCATATCCTTGATCGGCACGCCGAACATTTCGGATGCCGTCATGGCGTGGATGTCCAGCCCGTCGCGGAACGCCTGCTTCAGCACCGGAATATCGGCGATTTCGGCCAGCAACCGCAGTTCGATCTGCGAATAGTCCGCCGACACCAGCTTGTGGCCGGGCGTCGCGATGAAGGCGCGGCGGATCTTGCGGCCGTCTTCGGTGCGAACCGGAATGTTCTGCAGGTTCGGTTCGTTCGACGACAGCCGTCCCGTGGTAGTCGCCGCCAGCGCGTAGGTGGTGTGCACGCGATGGGTCTGCGGATGGACATATTCGGGCAGCGCGTCGGTATAGGTCGATTTCAGTTTCGACACCTGCCGCCATTCCAGGATCTTCTTTGGAAATTCGTGGCCCTGCTCGGCGAGGTCGTCGAGGACCTGCGCCGAGGTCGACCACGCCCCGGTCTTGGTCTTGGTGCCGCCGGATATTCCCATCTTGCCGAAAATGATGTCGCCGATCTGCTTCGGGCTGCCGACATTGATCGGCTCGCCGGCGATCTCCTGAAGCTCGGCCTCGACGCGCGCCGCGGTCTGGGCGAAATCGCCTGACAGCCGCGACAGCACCTGCCGGTCGATCGAGATGCCGCGCCGTTCCATACGTGCCAGCACGCTGACCAGCGGCCGCTCCAGCGTCTCGTAGACCGTCGTCATGTGCTCGGCGGCAAGCCGCGGCTTCAGCGCGCGCTGCAGGCGCAGGATCACGTCGGCGCTTTCGGCCGAATGGGCCGTCGCCTTTTCGATCGCGACCTGATCGAAGGTGAGCTTGTTCTTGCCGCTGCCGATCAGCTCGCCTTGGCCGATCACGGCATGACCGAACCAGCGTTCGGCCAGCGATTCCAGCGCATGGGAGTTGCGTCCGGCGTCGAGCGCATACGACATCAGCTGCGCGTCGTCGACGTTGCGCAATGTGATGCCATGCTGCGCCAGCATCACGGCATTGAATTTGATGTTGAAGCCGATCTTGAGAATGCCCGGCGATTCCAGCAGCGGCTTCAGCGCGGCCAGCGCGTCAGCGGCCTTGATCTGGTCGGGTGCGAGCCCGGCATCGAAAAGACCCGCGCCGTCGCCGGACTGCCGGTGGGCGAGCGGCACGTAACAGGCGTCGTTCGGCGCGAGCGCGAGCGCTATGCCGCAGACGTCCGCCTGCATCGGATCGTCGGAGTTCGACTTTGCGTCGATCGCGAAAGTGCCCGTGTCGTAGGCGCGCGCGATCCACGCCTTGAGCTCGGCGATGTTGCGAATGGTCTGATACTTGCTGCGGTCGATCGGCAGCTTTCTTGCGGCTTCGGCGCGCGCCGCAGCGAGCGAGATCGGCGTTCCCTTGGGGCTCGCAGCCTTGTCCTGCTTGTCAGCACCCTTGTCCGGCGCGGTCTTTCCCTTGCCTGCGGGCGAGGCGGAAGCAGAGCCCGGGGCATCGAACAGCGTCGCGCCCTCGGCATAGCCTTCCGGCTTCTCGCCGGATGGCGGGACCCCGAAAACACTGGCGCCGCTCTTGTTGCCGGCATCCGCTTCGACGTCGGACGGATCGATATGCGAATAGTCGGCGACGCGGCGGGTGAGGGTGGAGAACTCCATCGCCTTGAGGAACGCGATCAGCTTGCGCGCGTCGGGTTCGTGCACCGCGAGGTCGTCGAGCGGCACTTCGAGGTTGACCTTGTCGTCGAGCAGCACCAGCTGCCGCGAGATCCTGGCCTTCTCGGCGTTCTCGATCAGGGCTTCGCGCCGCTTCGGCTGCTTGATCTCGCCGGCACGGAACAGCAATTGTTCGAGGTCGCCGTACTCGATGATCAATTGCGCCGCGGTCTTGACGCCGATGCCGGGAACGCCCGGCACGTTGTCGGTGGAGTCGCCGGCCAGCGCCTGCACCTCGACGACCTTCTCCGGCCCCACGCCGAATTTCTCGATCACCTCGGGAATGCCGATGCGGCGATCCTTCATGGTGTCGTACATCGTGACCTTGTCGGTCACGAGCTGCATCAAGTCCTTGTCGGAGGAGACGATGGTGGTGATCGCGCCGCGTTCGCCGGCCAGCCGCGCATAGGTCGCGATCAAATCGTCCGCCTCGAAGCCGATCTGCTCGAGGCAGGGCAGGTCGAACGCGCGCACCGCTTCGCGGATCAGCGCAAATTGCGGGATCAGGTCGTCCGGCGCCGGCGGCCGGTGCGCCTTGTAGTCGGGATAGAGCTTGTTGCGGAAGGTGATTTCCGATTTGTCGAAGATGATCGCCAGATGGGTCGGTCGACCGTCCTCGGGCATGTCGCGCAACAGCTTCCACAGCATGTTGCAGAAACCGAGCACGGCATTGACCTGCAACCCGTCGGATTTGCGGTTCAGCGGCGGCAGCGCGTGATAGGCGCGGAAAATGTAGGAGGAACCGTCGACCAGGAACACATGGTCGCCCTTGCCCGGTTGTTTGGCGGGCGGCGCCTTGGTTTCAGCCTTGGCTGTGGTTTTGGCGGGAGGGGGTTTCGCGGCGGCTTTGGGGGCTGATTTCGGCATGGCCGAAATTTAGGGATTTTTGCGCGGATTGACAGCCTCGGGAGGTGGTTTTTGCGCCCAATACACACCCCGTCGTCATTCCGAATACGTACCCGTCATCACCGGCGAAAGCGGGTGATCCAGTACGCCGCGGCGGTCGTTTTCAACTGAGAGAGCCCGGCGTACTGGATCGCCCGGTCAAGCCGGACGATGACGGTCGGATTGTGTGACCTACTCCGCCGGCTGTAGCGCCGGGCGAGCCTTTTTCGGCTCGATCCAGAAGGCGGCAGGGCGCTCGAACAGGAAGTCGGCACGCAGTGCCAGGGCCAGCCGCCAGATCACCACTGCGCCGGCAACGCCCGCGACGGTCACGATCAGGGAAATCGTTCCGATATCGGTGATCACGCCGGTTTTCAACAGCAGCGTGCGCGTCACCGCCATCGGCAGGAAGAAGGCGAGGTAGATGACGATGGAATGCTCGCCGCAATAGCGCAGGAAGTTCAGCCACTGCATTCGCGCCAGCAGCGTGCCCATGACGATGATGGCGCACGCGCCCGCAAACCCGAGCGCGAGCGAGACCAGCGGCCAATGGCTGAAGCCCGCGATCACGAGGCCGCCATTGACGAGCGTCCATAGCGCCAATCCAGTCAGCGCCAGCGCGGGCTTTTCGCGCGAACGATCCGCCAGCGCGAACACGTAGGAAGCAAACAGATAGCCGGAATAGAAATAGACGAAGCGTGCGCAGAATTCGTCGATCACGGTCCAGCCGGTCACGACATGCGCCATCTCCAGCGCAGCGGCCACGAGCCAGATCGCGAGCGGAGGGACGCCACGTGACAATTTTGTGACGACAAAGAAAATCGGCAGCAGATAAATGAACCACAGCGTGCCGAACGGCTCGATGAAGGATTCCAGATACAAATATCCGACATGGCGCCAGCCTTCCTCGGCGGCGAAGCCGGGCGCCTTGAAGCCGAACTGGATCGTCATCCACAGCACGTAAAAATAGGCGAAATGCACGACCTTGCGGTCGAGATAGGTACGCCAGTCGCGGTCAATCACGACGGCGAGAAAAAGGCCTGAAATCAGGAAGAAATCCGGCATCCGGAATGGTTGCGCGAACATGACGAACGCGTGCATGAAACCGGTATCTCCGGCCGCTTTTTCGACGCCCAGCACCGAATGCATCATGACAACCATGACGATGCAGATGCCCTTGGCATAGTCCACCCAGTCGATGCGGGTGGAACGTTCGGAGACGGCTGTGCCGTTTAATGTCATCGGTGTCCCTTTTCGGCGCGACGCGGCCGCATCTTCGGCCCGATCCGTTGCTTTCTCCTTTATTCATACAAATGACATGCCGGGTTCTGCGCTTTTCCGGTTTCCCCTCTGCCGAAAAATGCTCTAAGACGCCGCAAATCGGGGTTGGCGTTAACCATCAGATACGGATTGTTTTCATGCGAATCGCCATGATTGGCACGGGGTATGTGGGGCTGGTATCGGGCGCCTGTTTTGCCGATTTCGGCCACCAGGTCACCTGCGTGGACAAGGATGCTGGCAAGATCGAAGCGTTGCGCCGGGGCGAGATCCCGATCTTCGAACCGGGGCTCGATGCGCTGGTGGCATCCAACGTCAAGGCCAATCGGCTGGACTTCACCACCGACCTGACCGCGCCGGTCGCGGAAGCCGACGCCGTCTTCATCGCGGTCGGCACGCCGTCGCGTCGCGGCGACGGCCATGCGGACCTGACTTACGTCTACAGCGCGGCGCGCGAGATTGCGGCTGCGCTCTCGGGCTTCACGGTGGTGGTGACGAAATCGACCGTGCCGGTCGGCACCGGTGACGAGGTCGAACGGCTGATCCGCGAAGCCAATCCATCGGCCGACGTTGTGGTCGCCTCCAATCCGGAATTCCTGCGCGAGGGTGCCGCGATCCGCGACTTCAAATTCCCCGACCGCATCGTGGTCGGTACCGATGATGAGCGCGGCCGCAAGGTGCTCGGCGACGTCTACCGGCCGCTGTCGCTCAACCAGGCGCCGCTGATGTTCACGGCGCGGCGTACCGCGGAACTGATCAAATACGCGGCGAACGCATTCCTCGCCACCAAGATCACCTTCATCAACGAAATCGCCGACCTGTCCGAGAAGGTCGGCGCCGACGTCCAGCAGGTCGCGCGCGGCATCGGGCTCGACAACCGCATCGGCTCGAAATTCCTGCACGCCGGTCCGGGCTTTGGCGGCTCCTGCTTTCCGAAGGACACCCGCGCGCTGGTCAAGATCGCGCAGGACCATGATACGCAGTTGCGCATCGTCGAGGCCGTGCTTGGTGTCAACGACATCAGAAAACGGGCGATGGCGCGCAAGGTTTCCAATGCTGTCGGCGGCAATTTGCGCGGTAAGACCGTGGCCGTGCTCGGTCTCACCTTCAAGCCCGACACCGACGACATGCGCGAGGCGCCCTCGATCCCACTGGTGACTGGCCTGCTCGACATGGGCGCGAAGGTGCGCGCGCACGACCCAGTCGGCATGGAGCAGGCGAAGAAGGAACTGCCCGAGATCGAATATTGCGCTGACGCCTATGAATGCGCGCGCGGCGCCGATGCGTTGGTGGTCGTCACCGAGTGGGTCCAGTTCCGGACGCTCGATTTGGCCCGCCTCAGGGCCGAAATGGCGCAGCCGGTCGTGGTGGATCTGCGCAACATCTACCGTCCCGACGAGATGGCCGCACACGGCTTTACCTATGACAGCGTGGGGCGCGGGCCTGAACCGCAGGTGTGATGCGCCAGGCACTGTTCCGAATTCCGTCATGGCCGGGCTTGTCCCGGCCATCCACGTCTTGTTTCCTGCGCTGAAGAAAGACGTGGATGCCCGGCACAGGGCCGGGCATGACGATGTGGTGATATTTTGCCTCGCACTTTCGACACGCCTCTCCCAATAGATGTCGTGCTGGATGACCTCGCGAGCACGCTCGCGGCCAGCAACGCCGCCGTGCTGGTGGCTCCTCCGGGCGCCGGCAAGACGACGCGGGTGCCACTGGCGCTGCTCGATGCGCCCTGGCTGAAGGGCAGGAAGATCATCATGCTGGAGCCGCGGCGGATCGCGGCGCGGGCCAGCGCTGAACGGATGGCGCGGACGCTCGGCGAGCGAGCAGGAGAGACCGTCGGCTATCGCGTCCGCTTCGGCTCGAAGATTTCGCGCGCGACGCGGATCGAGGTCGTCACCGAAGGAATCTTCTCGCGGCAGATTCTCGACGATCCCGAACTGTCGGGCGTTGCCGCCGTGCTGTTCGACGAGTTTCATGAGCGTTCGCTCGATGCCGATCTGGGCCTGGCGCTGGCCCGGGATGCGCAGACCGGCCTGCGCGAGGATCTGCGCATTCTGGTGATGTCGGCAACGCTCGACGGCGCGCGGGTCGGTAAATTGCTTGGCGACGCGCCGGTGGTTGCGAGCGAAGGCCGCGCCTTTCCGGTCGAGACGCGTTATCTCGGCCGCAAGGTGGATGCACCGATCGAACGGCAGATGGCGGATGCGATCGCGACCGCGCTGCGCGCCGATCCCGGTTCGGTGCTGGCGTTCCTGCCGGGCGCCGCCGAAATCCGCCGCACGCAGAATTTCCTGAGCGAGCGCGTTCACGACGCGAGCGTGGAGATCGTGCCGCTGTTCGGCGCGCTCGACGCCGCCGTGCAGGATCGCGCCATCGCGCCGGCGCCGAAAGGAAGCCGCAAGGTGGTGCTGGCGACCTCGATCGCCGAGACCTCGCTGACCATCGAGGGCGTCCGAATCGTGGTCGATTCCGGCCTGGCGCGGGTGCCGCGCTATGAGCCGGACATCGGCCTGACGCGGCTGGAAACTGTGCGCGCCTCGCGCGCCGCCGTCGATCAGCGCCGCGGCCGCGCCGGCCGCACCGAGCCCGGCGTGTGCTATCGGCTGTGGGACGAGCCGCAGACGGCTTCGCTGGCCGCCTATACCCAGCCTGAAATCCTCTCGGCCGACCTTTCCTCGCTGGTGCTCGATCTCGCGCAATGGGGCGTTCGCGATCCCGCCACGCTGGCGTTTCTCGATCCGCCTCCCACGCCCGCGCTGAAGGAAGCCAACAGCCTGCTGCATGAGCTCGGCGCGCTCGATCCGGATGGTCGCATCACTGCGGAAGGTCAAAGCCTGCGGGCGCTGGCGCTGCCGCCGCGGCTGGCGCGCATGATTGTGGATTCGCATCGGCTCGGAGCAGGGGGGGACGCGGCCGAGATCGCAGCCATCCTGACCGAACGGGGCCTCGGCGGCGACAGCGTCGATCTCGATGCCAGGGTCGACCAGTTCCGCCGCGACCGCTCACCGCGCGCTTCGAGCGCCCGCAGCCTCGCGCAGCGCTGGGCGCAGCAGGTGGCTTCGACGGAAGGGCCGGCCGGCGAAGATATCTCGCCTTCCACCGGCATCATGCTGGCACTGGCCTTTCCCGACCGCGTCGCGCGCAACCGCGGTAACGGCAGTTTCGTGCTCGCCAACGGTCGTGGCGCCGCCATCGAGCAGACCTCGTCACTGGCGCGTGCACCCTATATCGCCGTTGCTGAACTCACCGGCACTGCGGCGCAGGGGCGGATTCTCCTCGCCGCGCCGATCGCGCAGGAGGATATCGAAGCGCGCTTCGCCGATCAGATCGAGAACACAGAAGAGATTTCGTTCGATCGTAACGCGATGGCGCTGCGTGCGCGCCGCAAGAAGACGCTGCACGCGATCACGCTGTCGGAAGCGCCGATCGCGCTGTCGCCGTCTGCGGAGACTGCGCGCGTCTTCGCGGCGGGATTGGTTGCCGCCGGGCTCGACAGGCTGCCGTGGTCGAAAGCGCTCAAGCAATGGCGCGACCGTGTGATGTTCCTGCGCAAGGCGGAGGGCGATAGCTGGCCTGATCTGTCGGACACAGCGCTCGCCGCTGAATGCGAGAACTGGCTGGTGCCCGCGCTCTACGACAAGACCTCGCTGAAGGAGCTTTCCCCGGGCGACCTCTCGGATGCGCTGATGGCGCTGTTGCCGTGGGAGTTGCGCGCGCGGCTGGAGCGCGAGGCGCCGACGCATTTCGAAGCGCCGACCGGCACCATGCTGGCGATCGACTACGAAGCCGAGCAGGGGCCGACCATCGCCGTGCGCTTGCAGGAATTGTTCGGGCTCAACATCCATCCCTCGATCGCCAAGGGCGCGGTGCCGCTGGTGCTGGAATTGCTGTCGCCCGCGCAGCGTCCGGTGCAGGTGACGCGCGATCTTCCGGGCTTCTGGCGCGGCAGCTATGCGGCCGTCCGCTCCGACCTGCGCGGTCGTTACCCCCGCCATCCCTGGCCGGAAGACCCGGCCACCGCGCTGCCGACGCGGCGGGTCAAGCCGCGCGGGACGTAAAGTCCCTGGACTCCCTCTCCCCGTAAGAATGGGAAGAGGTGAAACAGCGTCGTTAACGCTTCACTCATCCTTTTCGTCAAAATGGCAGCCTCGGCCGCCTGTGTTAGTCGCGGCTTGGCCGCTGGCGTGGTGTTATCGGCGGTCCCGGAATCGAGTGTGGCGTAATGCGTAACCTGATGATCCTGGCTGCAGTACTCGTCGGCCTCGGCACCTACATGGCGCAGATGGCGGACCAGATGTCGCCGGCATCGGCTTCCGCCAGCACCTCGCCGAAAAAAGAGCCAGCGCAAACCGTTGCGCGGGCCTCCGGCCGCAGCCTTAACATTCCCCGCGACGCCCGCGGCCATTTCCAGACCGACGGCCACATCGACGGTCAGCGCTTGAATTTCATGGTCGATACCGGCGCCTCGCTGGTGGCGCTGAACGAAAAGTCCGCCGCGCGATTTGGCTTCCGTCCGTCGCGCAGCGATTACAACGCGACCGTGACCACCGCCAACGGCACCATCAAGGCTGCGCGCACGCGGCTTGCCATGATCGACCTCGGCGGCCTCATCGTGCGCGACGTCGACGCCCTGGTGCTGCCGGACGAAGCGCTGTCGGAAAACCTGCTTGGCCTGTCGTTCCTGTCGAAGCTGAAGCGCTTCGAATACGCCAATGGCAGGCTGGTGCTGGAACAGTAAGGTTTACCGGTTACCAATCCGCCTTAATTAACTGCCAGAAGCCGCCGGTCCCGCCTATCGCCCGGCCCGCGTATTCGCTATGGCTGCGGCGTTCCCTTAAGCATTTTCACCATAAGGCATCCCATGTTCCCGAAGCCCAAATCCGTTCTGGTTCCGAATACCTACGAGTACGAATCCGGGCCGATGGTGAAGGCAACCGGCTTTCGCGAATACGACGCGCGCTGGCTGTTCGAGAAGGAAATCAACCTGATGGGCATTCAGGCGCTGGGCATGGGGCTCGGTGCGTTGATCGCGGAACTCGGCGTCAAGCAGGAAATCGTCACCGGCCATGATTTTCGCGGCTATTCGGCCTCGATCAAATACGCACTGATCTCCGGCCTGATGGCGGCGGGTTGCAAGGTGCATGACATCGGGCTCGCGGTGACGCCGATGGCCTATTTCGCCCAGTTCGATCTCGACGTGCCCTGCGTCGCGATGGTGACCGCCTCGCACAACGACAATGGCTGGACCGGGGTGAAGATGGGCGCCAACCGCCCGCTCACCTTCGGCCCCGACGAGATGACGCGGCTGAAGGAAATCGTGCTCAACGCCGATTTCAGGAACAAGGCCGGCGGCTCCTATGTGTTCCACGAAAATTTCCCGGCGCGCTACATCGCCGACCTCACCAGCCGTACGAAGCTCAAGCGGAAGCTGAAAGTCGTCGCCGCCTGTGGCAACGGCACGGCGGGCGCGTTTGCGCCGAAGGTGCTGGAAGCGATCGGCTGCGAGGTGATCCCGCTCGACACCGAGCTCGACCATACCTTCCCGAAATACAATCCGAACCCCGAAGACATGGAGATGCTGCACGCGATCCGCGACGCGGTGCTCAAGCACAAGGCCGATGTCGGTCTGGGCTTCGACGGCGACGGTGACCGCTGCGGCGTGGTCGACAACACCGGCGAGGAGATCTTCGCCGACAAGGTCGGAGTGATGCTGGCGCGCGACATGTCGGCGATCCACAAGGATGCGCAATTCGTGGTCGACGTGAAGTCGACCGGACTGTTCGTAACGGATCCGGTGCTGCAGAAGCAGGGCGCGAAAACCGCCTACTGGAAGACCGGTCACTCCTACATGAAGCGCCGCACCAACGAGATGGGTGCGCTGGCGGGCTTCGAGAAGTCCGGCCACTTCTTCTTCAACAAGCCGTTCGGCCGCGGCTATGACGACGGCCTGGTCTCGGCGATCGCGATCTGCGAGATGCTCGACCGCGCGCCCGGCAAGTCGATGGCGGACCTGAAGAATGCGATTCCGAAGACATGGTCGTCGCCGACGATGTCGCCGCATTGCGCCGACGAGGTGAAGTACGGCGTTGCCGATGCCGTCGTGAAGCATTTCGAGGCGCTGCAGAAGAAGGGCGACAAGGTCGCGGGCCAGAAGATCCGCGATCTCGTCACCGTCAACGGCGTGCGCGTGACCGTCGAGGACGGCAGCTGGGGCCTGGTGCGGGCCTCATCTAACAAGCCTGAACTGGTGGTGGTGGTCGAAAGCCCGGTGTCCGAACAGCGCATGCGCGACATGTTCGAGGCGATGGATTCGGTGCTGCGCACCCATCCGGAAGTCGGCGAATACAATCAGAAGATTTGACGCCGTCGGCGCATCTTCCCCGCGGTTGCGGGGAAGATGATTTTGTTCGTCAGGCGACGCGCAGCGAATTGAGGAAGCTGCCGACCTCGACCTTGAGGTGCTCGGACTGCGACGACAATCCGTTGGCGGCTTCCTGCAGGCTCGATGCCGCCCTGCCGGATTGCTCGGAAGCCTGCGTGACGCTGAGGATGTTGGCGTCGACTTCCTTGCTGCCGTTCGCTGCCTGCAGCACGTTGCCGGCGATCTCCTGCGTCGCGGCGCCCTGCTGCTCGACCGCGGCGGCGATCTGGTTCGATATTTCGTCGATTTCGCCAATCGTGCCGCCGATCAGCTGGATGGCGTTGACGGCCTCGCTGGTGGCGTTCTGAATATCCTGTACCTGCGCGGAGATTTCCTCCGTCGCCTTGGCGGTCTGGTTGGCCAGCGCCTTCACTTCACTCGCCACCACGGCAAATCCCCGGCCATGCTCGCCGGCGCGGGCCGCCTCGATCGTAGCGTTCAGGGCGAGCAGGTTGGTCTGGCTGGCGATGTTCTGGATCAGCGTCACCACCTCGCCGATCTTTTGCGTGCCGGCAGCAAGTCCCTCGACGACGGTATTGGTGCGGCGTGCTTCCTCTGCGGCCTTCGCCGCGATTTCCGCCGAACGCGTCACCTGCTGGGCGATGCTGTTGATCGAGGCTGCAAGTTCTTCGGTCGCGGATGCCACCGTTTCGACATTGGTCGAAGCCTGGTTCGAGGCGGCAGCGGCGGCCGCCGTCTTGCGGGTCGTTTCCGCGTTGCTGCCGCTCATGGTCGATGACAGGCCCTGCATTTTGGTTGCGGCAACCGCGACCGCCTCGACGATGCTGGCGACCTTGCGTTCGAAGCCGGCCGCGAGTTCACGCCGTGCCGTGTCGCGGTCCTGCTTTGACTTGCTCTCGATTTCCATGCGCTCACGATTGGCGCGGGCTTCTGCCGCGCCTGCGGCCTCGGCTTCGGCGGTCTTCTGCGCCGTTGCCTCGAACAGGTGCGACAGTTTGAACGACAGCGAGCACAGGACGCCGGCTTCCATGAGCAGGATCACGGCGTGAAGCACCACGCGGCCGAGATCGGCGCCGCCGGGATAGATCGCTGCCGGCAGCAGGAAATTCAGCGCCAGGTGGTGCAACGCCACCGCGACGGTGCCGGCGAGGATCGGGCGATAGTCGCAATAGGCGACCAGACATGCCAGCGCGGCAAAGAAATACATATGCATGTCGATTTGCCAGGGATGTCCGGCCAGCTGATAGGCGAACACCGAAACGCCGCCCATCAGCGCAACAGCAAAGATCAGGCGTGTCGAGAGACCGTTGCCGGAACTGGCCCATGATACGGTCGCGGCAATCGCCATCGCCGCCATCAGCGCGGTTGGCGCCAGCCAGCCGTTATCGCGCATCACGCCGATGGCGAGCGCAATAGGGACATGGAGCCAGAGCAATCCCAGCAAAGCCTTGCTGGTGGTTTCGCGCAACGCTGCGAGGTCATCGCTTTCACTGGTCATGTCCGGATCCCCGATATGCATCTACTAAATGGTCGCTTTGTTTGTGAAACAGGCCGCGATCGCTTGCGGATCGATGGCGAGCCAGGCCCCGGCCTTCTGCAGCCGCGACAATCCTTCGGCGCCGTCGGGCCGAACCACCAGCAGCGATGGAACGGCGGTGACGCGCACGATCGCCGCATTGGCTGAAGCGGCGGCTGCAAAGGCCTGTTGGGAATCCCACCAAACGGGAAATGCCACGGCGACGACTTCAGCGCCCGGGCGGGCCTGAAACGACAGTCCTGCGACGCCAATGAAGCTGGCGATCAGCAACAGCACGGCGTTGAGCCATGCGGGCCATCGTCTGAGTGTGACATTCCGTCCCATCCCTCGTGTCTATGGACACAGGGCTAATGTTCCGTAACGGAACCACTCAGTAGTATTGCGGAGATGGCTTACGCCGCCGGCACCGGCAGCGCAGTCACCGACTTGATCTTCTCCATCGCAAAGCGCGAGGTGACGTTCTTCAGCGGCACGGCGCTGATCAGCTTCTTGTAGAACACGTCGTAGCTCGCCATGTCGGCGACCACGACGCGCAGCATGTAGTCGACGTCGCCTGCCATCCGGTAGAATTCCATCACCTCGGGCATGGCGCTGACGGCGCCGGCGAAGGTCTTCAGCCAGGCCTCGGAATGGTCGGAGCTCTCGACCGAAACGAACACGGAAATGCCAAGCCCGATCTTGTTCTGGTCGACCAGCGCGACCCGGCGCAGGATCACGCCGTCGGCCTCCAGCCGCTGGATCCGCTTCCAGCATGGCGTCGAGGACAATCCGACGCGGTCCCCAATCTCGGCGACCGACAGCGAGGCGTCCTCCTGCAGCACGGTCAGGATTTTGCGGTCGATGGCGTCCAGGCGGCGGTTCGCTTCAGGAAGCTGAATGGCTAGATCGGTCATGAGAAGAATGTTCCATATGATCGGGTAGATACCCTCATATATAGAAAATTCTTCTATAGCAAGCCCTGCTATTGCCTCGTCGAGGCCCGGGCGGCCACCTTGCCGTTGCTCAAAAGCTCTTCAACTTCAGCACGTTGCGGGGCAGCGAAGGCACCCCCGAACCGGGTGCATTTCAGCGCTGCGGCGGCTGAGGCGAACCGCAGGGCCTGCCGAAGCTCCTGCTTCTCGGTGATGGCCAGCGCGAAAGCGCCGTGGAACACGTCGCCGGCGCCGAGCGTGTCGACCGTATGCACCGGGAAGGCCGGGGTCTCCTGGATCTCGCCCTTCTCGTCGAGCCAAATCGTGCCCCTCGGGCCCCGGGTTCCCGCCAGGAATGATCCGGTCAGTTTGGCAATCTTCTTCAGCGCCTGGGCGTCGTCGGTGACGTCAGCGGTTTCCTGCAGCGGCTCGCTTGAGAACACCAGATGGGAGGAGGCGTTCAGCAGCCCCTCGCGCAGCGACATCGCCCGGTCGACGTCGACGATGACAGGAATGCCGCGCCTGATCGCCTCGGCGCAAAGCTCCGTGCAGAATTCAGCGCAGCGGCTCTCGGTGAGAATGGCGGCGCAGTCGTCCAGCAGCGTGTCGAAGTCCGGCAGTTTTACATGCCACAATTTCGGATCGCGGAAGGTCACGATGGTGCGCTCGCCGGATGGATCGATCATGACAGCCGAGATCGGCGTCACCAGCCCTGGCATGTGGATGAGATGTTTGGTCTCGATGCCTTCACGCGCCATCTGCTCGAAGATGAAGTGACTGGATGTTTCCTTGGCGTCGCCCATCGGCCCGCAGATCGAGGCGCGGCCGCCGAGCCGAGCGATGCCGATCGCGCCATTGAGCGCGTTGCCGCCGCAGATTTCGTCGAACGCGGTGGCATTCTCCTTGGAGCCGCGGCCGGGAACACCTGGCGTGTGAAAGGTGAGGTCGCGCACCGGCATGCCGATGCAGAGAATCCGAGGGGGCATTTTCGGCGTCTTGTTCTGAAAATTCATGCGTGGACCCGTCGTCTCCGTTGAAGCCTCAACTCAGTTGAACGACGTCAATCGGGCAAACGGACGGCGGTTCCCTGTCAGCCCCTGCTATTTACCGCCGCCATGCAGCCATTGCCCGATCAAATGATGAGCGATAGCAAAGGGATGGGCGGCAAACAGCCCGTCGGGATGTTGGCGCTTGTGCATCAAGGCCAGTTCGGTGCGGTCGAACCAGCGCGCATCCTCGAGCTCGACGCGGTCGACGACGATGTCCTCATTGGTCGCGCGCGCCGTGCAGCCGATCATCAGCGACGACGGATAGGGCCAAGGCTGTGTCATGTAGTAATTCACGTCGGTGACGCGGATGCCGGATTCTTCCCAAATCTCGCGGCGCACAGCGTCCTCTATGGTCTCCGCGGCTTCGACGAAGCCGGCGAGGCACGAATACATGCCGGGCATGAACTGCTTCTGCCGGCCAAGCAGCGCCTTGTCGCCGAGGCTGACGAACATGATCACGACCGGATCGGTGCGCGGGAAATGCTCAGCCTTGCAGCTCGCGCATTCGCGCTTCCAGCCGCCTTCCTTCATCGAGGTGCGCGCGCCGCAATTGGCGCAGAAGCCGTGGCGCTGGTGCCAGCCCACCAGCGATTTCGCCATTGCGATCGACGACAATTGCTCGATCGGCACCAGGCCCTGCATCGCCATGCCGCGCAATTCGGTGACGGCGACGTCGGTGCGGCCGACCAGCTTTTCCGCTGATGCCGGCGACATGCCCATGCCGAACACCGGCGCGCCGTCGCGCAATCCCAGGAAGATCGTGCCGGGATTGGCGCCGTAATCCAGCGCTTCCTTGATCGAGAGCAGCGCGCGGGGGCCGCCGTCGTCCTGCTTCATGACAAGCGAGTCGCGATAGACCACATAGGCCCGCGCGTTGCTTTGGCCTTCCATCGCAAACAGCTTGTCGTCATTGGTGCGGAAATGCGCGGCCCGATCCAGCGTATGCGTGACGAAAGCGGGCTTACCTAAAGGATATGCGTCGAATGCGGACATCTGTTCAACCTAACCAGATCTTGCGGCGAAGCGCGTTGATGAAATTCTGTACTTCCTCGGCGTCATGCGCCAGCGGCGGCATCACGCCCCAGACCGGGCGTGGCCAGGCCACATCGCTGGTGCGCCGCGCGATGACGTGGACGTGCAACTGCGGCACCAGATTGCCCAGCGCCGCGACATTGAGTTTGTCGCATTTGGTGACCTCTTTCAGGGCGCGCGAAACGCGCGAGATTTCGGTCATCAACTGCGCCTGCGCGACCTCGTCGAGGTCGATGATCTCCACCGCACTCTCCCGGCGGGGCACCAGCAGCAGCCACGGGTAATGCGCATCCTTGATGACCAGCACCTTGCACAACGGCAGATCGCCGATGTCGATCGTGTCCTTTTTGAGCTGGGAGTGCAGCGACCAGGCGGATGCGTCAGAGGGCATGCGAGTTTTCTATCCTGAATAACCTTGCGGAGAGTAGCCCCGCAAACAACACCCCGTCATGCCCGGGCCACCCCCGGGGTATCCACGCCTTTTTGCCCGACCGAAAAAGCAAGACGTGGATGGCCGGGTCAAGCCCGGGCCATGACGAAACGAGGGTAGTTCCGGTGCATGTACCCATCCAAGCCCGCTTGCTTTCCGACCCTTTTGGCCCCAAATAGGGACCGGGAGATTGGCGGTGGACGAGCCACTCGCCAACCGGGTCAGGTCCGGAAGGAAGCAGCCCTAACGAGGTCCGGAT
>Ga0268266_10003208_pt1 | contig 16549 bp, 15 predicted proteins | sample KBSS13metaG_FD_190356 | JGI IMG/M metagenome (GOLD analysis project Ga0268266, IMG submission 190356) | Switchgrass rhizosphere microbial communities from Kellogg Biological Station, Michigan, USA - KBS S1-3 metaG (SPAdes) (version 2) | ecosystem: Host-associated > Plants > Roots > Rhizosphere...
AAATCAAGAGAGGGTGTTGGTAGTAAATGGAAGACAAGAAAAATTAATATTAAATGACATACATTTTTATGTGGGGATGTTTTGGTAAACACCCTCATGCCAATATATATAAGTTTTTGTTCGCAGAGGGTAATGCGACCCTCTGCACTCCGCACAAACGTGCCGTTTGATCCTTAATCGGCAAAAACGCGGAACTTTATCCTGCTCTTAGCATCGCAGTCTAAATTCCTTGAACGGTTTGCCTCATCGGCCTTGTTACAAAATTAATAAAAGACTGCATAATTGGCTGATACTTAAAACAAGCATATTGCTTTAGTCCTCTCTTTTTATACATAAAAAACTAAACTTTCAAGCGGCCTAAAGGCCGAATTCTTTGTAACTCTCGGTTCCTGCTGATGCTTCGATAAACTCCCTACTACGCCAAGGCTTGTTGCTCCGCTAAAAGCTTCGGCAGACAAAATCGTCGGACTTTGCAGCAGTAAACGCGGAGTTCATCCTGAGTTTATCGAATGGATCAGAACATCACGTGATTATTCTAATCCCGTTCGTCCTGATGCTTCGATAAATTCCCTACTACGCCAAGGCTTGTTGCTCCGCTAAAAGCTTCGGCGGACAAAATCGTCGGACTTCGCAGCAGTAAACGCGGAGTTCATCCTGAGTTTATCGAAGGGCTCAGATACTCTCTCCGTTCGTGCTGATGCTTCGTCAGGCTCAGCAGTAAACGCTGCGCTCAGATACTCTCTCCGTTCGTGCTGAGCTTGTCGAAGCATACGAACTTATTAAAATAATTACATAAAATTGAGTTAAAGTTATTTTTTTTTAAATTGCTGTCCTTTTGTATAAAAGGAAAGAACTAAAGCCATATGCTTGTTTTAACTATCAGTGAATTATGAAATCATAACCCCATCCTTCATTGCATTACGAATGGGGTCCCCATAAAATAAAATAAAAATACCCATGAGCTTTGCATGAGGGCTTAGGTTACTTCTTAGTAAACTGTGGCCCGATTTCAAAGCGAAAAAAGATCAAACAGGATGTTTGTGTCCGTGGCGCGGAGGGGTGACAAGACCCCTTCGCAATAAAAAACTAATTTTTTTACTTTAATTAACTCTCGCAATACAAATATATTATTATTTAATAAACAGATAGTATGTTAACCCTACAGCAAAAATAAATCCCCCTGATGCTTTACTAAACAACTGTTTAAATACGCTAGAAATAGTATCCCATTTAGCTTTATTATTTGTAAGTTGTTGATTTAATTGAATTTTGTCCTTTTCTAATTGAGCTTTTTCATTTTTTAATTTAGCAATCAATGGTCTTAAAGCGTCAATTTGTTTATCATGATCATTTTGTAATCTCTCCACATCCTTATAATTCCATAACAATCCAATTTTTTCGTTTGACCATTCATCTGCTTCTTTTTTCAACCGCTCTATTTCTTCATCACGTTCTTTTAATTCTCTCTCTCTTTCAACTTTATTTACAATCTGATTACCTAACTTTTCATATAAAAAACAACTCGTTAATCCTAAATCTTTTAATTTTTCTTGAGCCACAAGCGAACTATACAAAGCCACAACAAACCGAGCAATCATCAAATCAAATTTATTCTTTTCTGTAGCAAAACAACTAATATTTTTTATTAATTCTTGTGTGTCCTTAGTAGCACCTATCAATATACATTCAATATTACTTTCAATATTTTTACTAAAAACGGCTACCGCATGAGAAGAATTGTCTTGTGATATAATCATAGAAAACGCATATTGTTCTTTTGATTTTTGTAATTCCTCAATCTGTTTAATAAGCATATTATAATCAAAATTTTCATACACAAACGTACAATTTGGTAAACCATCTATAGCATGCATATTTTCATGATTTTCCAAATTAGTGAAAAGAGTATTTCGTAATTGCCTGCTAAAATCAACATTTATTTTAAAAGGAATAATCCTATCAAGATAAGGCGTTTCTTGTTGCCTTACAGCGGCTATTTTCAAAAAGGGAGGGACTTCTTCTATAGTATTAACAAATTTAAATACATCAATTACCTTCTTATTATTCATCACATTGTTTATAATTGTAGATGGCCCATTTGTTGAATTACATATTTGCTTCATTAAACCGGACGCTATATGAATCGCATTAAAAAGGTTTTTATTAGAAGCTTCATCAGAAAAATTATGATCTTTTAATTCTATGTTTACAATCGGCATGCCTTTGCCTTTTTCTACATTAACTGTTTTAATAAAGGTATTCTCATTTTTCAAAGCACCTGCATGCTGAGCAAATGACAATACAGTGGATCTTTTTTCTGATGCAAAAGAAAACATTCCCAAAAATATAAAAACCAATAAATATTTTGAATTAATGATATCCATACTCTCCTTTTAATTTTTTAGGTAATTATTTTTTTACAAATACTACATTACCAAAAAAACCCTGCGTTGTATCGATAAAATCACGTCCAATATATTCAAAACCCTGACTAATCATCCACGCAATCACATCTTCATAAAAAGGTTGGCCTTCATAGCTTTCAATAAAAGATACTTCTGCAAACACTACCTTAATATTATTAATCATATGTGATGCAGCCTGCAGAATTGCAAGCTCATGACCTTGTGTATCAAGCCATAATAAATCAATTGTTTTAATATCGTTTTCATATGCCCATTGATCAAGCGTAATAGTTGATACCGTTATTTTACGTGGAAATATTAAAGGAGACTTAGACAGACGTTCTTTTGGTTTATGCAAAGATCCTGCTTGTGATGCAATTCCTGGTTTTAAAGGACGCTCCGATACATAAAACTCTGCCATTCCTGTATGATTGCTTAACGCAATAGAATGATACACTATATTACTTAGCATATTGGTATTGTTGCGTAACCGTTCATATATTTCCGGCACTGGCTCAAAAACATGAATCGTTCCTTTTGGCCAGAGCAATGACATTTTTCTGGTATCATTACCATCAAAAGCTCCCGCTTCAATAACTATCGGATTGTCAGGCAAAAAAGGCTTTATAACTTCTAATGCTTTATGTGAATTAAATATGATCATTATCGTATATTTTTTGGTAAAAAATTTTTAATCAATTATATTTGTTATTATATCATCAATAAAAATAATCCTTACAAGAAAGATTTTTAACATGTTTAGTCTATCCAAAATAAAAAATATAAAAAATGTATTAATTATAGTTGTGCTGCTACCAACCAGTAATTATTCCATGGATTTATTGGTACCAAAATTGATTCCAAGAACAATCTTCTTAGTATGTGCCATAGCAGATCTTGGTGTTTTGGGAAAGCAATTACTATATAAGGAGAAAGCAATAGAAGGATTAAATAATGTAATAGTTCATGCATGTCGGTTTGCAACATATTTTACTGCATACCAATTAAGTAATTCTTTTACTGCCGAATACTCTCTTAATCAAGCACAAAGCATACTTGATGAAAATGAAAAATTAATGAAAACTGGCAAACTAAAAAGCATATTAACATTAAATAGCAACGACCTTAATTTTAATAATATTGACACTATTATTAAGAAAAACAATACTGATCCTCACGCCATAGCACAGTTCATAGCAACTCAAATACAACCCCTTATGGATAAGATCACAACGGTAGAACGCTTAAATGATAATATTAAAAATTATATAGAAGATATCCAAACAAATAATTTTTCAAATAAAATACACAACCAGCTTTTATTTGAAAAAAAATATCTTACAGAGCTCTTAGAAAGCCAAGAAAATGAAATAGCTAAACAAACACAACAACTTAAGGCTATTGCTGATAAACTCATAAAGAATACAAAATATAATCATACCAATGATCATTCCGGCTGGATAGGTCTTACAAACAAAAAAGCACAAACAAAATTTTCAAACGCAAAACTAAATAATATATCTTATCAAAATTCTTTTACTATAAGATTATTTAATCTTATTTTTTCAAACCCTGTGCTCATAAACAGCATTTATCAAATTGTGCTCACTGTTATAAATAAATTGTAAATATCTTGAAAAATAGTACTCAAAAAAAAGGCTTTCTTATTTCTGTAAGAAAGCCTTTTTTTTGAGTACTAATTAATCATTTTAAAAAGTTTATCTACTCGTTCGCTCTATTATATCATTCAAGCTTAGGCTTAAACTCTAATTCTAAATCTTTTTTTTTTCGCTATCGCTATAACCAAAAAGATGGAGAGCCAATCCTCGCAAGGGCAGATACGTTAAAAGAACACGTGCTGCAGCTCCCGCTTCTTTAACCTCTGCGCCATTTCTATCAATAGGGCCTGTTAAAATTCCACCTATACAAGGAATATAAGATAATGCTTCTGCAACCTGATCAGATCCGGCGCCTAAAGAAATGCCAAAAACAGCTAATTTAATTAAATTTTCCCCCATACTTCCCGTATTAAAGAACAAAATATCTGATCCAAGTAACACCACTCCTGCTGTAGCAATTTTAACCGCAGCCATCTTTGCGTCTGGTTTTTTTGCTTGTTTGGTATATTCCGCATTCATTTTTTCAGCATATTTGCCAGCTGCTAAAAGAGCACCAACACCAATAAAAAACCCTATCTTCTGGCTAGTAGGCCAATCTTTTATAGAAGTTTCGACTCCACAAACACTAACTACGTTGAAAAACAAAACGGTACTCAAAACAAACAATAATTTTTTTTGCATTTTTCTCCAATAATAATGTGCCTATCTTTTATAAAAAATATTTATACCCCAATTGCACTTTTCCAAAGCAATATTTTTTCTGGTTTTTATATATATTTGTCATATAGCATACAAAAATGACCAGATATTACAAGATTTTAAATAATGTGTTATAATTAAATCAATTCGATTATCCTTAAATCAATAGCAATATTATGAAAATTAGTATTATCATTCCTGCATATAATGAAGAAAAACGTATCGAAAAAACAATTCGAACGTATCATAGTTTTTTTTCAGAAAAAAATATTTTATTCAATCTTATTATTGTTCTTAATGGTTGCAAAGATAATACCCTCACCATTGTTGAACAATTACAGAAAGAGTTAACCCCTGATACAATTTTGATTATCGATACACCCAAAGCAGGCAAAGGCCTTGCAATTAAAACAGGCTTTACCCAGGCCCTCGCATATGATAATGATTTAATTGGTTTTGTTGATGCTGATATGGCAACCTCACCCGAAGCATTTTACGACCTTATACTCAATATTGAAAATAATGATGGCATTATCGCAAGCCGTTATATGCCAGGAGCACAAATATTTCCTACGCGTCCTTTTTATAAACGTTATGGTAGTCGAATTATTTACGAACCATTTGTGTGGTTATTATTTAGATTATCTTACTATGATCTTCAATGTGGTGCCAAATTATTTAAACACGCAGCATTAGAAACTATAACACCACAATTAACTGTTGAGCAATGGGCATTTGACGTTGAACTTTTATATTTGTGCAAAAAAGCCAACTATACCATAAAAGAATTTCCTACGGTATGGAATGATCAAGCTGATAGTAAATTAACATTAAAGGCCGGACTACGAATGTTTAAAGCATTATTTAAAGTTTGGCGCCAACATAATTTATAAATAAAAAAAGTCCCGCCAAAAATTCAGCTTATTACAGGTCAATCAAATTGCACTGTTGAGTAGCAATAGAGAAATTTTTAATAATTTTTGTAAAATACCAATTTTTATAAAAACATAGAAACAGCAAAGCTTTGCTAGAAAATAAAAAATATATGCATGCTTCTTCCACATACCTCTGAGTGTCGCTTTAAACCTTTGAAAAGAAGAAGGAAAAAATGTATATAACCGCAGATTGCCAAAATAAGTATACGTCTTGGTTCCACCCGCCATCCATGTTTTATCTAAATAACCCATCTGCTCTTCTGTTTTACTATAAAAATAAACGCCTGCTTCGCAGCTTTTTTTATATTTAAAAACAGTTCTTTTAGTCTCATCATTATAATTATTTATAACACAATAACCTTTTTCAGACCCAGCTCCAGCCACGGATGAACGGCTAATTTGATACTGCAAAAACAATGTTGAATTTGATAAAGCACAAGACAGCTGGTCATGTATGTCAAATGGATAAGATTGTTTATCACTATAGTTATTCACATAAATAAACATCTCTTTTAATATCTTTTCGTCAGAAAACAAACATTTTTGATTTTCTATATCATATACAGCATTACGGCAATCATCTGAGCTACCGATAATAAGCGCAATGTTGTTATCACATACATCTATCGAACAAATTTGCTTTTTTAAATTAAATATATCAGCTGACTGCAATGTCTCTTGATCCAAATCATAACGTATGACTCTTCCCGCCTTATTACCTACAAACAGCCGATTATTTTTATCTAAAGTCATAGAAGTAATAGATTCAATAGATAAAGATACTTTGCTTTTGGGTACAATATTAACTGTCTCATCTATATCAAACTTAACAATCCCACCAGACAAATTCATCACAACTACATATTTTTTAGTACATTCGATTTTAATTTTTTGATTAACCAAGCCGTAATTAAATTTTTCATTGCTATCCCAATTATCAAATAACTTTTCAATACTTTTTTGTTCCTTTAATGTATATACCTTAAAGAGTTGAGGTTGCCTTGATTCACCAGAAAAACTCTTGATATTACTGCTACTCGCCGTAACACTATAGTGATGAATCACATTCTTGTCACTCACCGCAAAAATTGTATTTTTATTATACAAACAATAAGCATAATAGTTTTTTCCTTGTGCACTTGACAAACCACCACATTGTTTTACCGTACCATTTTTTACATCAATCACCTCAAAGGAGACATCACGTTTTGACTCATAGCAGGTGGGATCATACCGACACCACACAAGAACAGAATTATCAACAATTTTAAAATTAACAGATTGACGAATTCCATATGTTTGATAAGAAGAGAGATAGTTTTTACTTATTAAACAAAGATCACTTGCCTGCAAGCCTATAAAAAAAAACGCAATTATTGGGATAAAATATATTTTTATAATGTGCATAGGTTTATATACATCAAAACGATTCCTAATATACCCATCCCTGCAGAAAGCATATAGGGATGCTCTAACCACGCACTTTGTATTCTTACTTTAACCTTTTGCAATAAAGATACTGGAATAACATATTTTTCAATCATAGAAAGATATCGAAAACCACTAGACCCTTCTGATATTTTTAATTTATAAAAACCATCTCTGTTTTGTAATGGTACAAATAATATATCTTTTCTATCTCCCCTTACACACTTAAGACTATTGGACCATTGTTTTTTTACGCTATTAGAAAAAGTTTGATTCTGATATTGACCATCGAACGTTATAATATAATGCTGATCTTCTTTTTCAATAAATAATCTACCGCCTCTCAACCAAAAAAGATCAATAATATTCGTACTTTCTCGCTCAGCCCTTAAGTCATATAAAGCCACTAAATTCTTACCCAATTGATTGTTTTGAGCAATTTGTTGCAATAAATCATCTATTTTCAGCACTCCAAAGACATTACGACCACCAAACACAACCTTATTATCATATACATCAATACAATCAACTAAATATCCTAAATCAGTACTGATAATATCTACATCAAGCTCTGCTGCATCAAGTTGACAATACCCAATAGATCCAGTAGAAAAACCCAAAAATAGTATATTGTTTTGTTCATCTAAAGCAACGCAAGTAACCACACTCGTAACTTTTTCTTTAACGGGCATTAAGTATTTTTTTTTTCTATCTGATTGAATCTCATTATTGTTTATAGAAAATTTAGCCACAGAACCTTTTAATCCAACTACAACTACATAAGATTTTGTACAATCAATTTTGACTATTTCTTTATCATGACTGTTCTCGTTATTAAATTTTTCACTATTATCAAATATACCTTCAATAGTCTGTTTTAATTGCAGCTCCCGCTTGGGTGGCGCGGACATGTCGCATGATATAAACGTAACTGAAAGCTGTTCAGTATTAGAAAGCTCATAACGATATATTTTATTATGGGCTGCTATCAAAGGCATTGTACTATTCAAAAGACATGAAGAATGTGTATCAAAATATTTTATATTATGATCATAACCACATTGCAATGTTTTATTGTCTTGCATATTAACTATCTCAAAAGATACCTCTTCGCGGCCCAGCGAAGAATAATAATAAGGATAAGGTTCATTGCTCGGAGGCGGAAATTGATTGCTCATAATAATATATTTTTCATCTATAAGATTTTTATTCATACGCACATTAGGACAATATTCACGAGCAGACGATGATATATTGTTTGTTCGTTGTACACAATACGGCTCACTCGCTACAGCCTGAGTATGAAAAACAATAATAAAAATTATCGCAACAAACTGTTTTTTTATCGCTTGTATTTCTATATGCATAATCTTACAATTTCATAAAAATTATTATAAAAAAACAAAATCTTTTTATAAACACAATATGAATTATAACATATAAAATATAAAACCATATTTTTTGCTATGCTATTATTTTTTTCTTTCTTAAACTTGAATTGGAAAATCTATACATATACTGCGCACTTTAACCTTTATCGCCGCTAAGACGGTATCATTATCATGATGGCGAATAACATCATCAATTAAATGCGCTATTTGCTTTACTGTTTCAACGGTCATGCCACGAGTAGTAATGGCAGGAGTTCCCAGGCGAATTCCACTAGTGATCCATGGCTTTTCAGGATCAAAAGGAATACAACTACGCGTTACCGTAATACCTACTTTTTCTAATGCAATTTCTGCCTTTAACCCGGTCATATTTTTTGAACGCAAATCTACAATAATAGGTTTATATACATCAAAACGATTCCTAATATACCCATCCCTGCAGAAAGCATATAAGGATGCTCTAACCACGCACTTTGTATTCTTACTTTAACCTTTTGCAATAAAGATACTGGAATAACATATTTTTCAATCCTAGAAAGATATCGAAAGAAACCATCATTTGCACATCCTTCTGCTATTTTTAATTGATAGAAGCCATCTCTTTCTTTGGAAGGTACTAATAATGTATCTGCTTTACCTTCCCTTACACACTTAAGACTATCTGGATATTCTTTTTTTACGCTATTAGAAAAAGTTTGATTCTGATGTTCACCATCGAACGTTATAATATAATACCGATCTTCTTTTTCAATAAATAATCTACCGTCTCTCAACCAAAAAAGATCAATAATATTCATCTTGCTTTCCTTATCTCCCAAGCAACAATTCTGCAATTGAATTCTTTGATCAATTTGTTCCGATAAATCATCTACCTTCAGCACTCCAAAGGCATTACGGCCACCAAACACAACCTTATTATCATACACATCAATACAATCAACTGAATATCCTAAATCAGTACTAATAATATCTAACTCAAGCTTTTCTGCATCAAGTTGACAATACCCAATAAATCCAGTAGAAAAACCCAAAAATACTATATTGTTTTGTTCATCTAAAGCAACGCAAGTCACTACACTCTCAACTTTGTTATAGGGCATTAAGTATTTTTTTTTGCTATCTGATTGAATCTCATTATTGTTTATAGAAAATTTAGCCACAGAACCTTTTAATCCGACTGCAACTACATAAGATTTTGTACAATCAATTTTAATTATTTCTTCATCATGACTCTTCTGATTATTAAATTTTTCACTATTATCAAATATACTTTCAATGGTCTGTTTTAATTGCAGCTTCCGCATGGGTCGCGCAGAATCGTCACATGATATAGAAGTAGATAGAAGCTGTTTAGCATTAAGCTCATAGTGATATATTTTATTATGGGCTGCTATCAAAGGCATTGTACTATTCAAAAGACATGAAGAATGATGATCATAATATGATATATTATGATCATCATCACATTGCAATGTTTTATTATCTTGCATATTAACTATCTCAAAAGATACTTTTTCAAAAGACGACCCTTGATTAGTCATAATAATATATTTTTCATCTGTAAGCTTTTGATTTATATACACAGTACAAAAGAGTGGATAGCTATGCGATGATATGTTCTTTGTTCGTTGTACACAATACGGCTCACTCGCTACAGCCTGAGTATGAAAAATAATAATAAAAATTATCGCAACAAACTGTTTTTTTATCGCTTGTATTTCTATATGCATAATCTTACAATTTCATAAAAATTATTATAAAAAAACAAAATCTTTTTATAAACACAATATGAATTATAACATATAAAATATAAAACCATATTTTTTGCTAGGCTATTATTTTTTTCTTTCTTAAACTTGAATTGGAAAATCTATACATATGCTGCGCACTTTAACCTTTATCGCCGCTAAGACCGTATCATTATCATGATGACGAATAACATCATCAATTAAATGCGCTATTTGCTTTACTGTTTCAACGGTCATGCCACGAGTAGTAATGGCAGGAGTTCCCAGGCGAATTCCACTAGTGATCCATGGCTTTTCAGGATCAAAAGGAATACAACTACGCGTTACCGTAATACCTGCTTTTTCTAATGCAATTTCTGCCTTTAACCCGGTAATATTTTTTGAACGTAAATCTACAATAAAAAGATGATTATCTGTGCCGCCTGAAACAATACGGTATCCTAATAACATCAATTCATCAGCCATACTTTGAGCGTTCTTAATAACATTTTTTTGATATTCAACAAATGATGGTTGCAATGCTTCATGAAACGCAACTGCTTTTGCTGCAATAGTATTCATCAACGGTCCTCCTTGCATACCCGGCATAATTGCACGATCTATTTTTGCTCCATGTGCTGCATTGGTCATAATTAAACCACCACGAGGACCGCGTAATGTTTTATGAGTTGTGCTGGTAGTAAAATCAGCACAATTAATAGGACTTGGATGCAATCCCACAGCAACTAAGCCTGCTATATGTGCTATATCAGCCAATAATAAAGCATTTACATTCTGAGCAATTTTTGCAAGTCGTTCAAAATCTATAATACGTGAATATGCTGAAGCCCCTGAAATAATAAGCTTTGGCTGACATTCTGCAGCCAATTTTTCAATTGCATCATAATCAAGCATTTCTGTTTCTGGGCATACGGTATATTGAACACTTTTAAATAAAGTGCCAGAAAAATTAACCCCATGCCCATGGGTCAGATGTCCTCCAGAACTTAAGCTCATACCCAAAATGGTATCACCTGGTTGCAATAATGAAAAATAAACTCCCATATTGGCTTGAGAACCCGAATGAGGTTGCACATTCACGTGCTCTACCTGAAAAATTTGTTTACAACGATCAATTGCAAGCTGCTCAACTTCATCAATTACTGCACATCCTGGATAATAGCGCTTACCTGTATATCCTTCGGCATATTTATTAGTAAGCACTGAAGCAGTTGCCTCCATTACCGCAGATGAAGCATAATTTTCTGATGCTATAAGATTAATTGTTTCATCCTGACGCTGTTCTTCTTTTTTAATAAGTTGAAAAATTTGAGAATCTATTGTTTGCAAATTCATAAGTTTTTCCAAGGTTAAAAAGTTCGTAAAGATCTTAAAACATTATATCTTAGTTGATTTAAATGATATATAAAAGAAAGCGCATAGTTTATACATAAATATAAAAATTTTACTACCTTTTCAAAAATTTCTCTTAAAAAAGAAAATCAAACACTCATTTTTATACATAAGACAATATTGAATAATATATTTTTAAAATTATAATTACTCTACACAGCAATAAACAATTTTTTTACACAAATTTATCTCAGGAAATTTAATGAGCTCGTACAAAAATATATTTTTTGTTTTTTCCTCTTTTTTATTATTAAGCAACCTATCATGTGCTATGGAAAACAAAACTATCCCAACAAATCTCAGTGAAAAATCTGATTTGGTCAAATTAGCCACTGGACCACAAGGCATATTCCATCAACAACCTCTAGCCGCACTCGACATTCTCATTTTTCATAAAGTTGATTCTGCCACATTTAATGACGTATTAAGCCAAGCTTTTTATCAAATACAAACAGCAAATACTGAGCCTATGATAGAGAAATACATCCTAGCCTTAAACTACATTCAAAATGGTTTAGATACTGAAGGCACAAAAAGAACACGCCCTCAAGTGAAAATATCTGAAGAAAACTGGAACGATATGAAGCAAAAAGCTCTTGCCACAGCTAGTATCCTTAATCAAAAATATAACATTTTAACCGATAATAAACTATAAAGCACTTTCTATCCTAATTATATAAAACCCTCTAAAAGGTAGATTTGCCTTTTCTCGAGGGTTTTTTTATACTAATAGAAGGACTAATTGCGCCAAAACTAAGGAAATATTATGATCGCTACGACGGATTTTAAAAAAGGTATCAAAATTCTTTATAATAATGCACCTTACATAATTCTTGACTATCATCATGTAAAGCCTGGAAAAGGTGGCGCTTTTGTAAAAACTAAAATGAGAAACATGATCACTGGGCTTATCTGGGAAGATACATTCCGTTCTGGTGAAAAATTTCCACAGCCTGACCTAGAATACGCTGAAATGCAATATCTTTATTCTGATGGCGATTTATATCATTTTATGGATCAAAAAAGCTTTGACCAAGTTGCTTTTAATAAAGAACAAATTGAAGAAGTATTAGATTTTCTAAAAGAACAAGAAGTGTATACCACCATTTTCTTCCAAGGCAAACCAATTACCGTCAGCGCTCCAATGTTTATGGAAATTCTTGTTAAAGAAACAATGCCGGGAGTAAGAGGGGATACTGCTCAAGGTGGTGCAACCAAGCCAGCAACTCTTGAATCAGGTCTTGTTATTCAAGTTCCTTTATTTGTTAATGAAGGTGATATGATAAAAATAGATACTCGAGACAAGAGCTATATGGAACGTGTTAAAAAATAATTACACATAAAATTTTATGGGGGAATTTAATTATGTGTTCACTTTTTATACCAACAGAAAATCTGGATATACCAGAAAATGAACAATCGAGTGCCAAATCGTATGAAGATTTATCACGCCGGGATATCCGATCGTTAATATTTCATTTTTTATATGCGGCTGATGCTTTTGAATACCAAGAATCTATAGAAGCTATAATAAGTAATTTTAATTATGGATTTAATCTGCAAGTACCTACTGACGGAGAAGTTGCTACTATAGTTAATGCAATCATAGATAAAAGAATAGAACTTGAAAAAATCTATGAGCCTTATTTAGCAAATTGGCGCTCTGAACGAATAAGTGTCTGTACAAAGCTTATTTTGCTCTTTGCTATATGGGAACTCAAGTATACCGATACTGATTCTCGTATTATCATTAACGAAGCAATTGAGCTAGCAAAATGTTTTGCCGAAGAAGATGCTTATAGATTTGTTAATGGAATATTAGATCCTGTTTCTAAAGAATTTCGTAAAGAATTAAGTATTAATACCGAAAGCTGACGATCTCTCTCTGTCAAATCCTCTCTCTGTGCATCATAAGCATATTCAGGAGCCTTGTCTTGTTCAAAATATACAATACTTGGTTCTGATATATCGTGCATAATCTGTTTGCCCTGTAAATATTGTTTAAAATATTTATGTAAATAGGCAATCCATTTACCGATTATTGGGTCATGAAGGTTAGTATGATCTGGCTCTTTTCCGTTAACCAAAACCCGCAAATTAGCTATTCTTTTATGCTCAGGGTATGCTCGGGCCGATAACCCCAAAACTGGTTGCACAAGATCTTCAAAAGAAAATAAATTATAAACATAATGAATAATTTTCATATTAGGTAAATAATTACTCATCACCGGAGTCCCTAAAGTAAACAACGCACGAATGTGATGCTTATTATCTAATTCTTGTGCAAGCAAATGAGAAGCTAATACTGCTACCGTGCCACCATGACTATGAGCTACAACAAAAATAGCCATATCAACATGATATGTTTTAATTAATTTTACTAAGCTTTGTGCTGCTTTTATACGCGATTCATGTCCACATCCACCACTCCAACGAAAAGAAACCACCACACTGTCTTTTTCTGAAACAGTAGTTTCTATAGCATTAAAAAAATCTCCATTGGGTACATACCAACTACACTCAGCTCCCCATGTGCCGTGAATCAAAATAAAAACAGAGGAAGGCTTTTCAATTTGTGCATGCATTTTTAATAATAAAAAAAGAATAACAATATGAAAACTAATACAAATTTTTTTGATGCTGCACATATAATAATCTCTCATTAAAAAAGACCGATATTCTAATAATAAGCGCCACTAAATCTGCAGTCAATTTTTTTATGCAAGAACGAAAAAATTTCTTTATAATATGTCTCAACTACCACTTGTAATAATTTTAAATATATCTTTTTAAAGACTTTATCTACCATTACCCCATTAATAAAAGAAGCCTAAAGATTTTCTTTAGGCTTCTTTTATTATCAAAAAAATAATACTTTAAACGTCAGTATTTTCACAAGAGTTATCACAATCTTCATCTTCATCACAACAATCATCTTCTTCATCTGAAGACTCATTGTCTACTCTATCATCTTCAAATAATTCAGGAAAAAATAATCCTAATTCACTTAAAGCTGTTTCTGATGAATCTGAACCATGGACTGCATTATTTCCAACACTTGTTCCAAAGGTGTTACGAATAGTACCTTCGGCAGCTTTTGCAGGATCTGTTGCTCCAATTAAATCACGCCATGAAGTAATAGCATTGTCTTTATATAAAGCCATTACAATTACCGGACCTGAAGTAACAAAATCAACAAGTTCTTTATAGAAAGGTCTATCTTTATGCACTTCATAAAATTCTTCTGCCAAATCTGGCGCAAGAATAACCTTTTGCATACGAATAATTTCAAAACCATTCTGTTCAATTATATCAATAATCTTACCACTATTACGAGCAATAATAGCATCCGGCTTAATCATTGCAAAAGTTACTTTTGTAAATTGTTCCATAAATACCTTCCTGAAACTATTCTTCGTTTTTTGTTTTATCTGTTTTTTGCATAGCAGACTCAAGAGCTATTTGAAGAGATCCACGCACTTTTTGTGGCGCTTCTTCTTTCTTTTCTCTTTTTACTGCATTTTTATTAGATTGCTGTCTAGGCTGAGCTTGCTGAGCAGGACGGCTATCTTCTGTTTTTTCTTTTTTAGGTTCAGTCTTTTTAGGTTCAACTTTTTTAGGCTCTTGTTTCTTTTCTTCAAGAAGCGTACTTAAAGCCAACTTGCGTTCTTCTTTATTAATATTAATAATTCGGAACTGAATTTTCTGACCTACGGTAAAGAATTCTTCAGCTTTTTTATTCTGTTCTTGGACAAGAACGGTATTATGCATCAGACCTTCAATATTATTTGGCAATCTTACAAAAGCACCAAAATTAGTGATTTTACTAATTTCACCGTCAATAATTGAGCCTATTGGGTATTGTTCTGCAACATTTTCCCATGGATCAATAGTTAATTGCTTAATACCAAGAGATATTTTCTTATTATCTTTATCAATACCTAAAATAACAGCTTCAACTTCTTGACCTGGTTTATAACGATCTGAAGGATGCTCAATATGCTCAGTCCATGAAAGATCAGAAATATGTACTAAACCATCTATACCTGGAAGTAATTGCACAAAAATACCAAAATCAGTAATGTTACTAATTTTACCATTTATTGTTTGACCTGGTTTAAACTGCTCATTCACCATTTCCCATGGATTTTTGCTCAATTGTTTAACGCTCAAAGACATACGTCTATTTTCTTTATCCAAAGAAACAACAAGCACTTCTATTTCTTCACCGACTTTATAAAGACGATTAAGATCTGTAATACGATCAGTCCATGAAATCTCAGAAATATGTACCAATCCTTCAACTTCTGGCGCCACTTCTATAAACAGTCCATAATCAGTAATGCTAGAAATACGGCCTTTAGTTTTATTACCAACCGCTATATCTGGGCCAACTTGATCCCAAGGATTAGTTTGTAATTGTTTAAGACCAAGAGAGATTTTCTCACTGTTCTTATCAAAACTCAGCACTTTAACCGCTATAGTTTCACCAATACGTACCATTTCACTCGGATGAGCCACTCGACCCCATGTCATATCAGTAATATGAAGCAATCCATCAACACCACCTATGTCTATAAATACACCATAATTGGTAATATTTTTAACCACGCCTTGAATAATTTGGCCTTCAGTTAATGTTTCTAGTATTTTTTTACGATCTTCTGATCGTTGATCATGAAGATACTTACGACGAGAAATAATCACATTTCCGCGTTTTTTATTCAATTTCAAAATACACGCTTTAATGGTTTGACCAACATATTGATCAAAATCAGTTACACGCTGTAAATCAATTTGTGAACCTGGAAGAAAGGCTGGTATACCAATATCAACGTTCAGGCCACCTTTAACTTTATGTGTAACCACACCTTCAGCAGGGGCACCGTCTTCAAATAACTTAGTAACCGCATCCCAAGCACGCATCTCTTT
>Ga0268266_10003210_pt1 | contig 16536 bp, 13 predicted proteins | sample KBSS13metaG_FD_190356 | JGI IMG/M metagenome (GOLD analysis project Ga0268266, IMG submission 190356) | Switchgrass rhizosphere microbial communities from Kellogg Biological Station, Michigan, USA - KBS S1-3 metaG (SPAdes) (version 2) | ecosystem: Host-associated > Plants > Roots > Rhizosphere...
AGTGAGTTGAGTCAGGATGGCTTCGTACAGATCCTTCTCGCGCGCCAGGGAGCGATCGCGCGCGCTCAGGACTTTCTCTTCGAACCCTTTGAGCTCTTCGGTGATGAAGCGCTCGGCGGATTTCACGGTCTGGCGGCGGATGTAGTCTTTGGGGACGCGCTCGGCGTCCTTGCGCGTGATTTCAATGAAGAAGCCGGAGACGCGGTTGTAACCGAGCTTCAAACCGGCGATGCCGGTTCTTTCCCGCTCGCGGCGTTCCAGCTCGAGGAGGAATTCATCCGTGTGAGTGGAGATCTTGCGCAACTCATCCAACTCGGCGTCGTAGCCCGCGGCGATGACGCCGCCATCGCGGACGAATGTGGAGGGTTCCTCTGCGATGGCTGCTGTCAGGAGTTTGACTACGTCCTCGTGTTCTTCGATGCGGGTTCGCAGCTCCTGCAGGAGCGGTGAGTCGATGGGCTGGAGAGTAGCTCTCAGTGCGGGGAGCAGTGCCAGCGAGCGACGCAGTTGAGTCAGGTCGCGCGGGCGGGCTGAGCGCAGGGCGACCCGGGCGAGAATCCGTTCGATGTCGCCGATGCCGGTGAGATGCTCGCGAATACCTTCGAAATTGCGGCCGTTGATGAGAGCGCCGAGTGCCTGGTAACGGCTGCGGAGTGTGGGTTGATCGGTCAGGGGGCGATTCAGCCAGCGACGTAGCTGCCGCGAGCCCATGGCCGTCACGCATTGGTCAATCAGCGCAAACAGCGTCGCGTCAGGGTTTCCTGACATGCTGACGTCGAGCTCGAGATTGCGACGGGTTGCCGCATCGAGGATGAGTGCCTCCGTGCGCTCTTCAACATGGAGGCCGCGAATGTGGGGAACCGCGGCCTTCTGCGTGTCGCGGACGTACTGTAGCAGCGCGCCGGCAGCGGAGATTGCGAGCGGCAGATCGTCGGCGCCGAATCCTTTCAGGTCCAGCGTGCCGAGTTGGTCGGTCAGCAGGCGCGATGCGCTGGCCAGCTCGAAGTACCAGGGCGGCCGCGTGCGGACGGTTGTTTGGGGTCGCGTTAGATCGTTGGGCTCGTTTTCCGAGATCAACAGCTCCGCGGGCTTGAGGCGTTCCAACTCGGCGGCGAGCGCGGTTCGCCCGGTGGATTCGAGTATGGTGAAGCGGCCGGCCGCGAGATCGAGCCACGCAAGTCCGAAGCGCTCGCCGTTGCGGGCGACCGCGGCTGCCAGCGTTTCCTGGCGTTCGTCCAGCAGCGCCTCGTCGGTAATGGTGCCGGGCGTGATGATCCGCACGACCTGGCGCTCGACGGGACCTTTCGATTTGGCCGGATCGCCGATTTGTTCGCAGAGGGCGACGCTCTCTCCCTTGCGCACTAGCTTGGCGAGGTAGCCTTCGACAGCGTGGAAGGGAACGCCGGCCATCGGGATCGGTTGGCCGGCGGATTGGCCTCTCGCGGTCAGCGTGATGTCCAGAAGTGATGCTGCGCGTCGCGCGTCATCGTAGAAGAGCTCGTAGAAGTCTCCCATTCGATAGAAGAGGAGGATGTCTGGGTTCTGGCTCTTGATGCGCAAATACTGCGCCATCATCGGAGTGTGCTGGGGCGTGCCGGCGTCATTCATGCGGGCGAAGGCTACATCAAGACGAGCGCGCACGCTGGCGGTACACTCCGACGCATGGTCACCGATGGTCAGATCTCCGAAATGGTCGCGCTCGTTGCGCGTTGGGCGCTCGGTGCGAAGTACCGCATCGTCACTGCTGAGTCTTGCACCGGCGGGTGGATCGCGAAGTCGTTCACTGACGCTGCGGGGAGCTCGCGGTGGTTTGAGTGTGGGTACGTGACCTATTCGAATGCGGCGAAGGTGCGCGATCTCGGAGTCACTTCGCGGACGCTCGAGGTGCATGGAGCAGTCAGTGAGCCCACTGTTCGTGAGATGGCGGTGGGGGCACTACGCATTTCAGGCGCGGACGTTTCGATTGCCGTTAGCGGCATCGCTGGGCCCGATGGTGGGACGGCTGAGAAGCCTGTCGGGACAGTCTGGTTCTGCGTTGGGAGACGCCAGCGCGGTGCCGGGGCGAGCGTGAGTTTTGGCGAGGCTCCCGTCGAAGCCGGCGCCGGAGGGCCGGGCGGGCCTAATTCGGCTGCTTCGGCCGGTTTTGAGCTGATATCCGAGGGCGAGGTGTTCGCGGGCGATCGCGAGACGGTACGCCGCGCGTCCGTCAAACGCGCACTCGAGCTCATGCTTCGACTTACTTGAGCTCGCGCCGCAGGTCTGCGGCAACTTTGGCGAAAACTCCATTCCAGTCTCCGCGCGTCGTCTGTCGATATAACTTCACCGACGGATACCACGGTGTATCTTCGCGGTCGCGCATCCATCGCCAGTCCGGAACCTGTGGCAACAAGAGCCAGGTTCGTTTGCCCAGCGCACCGCTCAAATGCAACAGACTGGTGTCGACGCTCAAGACGAGGTCCATGCATTCGCACAGCGCTGCCGTGTTGCCGAAATCCATGAGATCGTCATCAAACGAGTAGATATCGCTGTCATCCAAAGCGTCGAAATCGGCTTCGCGAATGTCTCTCTGCAGGCAGAAGTAATCGAACTCCGGCGGCAGGTGCGGTATCCAGCTCGCGAGCGCGATGCTTCGCTGGCGATCGATCGGATTACCGGAATTCCCGCTCCAGACGAGTCCGACTCGCGGCCGCTGCTGTTCGCCCAGAAGGGTGCGCCAATCCGCAACCAGGGCCGGGTCGGCTTGCAGATACCGAGGCGCGGCCGGGATCGTGTTGAGAGTCGTATTGAAAGCCAGTGGCAGGCTCATGATGGGGCAGTGATAGTCAAAGGGTGGTGGAGTCTCACCTTTGGCTATGAGTTGCGCGGGGCCCTGCAGGGTGGCGAGCACATCCAGCAGCGGACCTTGGGCTTCGAGAATCACGGTTGCGCCGCTGGCAGCACAAGCAGCTGCATAGCGGCTGAACTGGATGGTGTCGCCGAGCCCCTGCTCGCTGTGGATGAACAAACGCTTGCCGGCGAGGGGCTGCTGGCCCAGCCACAGGGGTTGCTCGAAATTTCGCAAGGCCCCGATTCTCAGGCGCTCGGCACTGGCCCAGCGCCATTCAAACGCGGACCAGCCCGTTTCGAAATCGCCGAGATACAGCGACAGCAGCGCGCGGTTGAACTGAGCTTCCGCATGATCCCGCCGGATCGCAATGGCGGTGTCGTAACTCGCGAGCGCCTCGTCCCAGCGAAAGAAATCCTGCATGAGCAGCGCGCGGTTGTAATGCGCCACCCCGTCCGAAGGTGCTAACGCGATCGCCCGATCGAAGCTCTCCTCGGCGGCCGCGAGCTTGCCCGCTGCGTGTTGCACGGTGCCACGGTTGCAATACGCATACGCGTAGTCCGGTTTGTGCTTGATGGCTTCGTCGTAGCTGGCAATCGCCGCATCGGGGCGGCCGAGGAGTCTGAGTGCGTTACCGCGCTTGTAGTGCGCCTCGGCATGAGTCGGATCCAGCGCTATCGCTTGCTCGTACAATGGTAGCGCCCGAGCGAATTCGCCACGGGTCATGGCGGCGGTGGCCTGGGCGTAGATCTCAGCGAACGAACGTTGCATCGATTCAGTCTAACAGAGGCGCATAATCAATGCCTTCCGCGCACATGTAGTCTCCGAGCACTCACTTCCGCGTGGAACTCGCGAGCGCTCATACAGTAGTTGGAACCCGAGACTACTGTGCGCCGAAGCGTGCGAAATGCCTGAAAAAAAGCGGAAATAACACCGTTCGCCCAGGTCCAGTCGCGAGCTGTTTATGTGATAATCGCTGGATGGAAAAAACACCGCAGCACCGCTCGTCAAACTCCTCCAGGAACTCCGAGATGGAAGATAACCGCAAGAAGGCACTCAGTGCCGCTCTGGGTCAGATTGAAAAGCAATTCGGCAAAGGCTCCGTCATGCGACTGGGCGATGCTGCCGCCACATTCGATGTGGAAGCAGTGTCCACCGGCTCACTGGGTCTCGACATTGCGCTCGGTATCGGCGGCTTGCCGCGCGGACGCGTGGTTGAGATCTACGGACCTGAGTCGTCAGGTAAAACTACCCTCACCCTGCAGGTGATCGCTGAAGTGCAGCGCGCGGGCGGGACTGCGGCGTTCGTTGATGCGGAACACGCACTCGATCCTTCGTACGCCGAAAAGCTGGGCGTCAACATCAATGACCTGCTGGTGTCGCAGCCCGATACCGGCGAGCAGGCCCTCGAAATCACCGACATGCTCGTGCGCTCGAGCGCCGTCGATGTCGTGGTGGTCGATTCCGTGGCGGCGCTCACGCCAAAGGCGGAGATCGAGGGCGAGATGGGCGAGATGCAGATGGGTCTGCATGCACGTCTCATGTCCCAGGCGCTTCGCAAGCTCACGGGCAACATCAAGCGCTCCAACACCATCGTCATCTTCATCAACCAGATCCGTATGAAGATCGGCGTCATGTTCGGCAGTCCCGAGACCACCACCGGTGGTAACGCTCTGAAGTTCTATGCATCGGTGCGCCTGGACATCCGCCGGATCGGCGCGATCAAGTCGGGTGAGGAAGTCACCGGCAACATGACGCGCGTGAAGGTGGTGAAGAACAAGGTCGCTCCGCCGTTCCGCGAGGCCGAATTCGAGATCATGTACGGAGCGGGCATTTCCCGCGAAGGCGAGATCATCGACCTGGGCAGCGCCCAGGGCATCATCGAGAAGTCGGGCGCCTGGTACAGCTACAAGGGCAGCCGGATCGGCCAGGGCAAGGACAATGTCCGGGTGTTCCTGCAGCAGAACAAGGAGCTGGCGCGCGAGATCGAGGAGCAGGTGCGCGCGAAGCTGCTGCCGCCGAAGCAGGCGCGCAATGGCAATGGGGCTGCGGATCAGGCTGATTCAGCCTGATCCCATGCGGACGCCGGCCCGGCCACCGCAAGTCGGAGCGGCCGGGCAAGCGATCGGTTTACTGACCGCGCGCCCCGTTTACTCCCATGCGCTGAGTGCGCTCGGTGAGTTCCTGGGCCAAAGTCGCCTGCTGTTCAATCGCGTCGGCGGTGCTGCACACCTTCCTCTCGAAGCGCGAGCCGAGCTGAGCCTCCTTGCGGCAGAAAACGAGCTCTTCGCCATGCATTTCGGGCTTGTAGCCGGCGGCCTTCAGGCGCGCCAGCTGCTTGTCGGCGGCCTCGTCGCCCGCGATCAGCTTCACGATCTTTCCGTCGCTCGTTTGGGCGGTGATTCCCTTGCTGGTGGGCTCCGTCTTGGCTGGGGTGCTGGGTGCTTCCGTGCTCGACGCAGAGGCGGTCGTTGATGCCGGCGGATCCGTCGCGAATGCTGGTGACATGCTCAATACGGACATCGCTGCCAGCAGGCCCATCAATTTGCGCATAAACACACCCGTCCCTATGTAGAAATTAATATATGAGACTCGCGGGAGCGCCTTTCATCCCGCACCGAAATGGGGCGCTCGCAGTGCAATCATTTAATAGTCAACCTTAGCTATTTGCAATGTCACCCTTTCGCCGACGTGCGCCGCGTAGCACGGTAAAACAGCCCATAGATCCCGCCGCTGCCCGCGGCGTGGCTATTGGGCTGCTGGCGCGCCGTGACTACGCTTCCGGGGAGCTCAGGGGGCGTCTGCAGCGTAAAGGGTTTGGGTCCGAGGTCGTCGAGAGTACTCTCGCCGAGCTGGTGGAGGAGCGGGCCTTGGATGACGCCCGGTATGCCGCAAACTACGTCAGCTACTCGGCGGCACGTGGCCAAGGGCCTCTGCGCATCGCAGCGGACCTGAGGGCCCTGGACCTCCCATCCGGGCTGATTGAGGCCGCCCTGACCGCCGGACCGGACTGGCGGGCTCTGGCAGCCGAGGTACGCAACCGCAAGTTCGGCCCGCAGGCGCCCGCGGACTGGCCTGAGAAGGCGCGCCAAGCGCGTTTTTTGCAGTACCGGGGCTTTTCATCGGATCATATCCGTTTGGCCCTCGGCGCTGATTTCGACCTGGACTGACGAACTTGAACAAACCTTCCTATATGAGCGCGGCGGACATCCGCCGTGCCTTCCTAGAATTTTTCCGTGAGCACGGCCATACGGTCGTCCCTTCGAGCTCGCTCGTACCCGGCAACGATCCAACCCTGTTGTTCACGAACGCCGGCATGGTGCAGTTCAAGGACGTCTTCCTGGGCAAGGAGAAGCGGGACTACGTCCGTGCTACGACGAGCCAACGTGTCGTTCGCGCCGGCGGCAAGCACAACGACCTCGAGAACGTGGGCTATACCGCACGCCATCTCACATTCTTCGAGATGTTGGGCAATTTCTCGTTTGGCGATTACTTCAAACGCGACGCCATTCGCTTTGCCTGGGACCTGCTGACGAAAGCCTTGAAGTTGGATCCCGCACGCCTGTGGGTCACCGTGTTTCGTGACGATGACGAAGCGGCCGAGATCTGGCTGAAAGAAATCGGAGTGCCCTCCGATCGCTTCACGCGCCTCGGGGAGAAGTCGAACTTCTGGTCGATGGGCGATACGGGACCTTGTGGTCCCTGCAGCGAGATTTTCTATGACCACGGACCCGCCGTGGCGGGTGGACCGCCGGGATCGCCGGATGAAGATGGCGATCGTTACGTTGAGATCTGGAACCTCGTTTTCATGCAGTTCGATCGGTCGGCGGACGGGAAGCTGACTCCGCTGCCGCGGCCGTCGGTCGATACGGGGATGGGGTTGGAGCGGATTGCGACGGTGATGCAGGGCGTTCATACCGTCTACGATATTGATCTCTTCAAGCGTTTGATTAGTGCGGCTGCCGAACTCGCTGACACGCGGGATCTCGCGTCGAATTCGCTGCGCGTAATTGCGGATCACATTCGCTCGTGCGCTTTCCTCATCGTGGACGGTGTGGTGCCGTCAAACGAGGGTCGTGGGTACGTCCTCAAACGCATCATCCGACGTGCGATTCGCCACGGGTACAAGTTGGGTATCAAGGAGACCTTCTTCTACAAGTTGGTTCCCGTGCTCGAAAAGGAGATGGGGGCGGCTTATCCCGAGCTGGTTCGCAATCGCTCTCTGGTGGAGCGTGTGTTGAAGCTCGAGGAAGAACGGTTTGCTGAAACGTTGGCCAGTGGAATGGACCTCCTCGAAGGGGTGATCAAGGAGACGAAGGGAACGATGATCGACGGCGAGACCGTTTTCAAGCTGTACGACACGTATGGGTTCCCTGCGGATTTGACTGCTGACATTGCGCGCGAGCGCGACATGACGATCGACCAGGCTGGGTTCGACGCGGCGATGGAGGAGCAGCGCAAACGCTCCCAGGACGCCAGCAAGTTTGGGGTTGTCTCCAGCGGTACGGCTCTGATCGACACCCGCACGCAGTTTGAGGGTTATGAAGGACTAAATGGATCCGGAAAGGTCGTGGCCCTTCTGAAGGGCGGCGCGTCCGTTCAAGAGTTGAATTCCGGCGACGAGGGCGAGGTTGTCCTCGACAGGACTCCGTTCTATGCGGAGTCAGGTGGGCAGGTTGGAGACGCCGGTGAGCTTTCCAGCCCGGGTGTCCACTTCAACGTGGCCGACACCCAGAAGAGAGGGACTGCGTTCTCTCATCTGGGCCGGGTCGCGCTGGGCAAAATTCGCGTTGGTGATACGCTCGAGGCGCATGTGAATGGTGAGAGGCGTCGTGCCACGGCGTTGAATCACACGGCTACCCACCTTCTCCATGCTGCGCTCCGCAAAGTGTTGGGTGCGCACGTGCAGCAGAAAGGCTCACTCGTTGCTCCTGATCGTCTGCGTTTCGATTTTTCACACCTCCAGGCTGTCACAACCGATGAGCTGCGCGAGATCGAACGGTTGGTCAACGCGGAGATTCGCCGCAACTCGGCCGCTCAGATCGATCTCATGGAGTATGAGAGCGCGGTGGCCTCCGGTGCGATGGCCTTGTTCGGCGAGAAGTACGAAAAGAACGTTCGCGTGCTGCGAATCGGCGATTTCTCCGTGGAACTGTGCGGCGGCACCCATGTCAGCCGCGCGGGCGATATCGGCTTTTTCAAGATCACCAGTGAGAGCGGTGTTGCTTCGGGAGTGCGCCGCATCGAGGCGATCACGGGCGAAGGCGCAGTTGAGTATGTCGAGAAGAGCGACGACTTGTTGAGGGATTTGTCGACTCTTGTGCGTGGCTCACGCGAGGACGTGACGGATAAGGTTCGGGACGCGCTGGATCGTATCCGCCAGATGGAGAAGGAGATCCGCACCCTGAAGGACAAACTGGCGTCCGGGCAGGGAGTGGATCTTGCTGCTGGAGCCGTCGACATCCAGGGTGTGAAGGTGGTCGCAACCCGGATTGACGGGGCGGATGCCGGCGCGCTGCGAAACGCCGTGGATCAGTTGAAGAGCAAACTGAAGACGGCGGTTATCGTGCTCGCCTCGGTTGAGAGCGCTGACAAGGTGGTTTTGGTTGCAGGTGTTACTGCGGATGTGACATCGCGCATAAAAGCGGGTGAATTAGTTGGTACGATTGCCGCACAAGTTGGGGGCCGCGGCGGCGGCCGTCCGGATTTCGCGCAGGCGGGTGGAAACAACCCCGCGGCACTCGATGCCGCGCTGGCCGGCGTGCAGCAAGTGGTGCGCGGCAAGCTCGGTTGATTGCGGTCCCAGACCGGGTGGCACTGCGCCTTTCGTGCAGTGCACCCCGCGCCGCCGAGCCCAAATTCAGGGTCTCCCTTATGTGTCTCATCGACGCGAATCCGTAGATTTCTTTAGCGGATTCTTGCGGCTCTCCACTGTCGGTCGGCCCAAGATCAAGGAGGAAGAATAAATGCTCATACTGACGAGACGGGTGGGTGAAACCGTGATGATCGGTAACGATGTCACCGTCACCGTCCTTGGGGTGAAGGGCAATCAGGTGCGAATTGGTATCAATGCACCGAAGAACGTTGCCGTCCATCGGGAAGAGATCTTCGAGCGTATCAAGCGCGAGCAGCAGGGCGAGCCGCAAGGCGAGACCAAGCCGACCGCAGAGTACGTTTCGGCCTAGATCGGCTATCGGCACGCGCGCGGTTCTCCGCCGCGATGCCGAGGCGCCCGACCCCCCGACCTCACTCCAAAGCCCGGCAAGCCGCACCGCGCTTACCTTTTCCCGGATGCTCCATTATCATGGCGACCCCGCCGCAAGGTCCGGGCTGGCCCGGGTAGCTTTCAAGTGGTTGAAAGCTAAAGCTTTTTTATGATGCGGAGAGATGGCCGAGTGGTCGAAGGCGCACCCCTGCTAAGGGTGTAAGGGTCAAAAGCCCTTCGAGGGTTCGAATCCCTCTCTCTCCGCCAAAAGCTGAGCGGTATTCGGAATCAACACGGCGGTTTTCGTACCGCCAGCCTACTGCCCAAAACGGCGCGTCTATCGGCGCATGTAGGCCGCGGACTGTAGGCCCCAATCTCGCAAAACCCTGTTTTGTAACGACCGCGCTTCTTCGGCGCGGCGTAGATGCAGTGGATCACTACGACGCTTCAGCCACCCGTAAGTGACCCATCTGATTCCAACACGCTGGATGCCAGCTCGCTGGCGTACCACGACGATTCGCTGGTTTGCGCGTACTAACACTCTTTGGTTTGCGAGCCACACAGTGCGCTCAACGGCACGGCCAACAGTCCTTCTCCAAAAGGCAGTACATATTCCGCGTCGTATAGGACTATACCGGCGGGGTGCCTGACGTTATTTCTCGCTTCGGGCCTCAATGTGCCGGTATCAACCACCCACATCATTACCGGCGCCATCGTGGGAGTCGAAGCGACTCAGCGACCATCATGGTCGTGCAACCTCGGAACGCATACGTTGTTCTGCGTGGATGTCAGCCAGGGACAGGTGAGTCATGGCGGCGATCTGCTGAAGGATAGGGTGCTCAGCATCCGAAGGCATGCGCAGCGCGTGCACCAGCTCCCATGCGCGGATACGTACTCCGGGGACGTTTAGCTCCGCGGTCTGCTCAGCCACATCGAGGCGCTTACGCTCCAGCCGGGCTTCTAAGTCGAGCTCGCGTCGCCGGCGGTAGTCTATAAATGTCTCTTGTCCGCTGCGAAGGTAGCTGGGACGCCGGTCCGGAACCACGTTGCTCGAAATCATGTTGTCTCCAGAAAGTTAGTAAGTCCAAGCGTGCATCCGGTTTACCACCCGATCGCAGAGGGAAGAGGTCCAGATACGTGTGCCAACCAAGACTGGGCAATCGCGGCGGGCGCGTCTGTGCGGAAGAGCACGCAGGTCCCCCGCGTGCAGACTGTTCGATGCAGCCCTGCGACGCTACGACGGCGCGGCCTTAGGTGCGGCAGCGAACGGATGTCAACGGGCAGCGGATATACAACTATGCATTCACAGCCGATGGCCCACGAGGATTCGCAGCAACATGGATACGCCACGACAAGTCGGTGCGCAGATTCGAAACATGAGGCAGCAACGCTCCCCGACGGCGCCAAATCCTAACAAAACTCAACCGGCCCTGGATCGGCTTGCGGCAGGAATTCCCGTCAGAGATGCGATGCCTGTGAACGGTATCGGATTGCGAGCAAGGCGATGAGGCGTTTGATCTCGACTTTAAAGGACCGAAGCAATGCCTACTTCCTCGACATCGTCCGCGTATAACCGGGATGTGATGCGGTGTGGTGAGACCCCGGGACTGGAACCTGGACGCCCACCTGACTACGCTGGTGAGAACGCACATCTGTTGAGATTGGTGCGGGCCCTGAGTGATCAGGCGGGAGATATCATGATGGTACTGGCCAATACCGCGCTCGAGGCCTGTGGCGCGGGATCGGCCGGCATCAGCATTCTTGAAACCCCGGAGGGGGCGCCGGCGCGGTTTCGTTGGTTGGCGCTTGCTGGTGCTTGGAGGTCATATCAGGCCGCATCGATGCCGCGGACTGGGAGTCCTTCGGGCAGAATGTTGGCGCGCAACGAGTTGCAGGTCGTTCGGGGGCCGCTGAGCGAATTCCCCGGCGTCGCACAGCTGAGGCCGCATTGTCAGGAAGCACTGCTGGCGCCGTTCTGCCTCGACGGTGTACCTGTCGGTGCCTTGTGGGTTGTGAAACACGAGCTACACCAACACTTCGATTCTGAAGATGCTCGCGTGTTGACTAACCTGGCGGACTTTGCCTGCGCTGCTCATGAGACCTCGAGATCATTTGAATCGCTTCGCTCTCGGTTAGACGCATGCAGCGATGCGAATGCCGTGCTCGTGAGGGCGGACCGGTCCAAGGATGCGTTCATTGCCACGATCGCACACGAACTCAGGGATCCCCTCGCGCCTCTCGTCAATGCGAGCGCCGTGTTGAAACTGGCCCCGGCCGATGCGGCGGTGGTTACCCGTGCTTCGGATCTCATCCTGCGTCAGGTTCGAACCATATCGCGTCTGGCGGAAGATCTACTGGATGTGTCCAGGGTCCGGCTCGGAATGCTGGAGATCAGAACGAACAGAGTGGAGCTCAGTGACATTTTGCGATTGGCTGTCGCCGCAGGCATGCCGGTCATCGCGCCGAACAAACATCGATTGGAGCTGGGTCCGATGCACCCGGTGCAGGTGATCGCCGACGAGGTCCGGATTTCACAGGTGCTGCGCAATCTCCTGAGCAATGCGGCGAAATATACCGACGCGACCGGACTCATCACGGTCGCCTTGCGGTGCGAGGCTGCGGAAGCGGTGGTGACGGTCTGCGACACCGGGATCGGCATTCCTTCCGACCAGCTGGAAACGGTCTTCGATTTGTTTGCCCAGTCCGGACAGGCAGGTACGCAACGGTCCAACGGTGGATTGGGCATAGGGCTGCATCTTGCAAGGCAATTGGTTGTCGCTCACGGCGGCAGCTTGACGGCCGAAAGCCCTGGCACGGGTTTGGGAAGTACCTTTACGATGCGGTTACCTCGAGCACCCCCGCAGAGCGGGTACCCGAACAGCTAGTCTGCAAGCTCCAGCATCCGATCGGTGGGCTCGTCCCTGCCGGCCGGATCAACCGTGCGAGAGGGATTTGCGGCTGTCGAGCGGTGTTTGCGTTGGCGGACCTCCTGTCGATCGACACTGACCGAGCGAGGGGCGTCTACTCCAATTCTCACCTCGAAGGTGTTACAAGCGGTCTACGTCCGGCATCCGGGCTCGCTCATAGACATCCTTCACCACCCGATAGCAGGAGCAGCAAGAGGCCTCCAAGCCTTTTGCATCGAGTATCTGAATAACTCCCCGATGGTAGCGAATGAGTTTGCGTCGCCGAAATGTACTCGCCGCTTGGGTGATACCCACGCGCCGTAACCCGAGCATGTGCGCGAGGAATTCATGGGTCAGCGGAAATTCGTCGCGACCGACGCGGTCCCGGGTCATCATCAGCCATCTGGCCAACCGCGCTCGCGCTGGATGGAAACGGTTGCAAGCGGCCGTTTGTGATATTTGGGCCATGAGGGCGTGCATATACAGGAGCAGCGCTGTCCGTAAGACACGATTTCGGTTGAATTCGATCCGGAAGGGATCTGCAGCCATCCGCAGCGCCTCACCTTCGCCCTGCACCAGCGCCCGGACGGTCGACACACGTACGCCCATAACTAACGACATGCCTGCCATGCCCTCATTGCCTACCATGCCAACTTCAAGTGTGCGTCGTTTACCGACTGCCGTGAGAAGGGAAATGAGACAGTTGATCGGGAAATAAACAAACCGGATTGTGTCTCCGGGCTCGTAGAGCACTTGCCCGAATTGCAGGCGTATCGGTTCGAGTCGAGCCCGCAGGCGGCGCAACTGCGCGCCGGGCATGCTGGCCAACACCTGGTTGGCGACGATCGGGTTGATCACTCGTTGAACATTCAAGGTCGCCCTCTTTCGGAATCAACAAGATGCCAGACAATTTGTAGTTGCGGCCGCAGTGCTCCGGCTGCGGGACCCTCGATTGCGCCGGGCGGCTCCATGAGGGTAGGTTGCTCCCCACCTTCTGCTCATTGCAGCAGACAGTCTGTGCGCCGGCACACCAACCAAGCTCACAGGTGTCGGGGCGCTCCGCGGGAAGTACGTCAGGGGCCCGGTAGTGCGACTACGCTCGATCCGGAAATGCGTTGCAACCCTGCCCCGTGGTGGCCTGCGTGTCACTCACGCTCAGCGTATGGATTTGGACTCGCACGGTAATCCTGCGCGCGCGCCGGGCTCGAAGAACGCGTGTCTGTCACGTCCACTTTCTTTGGCATGAAGCAAAGCTGTGTCCGCATTCCTTATCAGTGTGTCGGCATCTATTCCATTGTCCGGGAACACACTGATCCCAACACTCGCTGTGATCTGCAGATCTGTTTCCAAAACCCGGTGTGGGATTCTCAATGCGGTGAGGATTTTCTCTGCGCTCACGGCGGCGTCTTCCTTGCGGGCCACTTCCGACAGGAGGACGACGAATTCGTCTCCGCCATGGCGGCTGACGGTGTCCGACGTGCGCACGCATGCTACCAGACGGTAAGATATCGACTTCAGAAGGGCGTCACCAAAAGCGTGGCCCTGCGCGTCGTTGATGGGCTTGAAGTGATCCACATCCACGAACAGCACCGCCAGCGACGTGTTGTGGCGCAACGCAGCAGACATCGCCTGCGTCAATCTATCATTGAGCAGCATGCGATTAGGCAGCTCGGTGAGAAAATCGTGTTGGGCCAGAAATGACATTCTGAGCGACATGGCGCGCGCAACGCTCACGTCGCGGAATACGATCACGGCACCTATTGTCGCCCCATTCTCGTCGTGAATTGGTGTCGCAGTATCCTCGATCGCCGATTCATATCCGTCCCGGCGAATCAGTATAGAGTTGGCGCTCAGGCCGGTGGCCTCATTGCGCCGGATCGCCATTGCCAGAGGATCGGGGGCGGTTTCACGACTGAGTCCGTCGATGATGTGCAGTACCCTACCAAGCGGTTGACCTCGAGCCTCTTGTCTGGACCAGCCCGTCAAGTCCTCCGCGACGGCATTCAGGTACGTGATGTTGCCAGCAACGTCTGTGCTGATGATTGCATCGCCGATTGAATCGAGCGTCATTTTGGCGAGCGCACCCTCCATGGATTACGCCTGTGCGCGCGCCGAGCGCGCGAGCATGAGTTTGGCGGCCCAGGATAACGAACGTTTCACAAGAGTCCGTTGTTTTGAAAGGCGAGGCCGGGCCATGAACACCTGACAGTGGGTCAAATTCTCCCTAATAGCGTAGCGATACCTTGACTGTCCGCTCAGAAGGGATCTACAACGATTGCGCAGTGTGTGGAGGGTCATGGCGTCTTTACGGAATCTGCAGTTCCTCTCTGCGTCGGGTATCTCGTCAGGATCCGCCAGGTATCCTGCGCGTCTGTGCGGTACCGAACATGAAGCCGGGCGTATTTTGGCCTTTCGTCCAGGTAGCCGTGAGCGAAGGGCGAAAAAGACGATTCCATGTCCGCGGCTGCTCGAAATCGCATCCCCTTGCGCTCTGTTCGCCAGCGTACATAGACGTCCAGCCGGTCTATACTGTTTGTGTGGCGGTGTGGCCGTCGGTCCTCCAGGGTCAATTATGCTTACTACCGGCAATCCGGCACAGAATCACTTGCTAGCTGCGCTCTCAACCGAGGAGCAGGAGCGGATCTTCCCACACCTGCGGCTCGTGCCGATGCCCCTCGGCAAGGTGTTGTATGAGGCAGGCGATGTCCTGCGCCATGTTTATTTTCCGACCGATTCGATAATCTCACTCCTATATGTATTGGAGAATGGTGCCTCGGCGGAAATCTCCGTCGTCGGCAACGAAGGGCTGATTGGTATCGCTCTTTTCATGGGCGGCGAAACAACCCCGAGCCGCGCCATCGTGCAGAGCGCCGGTCACGCGTTTCGTCTGATCGGCCAGCATCTGAAGGACGAATTCCATCGCAATGGGTCCATGCAGCTGCTGCTTCTGCGTTACACGCAGGCGCTGATCACGCAGATGGCCCAGACTGCGGTGTGTAACCGACATCATTCGGTGGATCAACAACTCTGCCGATGGCTGCTCCTGTCTCTCGATCGCCTGTCGTCCAACCAATTGACGATGACGCAGGAGCTGATCGCCAACATGTTGGGCGTTCGCCGTGAAGGTGTTACCGAGGCGGCGGGAAAGCTGCATAAGCTCGGTGTCATCCGCTATGCTCGCGGAAAGATCACGGTGACCGACAGGCCAATGTTGGAAAAGCTATGTTGCGAGTGTTATGCGGTGGTGAAGAAGGAAAGCGACCGTCTGCTGGCGCCACACCCCGGCAGCAGGATGACTGCAGAGCGCGGGGGGATTCTTCCGAATGAGAAAACTACGCGCAAATAAAGGCATCCCACCCGCGCTTTTCACTAATCTGCGCGATTATCGACGTTGATCGTGCCGAGTTGGCCCATGATGGACTCGGCCATCTGAACTTGCGAGTCATCACTCGTATCTACAGCGACGACTGAGCTGCCGCGGCGGCCTGCTTCGACGTCGTTGCCGGCGTGCTCCTTTTCCTCTGACTCACCAAACAGATTGGAGAAAAAGTTGCCCACGCTCGCGATCATTCCTCGGCCGGTCGGAGTGTCCGCGTCCGGACGGTCGGAGGTCGCCCGTGTTTGCAGATGTATGCTGGCGTTCGTAAAGCCGCGGGCGAGCAACTGATCTACCGCGCGTTGCGCCGTCTGACGGTCATTGAAAGTGCCTGAAATGGTTTGCATTGGATATCCTGTAGGGGTCGAGGAATTCAGATTGATGAACGACCGGTGATACGGTAAGCAGATGCACAGAAGGGGACCGCGAGATGTATTGCCCTTCCTCGAGGTGCCGGGCGACTTCGACCGCCTCGTGCTGACTATGAAAGAATCCAACTATCAGATGCGCGGCCCACGCTCAACGTGACGGAGTGCTGGCAGTCGCTGCAACCATCGCGCGTTGCGCATTCTGGACACAACACTTGACCGTTCCAGGTTGGTGGTTTGTCCTGGCGCTCATTAAAGTCATGACTCGGCCAATGCGAGCAGTTGTGACACCAGTGCCAGGTGTAGGTATTGCTGACAGTGCGATAGGCCACGGATACTCCTGTTGGATCGGCAGCAATGTGAGAGAAGCGCTAGCGAAAGCGATGCTCGAATGAAGCGGAATTACTCAGGAATGCATCCGTCATTGCGCCTCCGGAAACCATTCACGCAATTCCACTCATTGCCTGAACGGGAGATGTAGGCGTTGGCGGTTGCCGAGCCGGTATTCGTTGGAAAATTCGTGATCATGTGCGGTTGTGTGCCCTGATTCGAATGAAGTGACGGGGCTGCCACGGAGTGCGGTTGGATACGGTGAGACCGCAGCAGTGCGTTGCTCTAGCACTAAGGTTATGCGGAAGTTCGCCGTGCGTCGGTGCGGAGGCGTACACAGGCAAAGCCGTCGTTGTGTTCGCAAGCGTACCGACGGGGTGGGGTGGGGCGCAGTATAACTAGCTGATCAGGTGTCCGTGCGCAATGGCCGCTCAGCCGTCTAATCGAAGTATATTGTGAGGGTTGAATGGACACGTTTCCTATCGTGGTCGTAGCCTCCTCGGCGAGGGACCTCGAGCCGATCGTCG
>Ga0268266_10003214_pt1 | contig 16520 bp, 11 predicted proteins | sample KBSS13metaG_FD_190356 | JGI IMG/M metagenome (GOLD analysis project Ga0268266, IMG submission 190356) | Switchgrass rhizosphere microbial communities from Kellogg Biological Station, Michigan, USA - KBS S1-3 metaG (SPAdes) (version 2) | ecosystem: Host-associated > Plants > Roots > Rhizosphere...
GTTATCCAGACGGCGCCTCGCAGGGCGCCGACCGAAGCTCATACCGGGCGTCTTCGCGAGGGCGGCAACGCCGCGAGGCGTCGCCTGGGCGCGCGAGGACCCGGTGAACGTTCGCGGGCACCGCACTAGACACGGCCGTGTCACCCGAGAACGTGACGCGCCGCCAACCAGTCGATCACGGCGGGTCGCGCCGTCTACGCTCTTGCGGGATGAGCCGTCCTGCGGAAAGTGATCATTCCCTCGCGGTGTGTGCCGATGGCGACGCCGCAGCCTGATCCGCGCCTGGAACAGCTCGTCGAGCTGGTCGTGCAGCTCGCATCGGGCGAACTCTCCGTCCGCCTGCCGCCCTCGCCCGCCGCGGACGACATCGACGCCGTGATCGTCGGCATCAACATGCTGGCCGAGGAGCTGGAAGCGCTCAACAAGCACCTCGAAGGGCGGGTGGCCGAGCGCACCCGCCAGCTCGCCGACGCCCACCGCCAGCTGGAGCGCCTCGCCCTCTACGACCCGCTGACCGACCTCGCCAACCGCACCCTCCTGGCCGAGCGCATCGACGAGGCCGTGGCCAACACCGGGCTCGGGGGTCACATGCCCGCGGTGCTGGTGCTCGACCTCGACGGGTTCAAGGCCGTCAACGACAGCTTCGGCCACGCCGTCGGCGACGAGCTGCTGATGGAGGTCGCGCGGCGGCTGCGGGCGGTCTGCCGCGGCACCGACACCGTCGCCCGGCTCGGTGGCGACGAGTTCGCCCTGGTCGTCGTGGACGCCTCCGAAGGGCAGGTCCTCGAGGTCGCCGACCGGATCATGGCCGCGCTGCAGGTGCCCGTGCGCGCGGGCCGCCAGACGTGCTGGATCAGCGCCAGCATCGGTGTGCGCTTCGCCGAGCGGGGCCAGACCGCCGGTGTCCTCCTGCGGGACGCCGACACCGCGATGTACGTGGCCAAGTCGCACGGCCGGGGCGGCGCGTCGGTCTACGAGCCCGCGATGCACGTCACGGCGCTGCGCAGGCTCCGCCAGGCCGACGAGCTGCGCGCCGCGCTGTCGGGCAACCAGTTCGCCACCTACTACCAACCGATCATCGAGCTGGCGACCGGGCGGGCCACCTCCGTGGAGGCGCTGCTGCGCTGGCGGCACCCGACCGACGGGCTGCGCACGGCGGACACGTTCATCCCGGTGGCCGAGGAGACCGGCCTGATCGTCGCGCTCGACGGCTGGGTGCTCGACTCCGCCGTGGCGCAGGTGGCGGCCTGGCGCGCGCTCCGGCCGGCCCCGGCGCCGCTCTGCGTGCACGTCAACGTCTCGCCGATCACGTTCCGCACCCCCGGCTTCGCCGACGCCGTGCTGGCCTGCCTCGAACGGCACGACGTGCACGCCGCCGACGTGCTGCTGGAGATCACCGAGACCCAGATGATGGGCGAGGACCCGCCGACCCTGCAGGCCATGGAGGCCCTGCACACGGCGGGCATCGGCGTCGCGATCGACGACTTCGGCACGGGGTGCTCGTCCCTCGGCTACGTCCGCCGCAAGTTCGTCGACGTCATCAAGATCGACCGGTCGCTGATCACCGGGCTGGACTCGGACCCCGACCAGCGGCGCATCGCCGCGGCGCTGCTGGCCGTCGTCGACGCCTTCGGCCTCACCGCCGTGGCCGAAGGGGTGCAGACCGAGGCCGAGGTGGCGGCCCTGCGCCAGCTCGGCTGCCGGTACGGGCAGGGCTACCTCTGGGGCGAGGCCCGGCCCGCGGAGGCGCTGACGGTGTTCACGCTTCCGGGAACCTCCCAGCCCCACGTCGGCTAGCGGATCCGCCTGCCGGTCTCGGCACAGGAGTAGCCGCCGAGCTTCTCGACCTGGGCGCGGAACTCGGACTGTTCCAGCAGGTCCCACAGCGGTGCGAGCACCTCGTCATCCAGCCCGGCGGCGCGCAGGACGAGGTCGTAAGGCTCGCGGGCCACGGGGACGAAGTCCAGGCCGAACGCGCGGGCGGCCGCCTGGATGCCCAGCCCGGTGTCGGCGCGACCGGCGGCGACGGCGGCGGCCACGCCGAGGTGGGTGTGCTCCTCACGGGAGTAGCCGCCGATGGTGGTCGGGTCGACGCCCAGGCCGCCCAGCGCGTGGTCGAGCAGCACCCGGGTGCCCGCGCCGCGCTGGCGGTTGACGTAGCGCAACTCGGGGCGCGTGAGGTCGGCGAGGCCGGTGAGTCCCAGCGGGTTGCCGGGTGCGACCAACAGACCCTGGTCGCGGTGGACCAGCCGCACCACGGCGAGCTCGGAGTCCGAGCCGAAGATCCGGTCCAGGTACGGCAGCGTGTACTCGCCCGTGGCCGGGTCGAGCAGGTGCGAGCCCGCCAGGTGGCACAAGCCATCGCGCAGCGCGACCAGGCCACCCAGCGACCCGACGTTCGACGACGCCAAGGTGATGAGCGGGTCGGCCGCGCGCAAGGCCGAGGCGGCGACGTCGAGGACGAGGTCGTGCGAGCCGATCACGACGATCGTGCGCTCGATGTCGGAGAGCCCGCGCAGCAGCTGCACCTGCACCCGCTCGCCTGCGTGGTGGCCCTCCACCCCGGCCGGCACGACCAGCAGGCCGTCGGCGCGGACGAGCGAGGTCAGCACGCCCGCCGCACGCGGCAGCGGCGTGGCCACGACGTCACCGCCGACCCGCCCCAGCCGTACCCGTACCCAGTCGTCCGAGCCGAGCGCCGACGCCAGCTTGCGGGCCAGTCGAGCGGTGGTCGCCGGACGCTCGCGCGGGGCGGCACCTTCGAGCGCAGCCAGCATCGGTGCGGCGAAGATGTCGAACGTCAGCGCGGCCGAGACGGGGTAGCCGGGGGCTCCCAGGATCGGGGTGGCCGGATCGCCTGCGACGGTGCCCAGGACGACCGGGTGACCCGGCCGTACGGCGACCCCGTGCACGGCGAGCGAGCCCACGGTCGCGACCACGCGGGCGGTGTAGTCGTCGCGCCCGGCGCTCGAACCGGCGATGAGGATCACCAGGTCGGCGTCGGTGGCGGCCTCTCGAACCGCGGCGGCGATCAGCTCGGGGTCGTCGGTGACGATGCCGGTGGTCCGGGTCTCGCAGCCGACCTCGGCGGCCTGCGCGGCCAGCATCATCGAGTTGGTGTCGGCGATCTCGCCGGGCGCCAGCGCGGTGCCGACCGGGCGGATCTCGTCGCCGGTCGGGATGATCGCTACTCGGGGTCTGCGGCGCACCCGCAGCTCGACGACGCCCGCGGCGGCGCAGGCCGCGATGTCGACGGGGCGCAACCGGTGGCCAGCGGGGAGCAGCAGCTCGGTGGCGCTGATGTCCTCGCCGATCGAGCGGACGTGCTGGTAAGGCGGCACAGCGGCGCGCAGCTCGGCGCGCCCGTCCGGCATGTGGTGCACGTGCTCGCGCATCACGACGGCGTCGTAGCCGGTCGGCAGCGGGTCGCCGGTGTCGACGACCGCGAAGTCGTCCAGCAGCACCGGCGTGGTCTCGGCGGCGCCGACGGTCTCGGCGGCCCGCACGGCGATGCCGTCCATCGCCGCGGAGTCGAACGCGGGGGACGACCGCAGCGCCCACACCGACTCCGCAGTGACGCGCCCGACCGCTTCCCCGACCGGCAGCAGCGCAGCATCGACCCGGGGTGGGCAGCCCGCGGCGGCGCACGCCTCCCGCCACGCCCGCCGGGCCTGCTCGGCAGGGATGTCGGACACGAACGGGCTCGTCATCGGTACAGGATGACCTCCACCTCGGTGCCGCCGTCGAGGCCGGTCGCCGCCTCCGGGACGACCAGGTAGCCATCCGCCCGAGCCAGCACGGACAGCAGCGCGGACGGCCCGAACAGCGGCTCCGCGACCCCGTCGCGGACGACGACCTGCACGACGTCGAGCCTGCCGGTGGCCGACGCCAGGTCGCGGCTCAACCGAGCACGCGTGGTTGGCTCCGGGGGCGGTTGCTCGGCGCCCGCGAGCCGCCACACCAACGGCACTCCGACCAGCCGGAACACCACCAGGGCGGACAACGGGTTGCCGGGCAGCCCGAGGAGCGGCACGCCCGCGCACTCGGCCAGCAGCGTCGGCTTGCCGGGCTTGACGGCCAGCCCGTGGCACCAGATCTCGCCCAGCGCGGCGACCGCACCGGCGGTCTCGTCGCGGGCGCCGACCGAAGATCCCGCCGAGACGACCACCAGGTCGGCGTCCGCTAGCGCGGCGCGCAGAGTGGACTCCAACGCGGCCCGGTCGTCCGGCACGATCCCCGACGGCAGCGGCTCCCCGCCTGCATCCCGGACCAACCCGGCCAGCGCGGACGCCGTCGCGTCCCGCACCTGCCCGGCGGCGAGCGTCGCGGTCTCCGGCGGCACCACCTCGTCACCGGTGGAGAGGATCGCCACCCGCGGGCGGGCGTGCACGCCCACCGAGGTCACCCCGGCCGCGGCCAGGAACCCCAGCTGCGGAGCGCGCACCGGGTGCCCGGCCCGGACCAGCACGTCGCCCGCCGCGGCGTCCTCGTCGGCGCGGACCAGCCCGGCGCCGGGCGCCACCGGCCTGGTCACCTCGATCGTGCCGGGCATGGTGTCCGCGGTGTGCTCGACCATCACCACGGCGTCCGCCCCGTCCGGCAGCACCGCACCGGTCGGGATGGCCACGACTTTGCCGTGCGACACGGCGACCGTGGGCGCGGTGCCCATGCGCACCGCTCCGGCCAGGTCGAGGTAGGAGGGCAGGCCCTCGGAGGCGCCGTAGGTGTCGGCGGCGCGCACCGCGTAGCCGTCCACGGTCGAGCGGGCGAAGCCGGGCATCGCCGTCGGCGCGCGGACGTCGGTGGCGGGCACCCGGTGCAACGCCTCGGCCAGCGCGACGGTCTCGACGGCCGTGCGCCGGGCGGGGCGGAAACCGGCCAGCGCCGCGCCGACCGTGCGGGCGGTGAAGAACTCCCGGTTCACCGGTCCGGCTGGTCCGCAGCCCCGTTGGGGCGGGGCTGCTCGCGGGCGGCGGCGCCGCCCTTGTTCAGCCCCAGCACGCTCACCACCGGGCCCAGCGCGACCTGGCCCAACCCGCAGATGGAGGTCTTGCGCATGACCTCCTCCAGCCGCAGGACGTGCGCGCGGCGGTCGTCGTCCAGCTCGGAGCCCGACTCGACGACGTCGCGCAGGATCGTGTGCGCCTTGGTCGAACCCACGCGGCACGGCACGCACTTGCCGCACGACTCGTCGCGGAAGAACCGCAGCACGTTGGTCGAAGCGGCCAGCAGGTCGGTGCCCTCGGCCAGCACGACCACGGCCCCCGAGCCGAGCATGGTGCCGTTCTCCACCGCGGTGCCGAAGTCCAGCGGCATGTCCAGCTTGTCGGGTCCGATGAAGTTCGACGACGCCCCGCCCGGCTGCACCGCCCCGACCTCCCGGCCGCCGCTGACCCCACCGGCCAGGTCGATCAGCTCGCGGACGGTGGTGCCCATCGGCACGCAGTAGACGTCGGGCCGCTCGACGTGCCCGGACACGGCGAAGAACTTCCAGCCCACCGAGTCGCCGACGCCCTGGTCCGCCCACCACTGCGCACCGCGCTGCACGATGATCGGCACGTCGGCGAAGGTCTCCACCGAGTTCATCAGCGTCGGACGGCCGTGGAGGCCGTAGTTGCCCGGGAACGGCGGCTTGTTGCGCGGCTCACCGCGGTGGCCTTCCATGCACTCCAGCAGCGCGGTCTCCTCGCCGAGGATGTACCCGCCGGGCGAGACGAACACCTCCACGTCGAGCCGCCGCCCGCTGCCGCAGGCGTCCGGCCCGGTGACGCCTGCTTCGCGCAGCGCGTCCAACTCGGCGCGCAGCACGTGCTCCTCCGGGCCGTACTCGTGCCGGATGAACACCCAGCCCTGCTCGGCGCCCACCACCGCCATGCCGAGCAGCAGGCCCTCCAGGACCAGGTGCGGCTGGGTGGCCAGGATCTGGCGGTCCTTGAAGGTGCCGGGTTCGGACTCGTCGGCGTTGCAGATGGCGTACTTGACGTCGCCGGGCTGCGTGTCGCGCACCAGCCCCCACTTCTGCCCGGTGGGGAACCCGGCGCCGCCCATCCCGCGCAGCTCGGAGTCCTTCAGCGTCGCCACGATGGTGTCCGGGTCGAGATCGCCCGCCAGCAGCGCGCGCAGAGTGGCGTACCGCTCGGGCACACCCGATCCCGCCGGGTAGGGGTCGTTCGGCCACGGCTCGATGCGCTCGTTCGCGGGAGCGGCGCCGACCTCGCCCGCCCGAGCTCCGGCGACGAGCGCCTCGGTGTCCCCGACGGGCGCGGGCCGTTCGTTGACGGCCACCGCGGGCGCGATGTCGCACCGGCCCAGGCAGGACACCTCCACCAGCTCGACGTCGGCGTCCTCGCCGTAGCGCGCGCGCAGCTCGGCCAGCCGGGCGTCGCCGTCGCGCAGGAAGCACGCCAGGTCGTGGCAGACGTGCAGGGCCACCTTCGTCGGCGGCTCGGTGCGGAAGTGCGGGTAGAACGAGATCAGGCCCTCGATCTCGTAGAGCGGGCGACGCGCGTCGCGGGAGAGCTCCTGCAGCTCCTCGCGGGGCAGCCAGCCCAACCGGGCCTGGATCGCGTTGAGCGCCGGAATCAGCGACGGGCCCGGGAACTTCCCGGCCCGCCCCTCCACCCCGGGCACCCGGCGCGACCGGACCTCGGCCGCCCGGTCGGTCACCTCCGTCACGACAGCCTCCTCGCTGCGCTCGGCGGCGTCGTGCCGTGGCGTGCTGTGTTGAATGGTGACCTCGCAAGCTCGGTCACGTCCGCACCCCCAACGGCTCCACCTGTACGGCGCAGAACTTGAACTCGGGGATCTTGCCGACCGGGTCGATCTCGTCGATCGTCAGCAGGTTGGCCGCGGCCTCCCGGAAGTGGAAGGCGATGAAGCAGTTGCCCAGTTGCTCGCGGTGCGAGACGCGCACCAGCAGCTCGATCGTGCCGCGCCGCGACCGCACCCGGGCCATCTCACCGTGTGCCAAGCCGCGGTCGGCGGCGTCCTTCGGGTGCATGTAGACCTCCGCGACCGGGGCGATCGCGTCCAGGGCGAACGAGCGCCGGGTCATCGAGCCGGTGTGCCAGTGCTCCAGCAGCCGCCCGGTGTTGAGCACCAACGGGTACTCCGCGTCGGGTAGCTCCTTGGGCGGCAGCCACTGCGCGGGCACCAGGTGGGCGAGCCCGTCGTCGGTGTTGAAGCGCTCATCGAACATGACGATCGTGCCGTCGGTGTGCTCCGGGTCGGCGTTCGGGTAGAGCTTCCCGGACAGACCCAGGTTGTCGTAGCTCAGGTTCTGGTAGGACGACATCAGCCCCACCATCTCGTCGAAGACCTCTCTCGGCGAGCCGTAGTTCCAGTCCAGCCCGATCCGGCGGGCGATGTCCTGCACGATCTCCCAGTCCGGGCGGGCCTGCCCCGGCGGGTCCATCACCTTGCGGCCGAGCTGCACCCGCCGGTCGGTGTTGGTGTACGTGCCGTCCTTCTCCAGGTAGGAGGTCGCGGGCAGCACCACGTCGGCGAACTCGGCGGTCTCGGTGAGGAAGATGTCCTGGACCACGAGGAAATCGAGCGCGGCCAACGCCTTTCGCACCTTGTTGATGTTCGGGTCGGACAGGAACGGGTTCTCGCCGAGCATGTACATGCCGCGCACGCCGTCGGGCTGCAGCACCGACTTGATGATCTCGGTGACGGTCAGCCCGCGCTTCGGATCCAGGGTGGTGCCCCAGGCCTCCTCGAACCGCAGCCGGGTCTTCTCCGCGTCGACGCCCTGGTAGTCGGGGTAGAACATCGGGATGAGCCCGGCGTCCGACGCGCCCTGCACGTTGTTCTGCCCACGCAGCGGGTGCAACCCGGTGCCCGGCCGCCCGACGTTGCCGGTGATCGAGCACAGCGCGATGAGGCAGCGGGCGTTGTCGGTGCCGGTGGTGTGCTGGGAGATCCCCATCCCCCAGTAGACGACCGCGGCGCCCGCCTCGCCCCAGGTGCGGGCGACCTCGCGGATGGTGTCCGCGTCCACGCCGGTGATCTGCGCGGCCCGCTCGGGCGGGTAGTCGGCGACCGTGCGGGCCAGCTCGTCGTAGTTCGACGTGCGGTTCGCGATGAACGCACTGTCGACCAAACCGAGCCGGATGATCTCGTGCATCACCGAGTTGTAGAACGCGACGTCGGTGCCGGGTTTGAGCTGCACGAAGATGTCGGCGTGCTCGGCCACCGTGGACGCGCGCGGGTCGACGTAGATGACCTTGGTGCCACGGCGGCGGGCCTGCTTGAAGAACGAGCTGGCCACCGGGTGGTTCGCGGTCGGGTTGGAACCGGTGATGATCACGCAGTCGGCGTTGGCCACGTCGCCGTAGGTGGTGGACACCGCCCCGGAGCCGACGCCCTCGAACAGCGCCGCGACCGAGGAGGCGTGGCACAGCCGGGTGCAGTGGTCGACGTTGTTCGTGCGGAAGCCGGTGCGGATGAGCTTCTGGAAGAGGTAGGCCTCCTCGTTCGAGCACTTCGCCGAGCCGAAGCCTGCGATCGCGCCCGGTCCGCCCACCGCGTGGACCTCGCGCAGCCTGCGGGCGACCAGGTCGAGCGCCTCCTCCCAGGTGGCCTCCCGGAAGTGCGGCATGACCTCGTCGTAGTTGACCAGGCCGCCGGGCTTGCGCTTGCCGCCGCGCTTGTCGCCCGGCTTGCGACCGCCGCCGCTGCGCTCACCGCCGTTGACCCGGCCGCGGTCGTTGTGGCCGTCGCCGCGGACGTCCGCGGAGAGCGGGCCCTTCGGGTAGGCCGCGTCGATGCGGATCAGCGGGGTGGTGAGCCGCTGCGGCGAGGCCGCGTAGTCCCAGCCGTAGCGGCCCTTCACGCACAGCCTGCTCTGCGAGCCCGGCTGGTCGCGCCCTTCGGCGAAGGAGATCGCACCGCGCTCGCGGTCGACGTAGTAGGTGAGCGCGCAGCCGACCCCGCAGTACGGGCAGACGCTGTCGACGGCGTCCAGCTCTTCGCGGGGGCGGATCGGGATGCCCCGGATGGGCTTGTTGGTGAGCGCACCCGTCGGGCAGGCCTGCACGCACTCGCCGCAGGTGACGCACGAGCTCGCGCCCATCGGGTCGTTCAGGTCGAAGGCGATCCGGGTGGCGTAACCCTTCCCGGAACGGCCGATGACGTCGTTGCCCTGGATGTCGTCGCAAGCCCGCACGCAGCGGTCGCAGAGGATGCAGGCGTCGTGGTTGACGTCGATGACGGGGTTCGACGAGTCGGTGCCCCGGCCGGAGCCGCACGGCAGCTCGGTGGTCTCCCGCGCCACGCCGAAGCCGTCGGCCAAGCTGAGCAGCAGGTTGTCGCGGGTCGTGATGTCTTTCGGATCCTCTGCACGTGGCGGCTGGTCGGCCATCAGCAGTTCGGTCAGGGTGGCCCGGCTGCGATCCAGCTCCGGCGTGGCGGTTTTCACCTCCATGCCGTCCTCGCACGGGCGCACGCACGCCGCCGCGAACACCCGCCCGCCCGTGTCGACCACGCACATCCGGCACACGCCGACGGGGTCGTAGCGCTCGTTGTGGCAGAGCACGGGGATGTCCACGCCGACTTCCCGGGCGGCGTCGAAGATCGTGGTGCCCTCGGCGACCGAGACCTGGTTCCCGTCGATCGTCACGCTCACCGTGGCGACGGTGACTGTTCGTTCCTCTGTCGCCGTCATGACGACCCCCGATCAAATGCGACCTGCCCGGTGCTCACCCTAATCACTCCTCGGGCAGATCGCCGGTGGTGGGCATTCCCGGGTGTTGCGGCCGTCGACCGCAACGCACAGCGGATCACCGGGTGCCGCCGTCACCTCGGTCGTGGTCAGGACGGCGATGGGTCCCGCTGCGGTGTCGACGTCGACCCGCGTGGTTCCCCCCAGTGGGACGACCCGGCGCAGCGTGCCCGAGACGACCACCGCGGAGCGGGCAGGCGCCTCCCCGGGCGGCAGGAGCCTGCAGCGTTCGGGTCGGGCGACGAGAAGCACGTCGCGACCCGTGAGCTCGGGCGGGAGGCGGGTGGTGTAGCCGAGTAGGTGGGCGCAGTCGAGGTCGGCTGGTGCGTCGAGGACGTAGGTCGTGGCGCCGAGCTGCCGGATACGCCCCTGGAGGAGCAGGGCTGTGCGGTGCGCGAGCGCGGCGCCTTCGTCGCGGTCGTGGGTGACGAGCAGGACGGCCGCCGTCGACTGGTCGAGGGCAGCCCGCAAGTCGGCGATCAGGTCGGCCCGTGTGGTGGCGTCCAACCCGGTGAACGGCTCGTCGAGCAGCAGTACCTTGGACTGGACAGCGAGGGCTCGGGCAATGGCCACGCGTTGGGCCTCCCCGCCGGACAGCGTGCGGGCGTGCCGGTCGGCGAGGTGCGCGATCTTGAGCGCGTCCAGCCACGGCCGGGCGAGTCGGCGGGCTCGGGCCTGGCGCATCCCCCGCATCCGCAGACCGGCGGCGGCGTTGTCGAGCACGGAGGCCCGTTGCAGGACGGGACGCTGCAGCACGGCCGCCGCCGCGGTGCGCAGCTTCCTCGGCGCGACCGGCTCGCCGTCGAGTAGCACCTCTCCGCACGTGGCTGCAGGCTCAAGGCGGACGAGTGCCCGCAGCAGCGTCGACTTCCCGGCGCCGTTGGGACCGAGCACTGCCAACGTCTCGCCGTCGGCGACCTCCAGGTGGTCGACCGCGAGCCGTTGACGGCCACGGTCCACGACCAGCAGGTTCCGGCAGCTGATGCTCACGGCGCTGAGGATCGCGCTTCGTGTTGCTGGGCGAGGGTGACGAGGAGGTTGATCGCGAAGGCGATCGCCAGGAGCACGAGGCCGAACGCGATGGCCAGAGCGAACTGGCCACGGCTGGTCGCGAGCACCGCAGCGGTGGTGAGCACCCGCGTTTCGTCCTGGATGTTCCCGCCGACCATCTGCGCGGCGCCCACCTCGCTCACGACCGCGCCGAATCCGGCCAGGGCCACCGCGAGCAGCGGCAACCGAGCCTCGGCGAGCAGCGCCCGAAGCGCCCATGCCCGGGTCGCGCCGAGGGCGCGCATCTGTAGCAGGAAGTTCGGGTCGACCTGCTGGAGCGCCGCAGCCGTCAGTGCGGCCACGATCGGGGCGGCGATCAGCGTTTGGGCGACGACCATGGCGGTCGGGGTGTACAGCAGCCCGAACGCGCCGAGCGGGCCGCTACGCCACAGCAACACGGTGACGAACAACCCGACGACCACCGGGGGCAGGCCCATTCCGGTGTTGGCCGCGGTGAGCAGCACCCGACGGCCGCGGAACCGGCCGAGGGCCAGCGCCGTGCCGAGGGGTACTCCGAGCAGCAGCGCCAGCGCGGTGGCGGTGAGGGAGACCCGCAGCGTCAGCGCGATGATCGACCAGGTGTCCCCGTCCCCGGTGAGCAGCAGTCGTGCGGCCTGCAGCAGCCCGTCCAGCAGCACATCCACCGCTCACGCCCCACGCATCGTGTTCACGGGCCGAGGCTGGCCTCGTCCTTGCCCGCGTCCGGGGTGAACAGCGACTGCCCGAACTCGGCCTGTCCGAACCGGCCGATCTGCTGCTGCACCACCGGCGAGACGATCCAGTCGGCGAATGCCTTCGCACCGTCGACCTGCACGCGATCACCGGCCTTGGTCGTCATCTCGATCACGTGGTAGACGTTCAACAGGCGGGGGTCGCCTTCGCTCAGCACGTCGAGCTGGAGCGTGTTGCGCTGGGCCAGGTAGGTGGCCCGGTCCGACAGGGTGTAGCCCGCCTTCTCACTCGCCACCCGCAGCGTGGCGCCCATGCCCTGCCCGGTGGCCTGGTACCAGGCTCCTGCCGGGGTGATCCCGACCTGTTTCCACAGGTCCTTCTCCCGAGCGTTGGTTCCCGAATCGTCGCCGCGGGACACGAACAGCGACTGCGCGGCGGCGATCTTCGCGACCGCTCGCGTGCTGTCAAGGCCGCGGACCTGGGCCGGATCGCTCGCGGGTCCGACCAGGACGAAGTCGTTGTGCATCACCAACCGCCGCTGCCCGGCCGCGCCCTCGGCGACGAAAGCCTGCTCCGCGGTGGGCGAGTGCACGAGCAGCACGTCGGCTTCGCCACGGCGCCCGAGCTCGATGGCCTGGCCGCTGCCGACGGCGAGCGTCTTGACCTGCCACCCGCTGTCCCGGGTGAACTGCGGCAGCAGCTCGTCGAGCAGCCCCGAGTCCTGGGTGCTGGTCGTCGTGGCCAAGATCAGCGCCTTCTCCGCCGAGTGCCCCGCCGCAGGCGGCGCCGGGTCGGCTTGGCTGCCGCACCCCACGAACAGCAGCACCGCCGCCAGGACCAGGGCGGGGATCGAGTGGCGCATCAAGTGTCTCTTTCTGCCACAGTGCAGTTCAGGACAACCCTAGAGTGTCGCGGCATGACCCGATACCGGGAGATCGGCGAGGGGCTCGCGCGCCGGGTCCTCGCCGGAGACCTCGTTCCGGGCGACGAGCTCCCCGGTATCCGTGAGCTCGGCAGGCAGTGGGCGACCACCCCGTCCACGGCCAGCCGTGCTCAACGAGCGCTGGCCGAGGCCGGGTTGATCGAGCTCGCAGGCAGGCGGCGCGCCCTCGTTGCCGCCGACGCCCTGTTCGCTGCGCGTCGCTTCTTGCACGGCCACGTCATCCTGCGGCTGGCGGGGAGCGACGACCCCGCTCTCGACCTGGTGGTCCGCGGACTCGGCCGGAACGTGGTGCCGGTGCAGGCCGACGGCAGCGCCGCAGGGCTGCGCGCGGTGGTCCAGGGTCGCGCCGATGCCGCAACGACCCACCTCCTGCACCACAGCGGCCGGTACAACGCACCCTTCGCCCGCGCCCTGCTGCGTGGCCGCCGTCCGCATCTGGTGCACCTGTGGCGACGCGAGCAGGGGCTACTGATCCCACCCGACCGCGACGGGCCGACCTCGATCCGCGAAATGGCTGGGAGGAGAGTGGCACGGCGAGCCCCGGGCACCGGAACCCGTGTCCTCCTCGACCGCCTGCTCCTCGACGCCGGACTCGACCCCGACGCCCTCCGCGGGCCCGAGGTCGGCTCCCACCTGGAGGTCGCGCTGGCCGTCGCGGCAGGCATCGTCGATGCCGGACTGGGTGTCCGCTCCGCAGCCGCCGCGCTGGACCTGCGCTTCGTCTCGATCACCTGGGAGGACTACGACCTCGTCCTCCCCGAGGACGCCCTCGACCCGGCTGCCTCGCTCATCACCGCGGTTCGCAGCTCGGCGGTACGGAGCGCGATCGAGGCACTGGGCGGGTACGACACGGCCAGATCCGGCGAGGTGGTCGACCTCGATCACACCAGCTGACCGGAGCAAGTCGGTGAAGCGTAGACGCTTACCCGGCCCCGGCCACGTCGTGCAGCTCGACACGGTCGAGTCGCAGCCCGGCGAGGTCGTCCCGCCCCGGACGACCCTCGGCGTCCCAGCCACGGGCGGCGTAGTAGGCGTCGATCATGGACCGCAACCGGTCCGCCGTCAGGGCGGCGACGCGGCCGGACCCCAGCTCCAGCGGCGTTTCGAGAAAGCGCGGCGGAAGCGTGTCGTCTGCTGCTGTCGCACCCTCGCGTTGGTTGAACACCCGCTTGGCCAGCACGATCCGCTGCGCCGTGGCGTGCAGCTCGGCCGCGTCGACGTCCCAGCCGGTGACCTTGGACAGCAGGGCGGCCCACTCGGTGAAGGGGTCGTCGAACACGCCGCGCAGGAACTTGCAGAGGATCATCGAGTCCATCACCGCGGCCCGGTCCTCGGTGCCGACGGTGGCGGCGGCGTGGGCCGCGCCGCCGTTCAACCGGTCGTGCTCGCCTGAGAGGTCCGCCTCGTAGGACCCCGAGCGGTTGTGATCGGCGCCGCGGGCGTTGACGGCGAGGCCCAGTGCCATCGCGTGCAGCGTGCGCGGCTCGTACCCGGGCAGCTCCATGCCTTTGACCTGCGGCGCGAACGCGATCGAGCCCTGCCCGACGACCTCGGCCGCCCGGCGGGAGCCCTGCGCCAGCAGCGCGCCGAGACCCTCCTGGGCGCCGATCAGGTCCAAGGCGCGCAGCAGCGCAGCACCATCGCCGAAGCGGAGCCACGGCGCGTCGATCAGGCCGCGCTCAGCGCACTCCATCGCCCACGCGATGGTGCCGCCCGCCGAGATCGTGTCCAGGCCCAACTCGTCGCAGCGGGCGCTGGCGGCGAACACGTCGTCCGGGTCAGACACCCCGCACAGCGGACCGAGCGCGAACACGTTCTCGTACTCCATGCGCTGGGTGCCGCCGCCCTTGCGGGAGTAGATGTGCTCGCAGCCGATCGAGCACGACGCGCACGAGTTGCGCGCCACCCCCCGCAGCTCGTGCAGCTCCTCGGCGGCGAGGCGGTGCGCCCCGTCGAAGGTCGCGGCCGTGAAGTTGCGGGTGGGCAACGTGGATACGGCGTTGAAGGCGAGCAGGTTGGCCAGCGTGCCCAGCTCGCGGTACTTCGCCGTGGCGGGGCCGAAGCTGCGTGCCCGCAGATCCTTGGCCGCCGCGAGCACGGCGTGCGGATCGGCGATGCTCACCCGCGTGGCCGACCGGACGAGGACGGCCTTGACGTTCTTGGCCCCGAGCACGGCCCCGAGCCCTCCGCGGCCCGCGTGGCGACCGTCGTGGCTGATCGTGGCGTAGCGGACGTGCCGCTCCCCCGCGGGCCCGATGGCCGCGGTCTGCCACCCGCGCCCGAACCGCTCCCGCACGGCCGCCTCGGCCTGTGCGGCGGACAGCCCGCCCAGCTCGGGCGCAGCTTCGAGGCGCGGCCCGTCGCCGTCGACCAGCAGCACCGACAGCACCGCCGCCCGCCCACGCACGACGATCGCGTCGTTCCCGGTGAGCTTGCCCGCGATCGCGAACCGGCTCGAGGCCAGCGCGTCGGTGAGCAGGCCGGTGAGCGGCGACTTGGCTACGACGGCGAACTTCGCGCTGGTCGTGAGCGGGGTGCCCACCAGCGGGGAGAAGACGAACGCGAGCGGCGCTTCCGGGGCGAGCGGATCGACCCCGGCCGGGGCGAGCCGGTGCAGTAGCCAGGTGCCCAGCCCCACCCCGCCGAGGTAGGCGCGCAGGACGGCGTCGTCGAGAGCGAGTGGCGCGCTCCTCGCCGCGCGGTCCTCGACGTCCACTACGAGGGCGCGCCCGAAATACCCACCGGCCTGCACAGCCCCGAGGGTATGCCTGCTCAGCCGCCCGCGTCGGACGACAGGAAGGCGACCGTGTCGCCCGCGACGAGCGGGAGCTGCGCGTTGCGGGTGATCTGGTCGCCGTTGACGGCCGCGACGACGTGCCGGTCGAGGGTGATGCCCACCGCCGCGGCCGCCGCGCCGAGGGAGCTCGCGCGGACCGTGCGCGGTCCCCGTTGCCCGCGGCTCGCGAGCGCTCCGAACCGCTCGACCACGATCTCCGGCTCCGGTCGGGCGAGCGCGGCCGCGTAGTCGGCGGGCTCGTTGACGTTGACCAGCGAGTCCAACTCCGGGTCGTGCCGCGCCACGTCGCGGTCCGCCAACAGCTCGTCGTCATCGAGTTGAAGCACCCGGCAGTGCCGGAACAGCATCCCGGGTCGCAGATCGCCCTCGCCCAGCAACTTCTCGATCAGCGGGACCAACGCCGTGCGGTAGCCCGCAGCGAGCGGCTGCCGGTGTCCGCGGGCCACCGGCATCACGACATCCGCTCCCGGATCGGCGAATTCGCGGAGCACGCGGCGGATCAGGGCTGGGTGCAGGAACGGCAGGTCGGTCGAGCACACGAAGGCCACCGTCCCGCGCCCGTCGAGCGCGGCCAGCCCCGTCGCGAGCCCGCGCATCGGTCCCTGCCCTTCGACCGGGTCGGCCACCACCTCGGCCCCGGGCGGTAGGTCCGGCAGCTCCTGCCCCGGCGCGGCGACGACCAGCACCGGCCCGCCGACGGTGCGCGCGAGGAGGGCGGTGGTGCGCTGCAGCAACGTCGAGCCGTGCCACTCAAGCGCAGCCTTGGCGCGGCCCATCCGCGAAGACCGGCCGCCCGCGAGGACGATGCCCGCGGCGGCATCGACGAGCCCGACCACGGCTCGATGCTACTAACGTGGGTCGCGCAACCCGCGCCGCCGCTTGGAGTCCGCACCGGAATGAGCCGTCTCACCGCACGCAGGCCCGTGCTGCGCATCACCGCCGACGGCCGTCGCCACGTGCAGGACGTGCTGGCGGGTGAGGAACCGCTGGAGCTGCGCGTCGACGGGCGGGCGTTGTCGGTCACGATGCGCACACCGGGCCACGACGTCGAGCTGGCGCACGGGTTCCTGCTCACCGAGGGCGTGATCGGCGACGTCGCCGACGTGGCCACGGCGCGCTACTGCGACTCCGTCGACGACACCGGCCGCAACACCTACAACGTGCTCGACGTGGGCCTCGCCCCCGGTGTGGCGCCGCCCGACGTCGGGGTGGAGCGCAACTTCTACACCACGTCGTCGTGCGGGGTGTGCGGCAAGGCCGCCCTCGACGCCGTGCGGCTCACCACCCGCTTCCCGCCCGACGCCGACCCGGTCACCGTCACCCCGGCCGTCCTG